>JAEEGG010009648.1_pt1 | contig 21572 bp, 9 predicted proteins | sample 9134161 | NCBI WGS metagenome assembly JAEEGG01 (sample SAMN16246543, study PRJNA631951) | gut metagenome | biome: gut microbiome; feature: rumen; material: CR-attached | host: Bos | place: Iran: Karaj | collected 2018-10
TACATTTTTTTTACTTCTTAAACTTCTTTCCGTTCAAGATATAGATTCCCGGAGCCAGCCGCTCACGCCACGTGCCGTCCTCCACCTGCTCCTTCGTAGCCACCTTCCGGCCCAGCAAGTCATAGATACACCCGTCACCAATGACCTGCACACTACCATCCGGCAGCAACTCCTCCTCGCCCGGCTCCTCATCACCAAAGATGACGGGAATGAACTGCACGTCAGCTAATTGAGGAGCACCGCTACCTCCTGAGGCACGATAGTAAATCTTGTTATGCAGCACATAACGGTTGTTCTTGTCCCATCTTGCTTTTTTTTCATTATGCTCCTTGTTAGAAGTCGCATTGATATAGAATCCCACACCTGTATTAGCCTGCTCAGGCAGAGGTGCCTTAATATCACCAGTCGTGCTATAGTCATCGTCTTTAGTTACTGTACTTCTGAATGGTAGTCCGAGGGTATAGACATCATGATCTGCATCAACATCCAGCAACTGCTCCAGATAGGAACCGGAAAAGACACATGATGACAGCGGCTCTGACGGTGTAGAAGTAGGGATGGCCAGTTTCACATTTCCGCTTTCATCAGTTGTCCTGATGATGGCTGGCGTTCCAGCAGGGATGAACTTACCATCGATATAACCTTCTTTGGTTACTTTTGCCGTCCTGACATTAGTATCACTCCACGATGTGCCTATATAAGCGTTATATGTTTTACTGCCACCATCAGGAGGCAACTGCACATCGAAAGGCGCATAGAATGTGGTGTAGTAATAGCCATCACCACCATTGTTCGTTGCAACCTTCAGCCCTTGATTGTCAGCAGGCTCTATACACCATCTGGCTTCATTAGTCGGAGAATTATGGTAGTATTTCAGGTCGTATTTATTTCCAGACTGGCCATAATGCAGATATTTTCTATCTGCTGGAGCCAATTTGTCAGTTATCAGGAATACGGCGCCACCGATACCTATCAAAGAGAATGTAGTTGCATTTCCAGGCGTAGCTGTCATCACAGCATTTCCATTGTCGGGATCATCAACTTCAACTTCTTCTACAACTATTTTAGGAACATTTCCCTTCACATATAGCCCCTGTGAACTCATGGTGACACGTGGATTAACGCCATCTAATGGATCTTGAGTATTAATAGCTCCATTAAGATAGAATATCGTCGATGGATCAGCCTCTGTAGCAAGCACAGGAATATCGCCTCGTGTGGCTGGAGTTTCCGTGAAGCCAGATTCCAGTGGATTTATATCTCCATCAAATGTACCTGTCACTCCTACTTTACTATAGAAGTGCATAGGAATCGCTGTGCTGCTTGTGCCAGCTGTTTTCTCTATGTCGTGCAAATAGCCGCTGGCATAGCGTATCGGATTAACGCCGGGTGTGCCAGGTACAGAGTGCAGGCGGTAGAAGCCCGATGCGAAATCAACGATATTATCATCGTCATAAACCACCGCTTGTAAATCAGTAATCCTAAACGGTTCTGCATGCAAAGCGTCCTCGTATAGTTCCTTTCCCGACTTAGGTTTGTCTGTTCCTTCTTTTACGGCTGTTGTCAATCCGCCGATATAGCCTGCGCGATCATAGTAAGGTTCCAGCAATGCCATATCCAGTCCGAACGTCCAGTCGGAAGGTGTAGTGCTAAGTTTCGCATAATTACTGTCAAGGGCGTCTCTCTTGATGAAATACTGTGTCTGTTCCTTTGTATTGACAACAGGATGTACGCGGAAATAACCATCTGTTTCACCAGGAGGAAGCAGCTCAAAGATTTCATTTCCCTGTGTATATGTTCCTGCTTCTGTTGAAGTACCCGGTTCTGCAACAGCCAAGTTCTTGCTTTCTTCTACAGTTCCAATAAATGTCATCATTTTGTTGGAGCCATCGCTGTTCTTAATCATGTAGCGGTTATACAGTTTGAAACCATAGACATCACCAAGCGGTGTCCACAGATAGTCGTTGGTATAGCGGGTATTACGTCCATCCATCGTCTGAAGTCCCCATGCGTTGGTATAGTGTGCCAAGTATGGTGTAGCACCACCCTGAGTTTCGTAGGTGTACCACAGATTCTGACCTACGCTCCTCACAAAATCGAGACCGTTGTTTGTTGCCAATTCTTTATTGAACGAATAGACAATATTGACCACTACCGTCTTGTCAATAAGCTCCGCATCCGACATCAGCTTGTCCACCTTCAAGCCCTTATACTTATCATCCAAGCTGGTTTGAAGAGTCGTTCCATCTGTACTATATATACCTTCTATATAGAACTCAAAGGTACAGTTAGGACGGTTGAATTCGTTAGGAACTGTCAAATCGTCACCGATACTCACAGCACCGGCATGATGGCTGTATGTATGGGCTGCTCCGCCCCAAGATATTGTTTCACCCAACTGATATTTGTCGCCTGCGACTCCACTTACAGCAGTTGTCAAGTCACGCTGGGTGGAACCATAAACTCTTAATGTACCCGCTGTTGGATTATAATCCGGGTCATGTGGAGTAGGATTGTTAGCTGAGTACGGAATATCAACATATTGTTCAGATGTCGCTTCAGATTTTTTCGAAAGCTCACAAGTCTTAGCAATTATCAAACGATAAATCAGATCATGTACTGACAAGCCGAAGATAACAAACTTTGTGGGGGCACCATTATCAACCAATGAATTACCATATCCAGAAAGTGTCTTTGTTCCGCCTGTCACTTGTAATACACCGTAGTCGTAGCCCGACTTCTTCAGCAACATGAAAGGCGTATAATTGGAATTATTAAGAGAGCAAGTAGAACCGTCAGAACTATAGAGGAAACCTCCTGTTTTCTTGTGCTCAATTTTAAGGGCGTATGGGTCGCTATCGGTGAAGTACCAGACATATTCATGTGAACCATCAAGAGCATGACTTCCTCCGTCGATAATATTCAAATCATTATCCGACTTCATCATGTTGTCATTATACCAAATGATGTTATAGGGCAGTTCGCCATTGATATTAAGTGATGCGTCGACAGAACTGGGATCTCGTGCCACATGGCTGTCAACAATAGTTTTCTTGTTCGGCACCTTAAATGACGTATTATCCACGTCATAGGCTTTGTAACGCACATACACCACATCGTCGTAAAGGCCATAGAGAACAAACAGTTTGGTATTCTCTTCAACTGTATAGGTGTCATCGCTTGTATCAACTGTTCCATTTTCATTAACTGTTACAAAACCATAATACTTATAGTCCTCCATATTCAGCAGGGGTGTCTGTGCAGCCTCCGGCAGATAAGGGGAGAACTGGTGAGCCCCAGCCGACGCATTATCCTGCGTCGCGCTGATAGCCAACTTCCCTGCATTGTTGATAACCTTATATTCAAAGTTGTGTTCTACATCATTGTTCACGATGAGCTGAGATTTTACGCCACCAAAGATGCCCGCCCTCTGTGTGAAGTCTGATTCTATTTCCGTTGTTGCTGCTACAGATTCTCCTGCACCAGGAGTTGTCATGGCGGCGCCATTGAGGAACTTATAAGTATAGGTTCCTGTTCCTGCTACAGCCAATGCATAGCCACCAGATGTATGAGACAGCAGGGCAAAGTGGTCTGCACCATCTGCAGCGTTAGGCACTCTGACACCCACACTCATCGGGCTGGGTTGATTTAAGTTGTTTGCATAGTTGGCTGAACGGTTAAATATCTGTAAAGCGTATGGATCGGGAGCCACATAATATTCCGATTCAGAATCCATTGGGGCTGCCAAGAACTTCCACTGCCACTTTCTGTCATCCCCATCTACTGTAGTAGGCTTATCATTAGTATTACCAACAATAGCCGTATTACCGGCATAGAGACCAACGCCGGCGCCAGTCGAAACATTGATAGTACCAATGGCCTGTACATCTTCATTTGCCAACTTGATGGTAAACCATTGACCCTCCAGTATTCGGTCAGCTTCGCGGTCAGCTTCTTCATCATAGCTATAGCGGACATACACTTGACTGTCATCACCGCCAAGTCCTGCATCAGCAAACGAGCCTGTGATTTGCTTCTCTAAAAGCCCCTTCGTTACTTCAACCTTATAATAGTCGGTGCCTATTTTATAATAATAGGTACCAGCCGTGGGCAACAGGTTTACCTGACTGTTCATCAACTTTGCTGTTGTAGCTGTCCTCTTGAACTCTGCTGTTGCATCAGACCATTCTTCCTCGGTACTGTTACTTGATACAGGGAGGTCATTATACTCTGCCAAACCGGTGTAATACGTAAAGTCCTTAGCCAGTGGACTCTTAAAGTGATCGGTGATGGCTGGGAAATAGTCACCAGACCTCTTGTAGCGCAATGACTCATTGCCGTCGTTATTGATAATCTGGTATTCAAAAATCTGGGGACGGACGAAGAAGGTCGTCTGCGCGCCCATTGAGGCATTATCCTCAGCCGAGGCCTTCGAATGGTTCTCAGGATCTTCCAGCGTAGTTTCCCATGGGCTGTTACCATCGAGGTCTACACGCTTAGTATGGTCAAAACGAGGCATCAGCTGCATATTACCGTTGGCATCGGAGACCGCCATGAATGTCTGATTAGATATTGTCAGATTTGTTTGGTCGTGTCCCACGCTGGTTGTAGGTACCCAAGGGTCCCATCCAGAATAATCGTGCCCTGCCTCCAAGGTAATATAAGTAGTACCGCCCGTATAATCTCCAATCATGACACCATCGTGCAGACTGGCAGATGTCATGTGGCTGGTCAGGTATCTACCGTCAGGCGTCCCATCGTTTTTGTTCAGAAGCTGTATCTGAAGGTTATAGGGGTCAAAACCGGCTTTTCCTTTTTCGTAATAATGTTTTTTCGTTTCAAGCTCTGTCCATGGTTCACCACTATTGCCCGCTACCGTGGCGTACTTGATGCCCATCTCCTTGTCGATATTCTGGTTGGGCTTGACATACCATAAGCAATTGCCTATCAAATGTCCAGATGCATTGACGATATTTACGGTATAATTTTTCGGATCAAGAATCAAATCATACACATTACCCGAACCAGTACTCGTATGCTCAGAAATAGGCTTGGAAAGATAACTTTTGTCAGCTGTAGTTTCATTCTTATAGAAACGTCCATGCTGCAGCATCATGAATTTCGACGGGGTCTCTGTTTCGGTATAGGTACCATCTCCGTTATCGGTAAAGGTGTAATCGTAGCTCTTCACGTACTCTTCCTTCACGGTATATATCACATATTGGTCATTGAAGGAACCGTCACTACTCTTCACACCTGTAGCAGTAATTGGAGGCAGACTGCCCAGTGATGTTGAACTGTAATGCTCGCCATTCACCTTAATCTGGTCACGCTCTTTGCCATCCTGCAATCTCATCGTATATTTGTGACAACCACTGGCCTTTGTAGCGTTCGAGTAGAAATAGTATTTATCCACCATCGGACTGTCGTATGCACGCAAGGCAGCCAGCTCGGTGTCGCCTTCCGGATAGTTTACCGTAGGCAAAGGCTGACGCATAATCTCCCATCCGCGGAGGTCCAGCAGTATGAGTACAGGAGGTATGCTGGCACTCTCGATATCGAAGGAGCCGTCACCCATATCGAAGGTCTGGAACCAGTGCTCTATTCTTTCTACGCACTTCTTTTCGAGACCATCCGACTTATTGTTATATCCGTTCCAACGAGTAGCGTTGGCATGGATGGCATAGCTATGCCAATCTTTTGCTTCCAATGTTTCTCTATAAGAGGCAGGCTCTGTTGGCACCACCCACGTTGATTCGTCCTCGCTGTAGGCATTGGTATTCTTACCTATTCCCAGCACATCCAGCTTAATCATGTTGTAGGTCTTCCAATACTGCTCCAACGACGTTACATCGCGACGCATATCGCTTGTGCCGTCATCAATAGTATAGGTTGTTCTCAGTCTGAACTGTCCCTCTGTGCCCAGTACCATATACTCAGTAGGGTCTTCAGAAGCAACTGTCGGCAAGGTACCGCATGTAACGACGTGCTTGGGGGTTGTAGCACCCTGAACGAAATCCACAGCCAATGTCTGCAGATAAGTGGGATGGCTGATGCCGCCAAATGAAATCGTACTACTAGAGTGTATCATAACGTGGTATGGGTCTTTCTTTTCGCTCTCGAAGAACCATATCCAACGTGGACGGGTGGCAGCACCACCACCAAACTGCTCCTTCTGCATCTCGTCGCCATAGATGTTCAGGCTACCGTCACCATTACAGTAAGGATAGACGGCCTCAATCTTACTCGTTGTCAGTTTATCTTTACCATCCTCCAGATAATATTCATGAGGCTGGAGGAACTTCAGCATATAAGGACTCGACTTATCAAACTTCACACGATTGTTAACATCGTAAGTGACGTAGATGTCGGTATAGCAGGCTTTTGTGACGTTGACATGATAATAAGTATAAGACTCAGCGCCTACTCTGAAATAATAATAACCTGTAGATGTTAATTTCTTTGCCTTTTCTTTAATATCTTCTATAGAAGTGGCGTCCTGTTTACGATCTTCGCCTGCAGCATTATAAGCTTCTTCAGTGCTGACATCAGGCTCTATTGGAGATATAGTGGCTTCCAGGCTACTCAGGGAAGTAAGTTCTGTAGGATTATCCTTAACCGTATACACATCTCCCTCTTTGACAATATTATCCTCATCGTAGTAATGATAAGTTGCTACCAGCGGACTCTGATATTCTGGAGGGAGCACAAGGTCCGGACTCTGGCTGGACAGTTTCAGCAACTCATGATCATACTTGTCAATCAGGTGATAGCTATAATCAATGGTCTGTTCCAACTGGAACTTCAGCACACTGTTACCATGGGCATATTGGTCCTTTTCATATAGCATTATGACTGTTTCTGATGTACGTCCTATATTCTTATAATTGATAGAAGCATCTAAGGTACCAGGACCATCACCTGTAGCTAACATCACCTCATAGACACCACCTTGAAGACCACTCTTGGCGATAAACTGCTGAGCGCAACCTGCTCCAGTTCTAGTCGTTGTAAACACAAGTGAGTTAGCATCACCCACCTTCACCCAGGCACCTTTTTCTCGTGATTCTGAGGTAAGATTACCGTTATCGTCATAAACATTGACAGACTCACTGCCTGAAACTTCTAAATCAACCCTTGCCCCCAGATTGTCAATAAGCATTGCGTACGGATCATGGTTTCTCAATTTCCAGAGATAGGCATTTGAGGTCTTCTCTGAATAAGTCGGGGTTGCCTTGCTCTTGATGACAATATTCTCACCGACTTTTTCACTATAGATATACTGTCCATTCAGCACTACATTAAACTCCTGATCCTCACTCAGCTTGATAGGCTTGGTTTCAAGTCCGTCGGTGGTGTATGTTACGAAGATGTCGTGATCAACAGTAGGAGTTTCTGTAATTTCGTGTCCTACTAAGGCACTACGTCCGTAACCATCAGTATATGTATCGTAGAACTTCAGCTCCTCGTCAAGAATGAATGGGCTGATGATTATGCTTGGTAAGCTGGCCAGCGACAATTTTGAGAAGATGGTCTGCTCGGCAGAAGCCTTCACGGCTATACGACCAGACTTATCCACAATCTTATAAGTGTAGGTTCGCGTTGGCAACTCCATTACTTTCACACGGGTAGAATTTGTTATGCTGTATTCGACATCACTTGGTGTAAACGACGATGACGATGTACCCTGCGTGATGGTGATGACAGAAGGCGAACCGGATGCCGTTTTACCTTCATTGTCATTATACTCCTGAATGGTCACCGTCATGGTCTTGTCAGCACCACTCGTGTTCTCTGCCAGGAACACAGCAACAGTCGCTGTAGTAGCCATTTTCTCGTCATAGACGTAGCCGACACGGGGATTGACCGAAACAATCTCACTGGCATCCGCTCCTCCGGTAGTAATCTTGTAATACTTACTGCCATTCAGTCCGCTGACGTTGAACATGATGGTCTGGGCATCTTTTCCCGCACTTTGGGCATGGATAGAGCCGTAGGTAACGTCTGCGCTCACATGTCCTGCATCCCAGTACCAATAGCCTGTGTCATTAAATTTACGCAGCAGGAAACTACCAGTCCTATCATCGTCGGGAATATCCCAGGATTCGTTTTCGCTCAGAGTGACATAGGTCTTTGAGTCAGCATCCTCCGTCCCTTTACGATAGAGCACTTTCACCTCGTAGGGGTCACCCACCAAGGCAAACTCACTCTCCTTCACATACTCACCGTTGGCACCATTGTTCTTATAGGTCGAAGTACTGGTATCATACTTAATTTTTCTACCATATTCCTGAGTACTTCCTTCATCGGTCAGTTCATACCAAGTGGCTTTGGAATAGTCGTCTGATGGCGATAAGAACTTAGGAGCATCAGGAGCCACATCGTACCCCACATATACCTGATAGCCTTCAGTCGGGTCTTCTATAGCTTCACTAAACGTGGTAATCTCCTCAGTGCAAGCTGCATCCTTGTAGAACTTACCGTTGAAATTAATATACTTACGCTTCAGCGCATCTGGGAGATATTTGGTCTCTATCACATCATTATCCACTGTATATTGGCTAATCTGGTCTGATACGGAAACGATATTGCCAAACGGCGTTACCACCTTGAACGTCAGATTCTTGATAGGATAAAGTCCTTCTATCGTAAGGTTATTAGTAGCATCACCTGATGTAATTACCAGATTGTTACAAGTGTTCGCTTCTTTCAGGTAATTTGGTGAAGCCGGAGTGTTACCTGAGCCGTCAACCGTTCTGGTACCCATAAACACATAGCCTGTGGACTTAGAGTTGTTGAGCAGAGCAAAAGAGTTCCACATCGCACCCGTCTGACCGTGATAGTATCCGGTTCTGGCATCCCAGCCTGTGTGTGTTCCTGCTTCGCCCTCTGTAAGATTTGTCGGGTTCTCTGCCAGACTGGAATTATAGATGTAGTTATAATGCCTGTGTTCATCACTTGCAATATAGGTGTTGGCTGTTCCGTTGGCAAACAGACTACCATCTTTGTAATACTTATATACAAATTCTGCAGGATTGCTGTTATCATTCTTTTCTATATAGGTAGTGTCCTTGGCATAGGCGGTGCGAATGATGATGTTGTAGGGGTCATTACCAACGAACTTGAACATGAAGTGGAACTTTGAACCCGTTATTGCTTCTTTATTTTTATTATCACCGCTCGACCAATAAGGAGCGACATTGGTGCCAGACACATCCACCTTCATGAAGTCCTCGCTGGCCAGCATCTCAGGATCAACTTTACCTTTGGGCAAAACGGCAGGACGGTTGTTACGTCCTCGGTTGTAAGCCATAAAGCCCTTTTCCACCTCCTTGTTGTTTTTATCGTAGCCTATTGTATTGATGTTGTACTTGACAGAACCGTCGAGCTTGGCAATAGTATTGGAAGCGTTGTAAGTGTAAACCACATAGTAATCCGCAGTATTAACAGTAAGTTTCGTACCTTCACTTACTGGTTGAGCGTTATCGTTAATTGTATAATAGAAAGCCTTATTCGGGTTATTCGTTGCATCGAAGAGTTTTACAGCAGAGCCGCTCACGGTGACATCCGAAGCAGCATAATACTTGAATCCATCATCTGGATTATTTGGATCATCTAGAACCAAAGGACTCTTGTAGGCTACAGGCAACTCGAGGCTGGTTTGTTTCTTCACGGTAATCTTGAAAGCTTCCAGACGCTTGCCAGATAGTTCTGGCTTCATGTGGTAGATGCTATTGTCAATTGGCAACGTCAGAATATGGTAGGTTACATCCGTAGCCCACGCCTCATTAACCACGCCGCCGAGGAGCAGCAGGGTCAACATCAGGGCTATATGTCGGATCTGTATCTTCATTCTTACATCTTACTTCTTACATCGCATCACCATTGTTCAGTAAACTTTTCTGTGTCAACTTTCAGGTCAGTTGGTGTGATAGTGAAGGTATAGGTATAACTGTGACCTGCTAACCATGTGGTAGGCACAGTGGCTGTTACAGTATTAGTTTTTGATTCGCCCCATACGTTCCAAACAGCTTCAACCTCAATTTCGCCAGCCCACGATTGGGGAATCATGATATAGGTGCCGAGATCATCATTGGCTTCACAATCGCCATTAAGTGTGGCAACGAAGTTAGTGGCTGGGTCAGAAGGTGTCCATCCACTGGTATGGCTATAGGAGCCATTGTTTTTGAGGCTTTTAAGGGTAATCGAGTTGATACGGATGTATTCCTGCGTACTCGACAACTGTAACTTGATGCGGGCAAAGGGGTGCTGGAAGGTAAGTGCCACTTGACCTAGCGTAGGTTGAGTAGTATTGTTCGTACCCGCTTTATCTTGGTCTAACGCCATTGCATAGACGAACTCCTTCAGGGCATCGTCCTGTGTTGCATGAGTCATAGGCAAACTTAAGCAGGTAAAAGTCACGTTATGCGTTACTGATGGAGTTTCTGTCGCATCATAGGTTAGGCCAGTAATGTAGGTTGGGAGCGCAGCCGGCATATAAGCAAAGAAATCCAGCGAACCAGAAGCAGGCCAATATCGTTTACCGTCCGAAAATTCCCAACTTGAATAGGTGCTATTCCAGTTGACCGTTGTACCGTTGATATTTGCGACAGAATTAGCTGTCGTCGTGTTTGCATCGTAGGCTGTACAGATAAAACTCCCACTGGTGAGCGTACCTCCATCGAACGTCGTTGCGCGGGTGCCCTCCATCATGTTCCAGACGCCGACATCAAAGCGGATTTCAGAGTCGTTTGCAGCGTTCGGGGTGGTGTTTGTATCGTCGGAGAAACAGGCGGAGAGCACAAAGGCAGTTATCAGCAACAGCAGGGTTGCCAGTAACTGCAATTGATATGTATTTCTCTCCGTTCGCTTCATTCCTTAGGCCTTCGTAGACATATTACTTTGCAAAAATACTACATTTCTACGAAACAGCCAAACTTTTCTGCATCTTTTTACTCATAGAGTAAACATCAGACACAAAAGCGGGTAGAACCGTAATATAAAAATTGCGGGTATTAATAGTAGTAATTGCGACAATTAATAGTAGCAATTGCGGGAATTAATAGTAGCAATTGCAGGAATTAATAGCTGAATCCTTCACTATTATGACAATCCCTCGATTTCTCCGTTCTCGATGGTGATGCGCTCGGCTTGTGGACTCTTGGGCAGTCCGGGCATGCGGAGCATGTCGCCGGCGATGGCTACAATCATCTCGCTGCCACAGTTCAGAATGACGTCGCGAATGCGGATGGTGAAGCCTTCGGGAGAACCGTATCGCGTAGAATCGGCCGAGAACGAGAACTGCGTCTTGGCAATGCAGACGGGGTATTGGGCGATGGCGCCGTCTTCGTCGGTAAAGTAGCCGCGCAGGGCCTCCAGCTTTTTCGTTACCGTCTTGCCGTACTCCACTGCCGAGGCGCCATAGATGCGCTTGCACACCTTCTCAATCTTGTCTTCCAACTGGTCGGCCTCCTTATAAGTGAAGCGGATGGGCAGGGGCTGCTGGCGCTCGATAGTGTCGACGACGGTCTGAGCCAGTTCCGTAGCTCCCTCGCCGCCCTTCAGGAAGGCTTCGTTGACGGCAAAGCCCACACCCAGGTCCTCGCAGTTCTTGCGGACGATGTCGATTTCCTCCTCGATATCGGTATCGTGACGGTTCAGGGTGACGACGACGGGCTGTCCGAAACCCTGCATGTTGCGGATGTGGCGGTTCAGGTTCTTCAGACCCTCCGTCAGTCCCGCAGCATTGGGTTCCTTGATATGTTCGAGGGCCACGCCACCATGCATCTTCAGACCCTGCGTGGTGGCTACGATAACCACCAGTCGAGGTTGGAGACCGGTTTTGCGGCACTTGATGTCGAAAAACTTCTCGGCACCGAGGTCAGCACCGAATCCCGCCTCTGTTACCACGTAATCGCTGAACGTCATGGCCATCTTCGTAGCCACCACGCTGGAGCAGCCGTGGGCGATGTTGGCAAACGGACCGCCATGAATGTAGGCAGGCGTATGTTCGGTGGTTTGCACCAGGTTGGGGTTCAGGGCGTCGCGCAACAGCACCGTAATGGCACCCGCCACACCGAGGTCCTTGACCTTAAAGAGCTTGCCGTCGGCGGTAATGCCCAACACGATGTTTTCTATGCGGCGCTGCAGGTCCTCCTCGCTGGTAGCCAGACAGAGGATGGCCATCAGTTCCGATGCCGGCGTGATGTCGAAGCCTGTCTCGGATACCACGCCGTCGCCACGCAGACCTGTTACCACGTTGCGCAGGGCACGGTCGTTCACGTCGAGCACGCGCTTCCAGAATATCTCACGCAACGAGAATCCCTCTTTGCGGTGTTGGTACAGGTAGTTGTCCAACAAGGCGCTGATGGTGTTGTGGGCAGAGGTAACGGCATGGAAGTCACCCGTGAAATGCAGGTTGATTTTCTCCATGGGCAACACCTGGGCATAACCACCGCCGGCAGCACCGCCCTTCATGCCAAAGCATGGTCCCAGCGAGGGTTCGCGCAGGGCCACAGCGGCATTCTTGCCCAGGCGGTTCAGGCCCAGCGCCAGTCCGATGCTGACGGTGGTCTTGCCGATACCCGCCTTCGTGGGCGAGATAGCCGTCACCAGAATCAAACGGCTCTTCTTTACCTTCTTTTCGTCGATAAGACTGATGGGCACCTTGGCCATATAGCGTCCGTAGGGCTCAATCTGTTCAGGGTCAATACCCAACTTGCTGGCAATCTCACTGATGTGCTTCAACTCGCATTCGCGTGCAATCTGTATGTCTGTCTTCATAACGTTTATAGTTAGTGGTTGCAAAGGTAGTGCAAATTTTCGATTAAGTGAAGGAAATGAGAATAAATTTTCATTTCTGAGCGTGAGAAAGTTGATTAAATCGAGTGAAATACCAAAAGAAAACCTGTTTTTCTTTGGATTTCCGAGATGCAGCCTACATTCGACGAAGTCAAAGATAGGCATTATTTGTCACACGGCCAAATAATAAGAAGAAAGAATTAGCAAAGTCTGGCGGCTAATACATTCAGGTAGTTACAGACGGCGCGGGTTAAGACAACTTTCTGGGTGGAATAGGGATAAGGCGTCAGCAGCAACAGGCGCCCTTCACTACACGCTTCAAAATAATGACCTTGGGGCTTATAATATGGCGAAAAACCGTTGGGGAGCAGTTTCACAATGGGCAGGTATTCCTGCAGGGCTGTTTCTTCCACGAAACGTTCACCGGTGCTGATAAAGGGAGAGATCAGTACGGTGCCTTGACGAGCAGCAGAAAGCAGTTCTTGCTGTTGACGGTTGCGTTCTTCTTCTGTGATGCGGGAGGAGATGCGTACTGACTGGCGGTGGGGTGCATGAAGCAGTTCGAGGTTTCCATAAGCCTGGAGGTTGGTACCGGCAGCAGTGATGCTAAAGGGACGGAACCAGTCGGCATGTTGGCGCCTCATAAGGCTGCGCCGCGGGTTTTCGCGGATGTAGTCGACAAGTCGCTGCAACTGCCCCTCGCCAGAAAGGATGCGGTCGTGGTAGCCTTGCTCCCAGAGGAGGCCCCTAACCCGGGCAGCGGAACTGCCCGGCACCGAACCACCAGCAGCGGAACCGCCCGGCACATGGCCCGGTGTCTGGTCTGGTGCCTGGTCCGGTGCCTGGTCCGGTGCCCAGCGGTTTTGCCGCTGGGTCTCTCCTCGCTGGGCCTCTCCCCGCTGGGCTTCTTGCCGCTGGGCTTCCTCCTGCATCAGCCGCCATTTCTTGTTGCAACCAGCCTTAAAGCCTGCCACCACCTGCCCCAAATGGACGGGCAACGGGCGGGTAACGTAAAGCAGGATGTGCAGATGGTCAGGCATCAGTTGGCGGGCTATAATGGTTATTTGTGGGTAGTAGTGAGGAATGCCGTCCACCTCCTGCAGCACCGCAGCGCCCAAATCCGAAGGAAGAATCCGCGGGCCATTGGGGGCTACTGTCGGCCCCCGAGCATGCATTTGCAGACTCCCCGAGTCTACACGTGCAGACTCGAGGGTGCCGCACGTGCAACCTCCGGAGTCTGCAAAACCCATCCCTAGGCGGAGACATTCTCTGCTAGGGCAGAGTGTGGCGATGCGAACTCAGGACGGAGACCTCACAGAGGGACAATAAGGACGGGTTATTGCGCAATAAGCGTGGGTTATTGGAAAATAAGCGTGGGTTATTGGCGGACAGGGGGCGGTTTGCTGACATTGCTGACATGCTGACATTGATTTCTAAGAGTAATACAAAAAAAATAAAAAAGGGTATTTTGGCTATATACCCTTTTTTAATCAATCTATGGAAACTGATGTCAGCATGTCAGCAATGTCAGCGTTTAGAAGATTTCCGGATGGCGCATTTGGTCGATTTCAGACTGCATGTTAGTGCACTGGGGGACAGGCACGCTGTGAGGTCGGGGCAAAGAAAATAGAGGCTGTAGCAATACAACCTCTATTTAATATTTCACTGTTTCAGGGATGGAACCTCACAGCGTGCCCCCCTGTGACCCTGTGACCTGACTACATTCCAACGTTAGTATTATTAGGACCAGTCCAGTCGCTAACTGTTACTGTAGCGAATGTAATCTCGTTCAGATTAAGAATCCTGTCAAGGGTAGCACCAGAAGGCTCTGCTTGATTTGTTTCATAATAGCCACCACCCTTAAGGTCAATCGTGTAAGTATAATAATAACCTGGTGTCCACGTCGTAGCACTTGAATTAGTGCTAATAGGCCATATTCCTTCAGCCCAAGATTCAGCACCACCAGCATAATACACGGACTCATTTAGTTTATTCTGACACTTATACTTCACTTTAATATATGCGCCATTATAAGCTGCTCCATTATCAGAACTTGCATATTGGCCATCAGTCGTTGGATTAGCCAATGCATGTGGAATCAATATCCAAGTCGTACCAGCATCGGTAGCTTCAGCAACACCATCCTTAGTAATGCTAAGTGATGTCTGAGAATAACTTGTTACAGAACCGAAATCTCCCCATCCCATGGTTGTAGCGGTTGTTGGTGACGCATCACGATTTTTAAACACACCAGATTGAGCAATATTACATATTGCGATTTCACTTACAGTAAATTTTAAAGATCCATCAGAATTTAATAATTTAACACCTATTTGTGATTCTTTATGAGTGAAAGTAAGTGGCATACTTCCATCATTTTGATCTTTGCCTGTTTGGGTAGCATATATGAAATCAACTTGACTTGCTGCTGCAGAAACTGGAGTAACTGTATATTCAGGACAACCATTTAACGTAGCTACGTTTGTGTTACTAACTACAAGCTGTGCATCCGACGGAGCATATGCATGAAAATCTAAAACATCATCACCTGTTGGCCAATAAATATGGGTGTAAGCACTTCCACTCCAGGGTTTCCAAACATTTGATGTTTCTTCTTTGTAACATTGGTCTGCAAAATATGCAGTATGTCCTGAGGTATAAGTTGCTGTTACATAGAAGCCGTTTGTCTGCAAACTAGCTAAATTTAAACTTGTCGCACGGGTCATGCTATTGTTCAGCGGCCTAAAGCTGATGGTATTCGACTCACTGGTCGCTTGGCTCGCAATGGTCTCATCATTACTGCAGGAAGCGAGCGAGATGGCTGCTATCGCTGCAAAGAATAAAATCTTTTTCATAATCTTCTTTTTATTAGTTAGTACTTTCTTTTTTCGTTCTCAGTTTTATATAACTCTTAACTGTATTTTACATGTCCACTTCGATCTCGATGCCTTGCCAGCCATCGATGGTGGGCTGGAAGCCAGAGCCGTTGACGATGGGCTTGGGAATCGGCAACTCGTCGAGTTCTATCTGTACGGTGTCGTCACCCGTGCCCTGTCCGTTGCGATGCATCTGACCACTGACATCGGCAGTATAATACCATTTCGAGCCATCTGCCAGTATTACATAGACGGTGAGCATGTGGGAATTGTAATCACCATGAGCTCCCTCCGGACAGTGGCCGAAGATACGCACCTTGAACTCCAGCGTGGTGGCGTCGACAGCGCGACCCGCAAAGGCCTCTGTGACGCGACCTTCTCCCAGGATGCCCGACGCGACGAGTACGGAGGGTGCCAGTCCTGAGAGTGCGCCACCGTAAGCCGTACAATACTGCAGGTTAGGCACATCGTGGATGGTGACGGTCACCTCCTGGGTACGCATCTGCGGAGAGATGGTAACGTTCTGGGACTGGTTCATCACCAGCGGGAAAGTGCTGCTGACACCTCCACACAGGGGATCAGGTTCCAGAATCACCGGCTCATCCTCTGTATTCTGGGCTCGCGGCATATCGCGGGTGGGTAGCTGCGTACCCTCTGCGATGGTCGACTGTCGCGTATAGGCCTCCAGCGAGGCTGCTGACTCCATGCCCTGATACAGGATGGTCTCCGTGTCGTAGTTGTAGGCTACGGTCTGCCACATTCCTGACTGCAGACGGGCTTTTCCGCCCTCCCGGCCAGTGAAGTCGTAACGCTCAGGGTCGCCAGTGCCTTCCCGATAGAAGAGTACCGTCATGCCCCCAGGGTCCATGTCCGGTGCATCTTGCCAGTCGAAGCGCACGAAGAGGTCCGCCCAGTCATCTTGCTCGTAGTACAGCTCCTTATACTGGCAGCTGCTGAGCAGGATGAGCAACATGTAACATAATGTCAATAGGGTGAGGTGATGATGTCTCACTGGTCACCCCCTTTCTTGCTGTGGCCACTGCCACCCAAGAGCCATACCAGCGACACTTCTGCCTTGGTGGGGCCGAACCAGTGGCGTTGGCGTGTTGCCTGCCACACATATCGGTCGCCCTGCGGCTCATATTCTTTGTACTCGCCCCCCTGATAGCCAATGCCTAAGGAGAAGTCGAGGTTCAATCTGCGTCCAACGGCCCATGAATAGCCGTATTCCAGGCCTCCGCCGAAGCCGAACTTCGAGGCTTGATAGCCCTTTCCGCCCCACTCCACATCGTAGGTAAGGGCCAGCCCGTAGGCTCCAATATGGTGTCCGGTAAATGGTGAATGGCGAGGGGTGTTCAAGTAACGTCTCACCGTGAGATAGCCCCCGTAGGTCTGCCAGTACCGATGGCTGCTGTTCTTCGACCACCACGCCATCATACCCTCGGCAGCCACTGTCCACTGTTTGCCCAGCGACACCTCTATGCCGATGTTTGGCACCAGAAGCACGTCGTAGAGCAGGTTGGTTTTCAGGGCCACGGGGCTCGGCTTGCTGTCTGTTTGTGCCTTCCCGCTGACGGGTATCAGAATGAGCAGCCATACGACTAACTGGGCTAACTTTGCCATTGTTTCAATCTGTTTCGGCGACAAATATAGACATTTACTTTCGTTTTACCAAATTTTTGCACTAAAAAATGATGTTTTTCGATGCTTTTTGACAAAACAGCCTCCAAATTGACATCATTTAGCACAATTAGCCGTCATTTTTAATTCCTAAAAAACAATAATTCTTTGGGAGGTTATTTGCTAGTTTATATAATAATGTGTACCTTTGTGGCCGATTTTGCGCAAAGGTGCGCGTTTTTTATATTTAGATGTTTTAATTTTAAGATGAACGTAATTACAAAAACCATTCAATTGCCCGATGGAAGAACCATCACAATTGAGACCGGGAAAGTGGCAAAGCAGGCCGATGGCAGTGTGATGCTGAAGATGAACAACACTGTACTGCTGGCTACTGTTTGTGCCGCAAAAGATGCAGTTCCCGGAACCGATTTCATGCCTCTGCAGGTTGACTACAGAGAGCAGTATGCCGCTGCAGGACGTTTCCCTGGCGGTTTCACCAAGCGCGAGGGTAAGGCCTCTGACAATGAGATCCTGACGAGCCGTCTCGTAGACCGTGTGCTCCGTCCGCTGTTCCCCTCGAATTATCACGCAGAAGTTTTTGTCAACGTAATGCTGCTCAGTGCCGATGGCGTTGACCAGCCCGATGCTTTGGCAGGTTTTGCTGCATCGGCAGCGCTGGCATGTTCAGATATCCCCTTCGAGTGCCCCATCAGTGAGGTTCGCGTAGCTCGTGTCAATGGCGAGTACGTCATCGACCCCACTTTCGAGCAGATGAAGGAGGCCGACATGGACATCATGGTCGGTGCCTCTGCTGAGAACATCATGATGGTGGAAGGTGAGATGAAGGAAGTTTCAGAGCAGGACTTGCTGGGTGCCCTCAAGGCCGCCATGGACGCTATCAAGCCCATGTGCGATCTGCAGGTTGAGCTGAGCAAGGAGCTCGGCAAGGACGTCAAGCGCGAGTACGACCACGAGATTAACGACGAGGCCCTGCGTGAGCGTATGAACAAGGAGCTGTACCAGCCCGCCTACGACATCACGAAGCAGGCTTTGGAGAAGCACGCCCGTGCCGAGGCCTTCGAGAAGATCCTTGAGGACTTCAAGGAGAAGTTCTTCGCAGAGCGCAAGGCGGCTGCGGAGAACCCGTCGGGAGAACCGACGGGCACTGCGCTCGACGGTTCACCCGTTGAGATCAGCGACGAGGACTATGAAGCCATGATGGACCGCTACTACCACGACGTAGAGCGCGACGCCATGCGCCGTTGCATCCTCGACGAGGGCATCCGTCTCGATGGTCGTAAGACCGACGAGATCCGCCCCATCTGGTGCGAGGTTTCTCCCCTGCCCATGCCTCATGGAAGCAGCATCTTCACCCGTGGTGAGACACAGTCGCTGACCACCGTCACCCTGGGTACCAAGCTCGACGAGAAGCTGGTGGACGACGTGCTCGACAAGAGCTACATGCGCTTCCTGCTGCACTATAACTTCCCCCCGTTCTGTACTGGTGAGGCCAAGGCTCAGCGCGGTGTAGGCCGTCGCGAGATTGGTCACGGTCACTTGGCATGGCGCGGTTTGAAGGAGATGATTCCTGCCGACTTCCCCTACACCGTTCGTGTAGTGAGCCAGATCATGGAGTCGAACGGTTCTTCCAGTATGGCTACCGTCTGTGCTGGTACACTGGCCCTGATGGATGCTGGTGTTCCCATGAAGAAGCCCGTCAGCGGTATCGCCATGGGTCTGATCAAGAACCCTGGTGAGGACAAGTATGCTGTGCTGAGCGACATCCTCGGCGACGAGGACCACTTGGGTGATATGGACTTCAAGACCACCGGTACACGCGATGGTCTGACAGCCACCCAGATGGATATCAAGTGCGACGGTCTGTCGTTCGACATTCTGGAGAAGGCGCTGATGCAGGCCAAGGCCGGTCGTGAGCACATCCTGAAGTGCATCACCGACACTATTGCTGAGCCTCGTCCTGAGCTCAAGCCGCACGTTCCCCGCATCGAGGCCTTCGAGATTCCGAAGGAGTTCATCGGTGCCGTCATTGGCCCGGGCGGAAAGATTATCCAGCAGATGCAGGAGGATACCGGTGCTACCATCACCATCGATGAAGAGGATGGCGTCGGCAAGATTCAGGTCAGCGGTCCTAACAAGGAAAGCATCGACGCTGCTATCGCCAAGATTCGTGCCATTGTGGCTATCCCCGAGGTGGGTGAGGTCTATGAAGGTACCGTCCGCAGCATCATGCCTTACGGCTGCTTCGTAGAGTTCATGCCTGGCAAGGATGGTCTGCTGCACATCTCTGAGATTGACTGGAAGCGCCTCGAGACTGTCGAGGAGGCTGGCATCAAGGAGGGTGACAAGATCACCGTCAAGCTGCTCGAGATTGACCCGAAGACCGGTAAGTTCAAGCTGTCACACCGCGTGCTGATTGAGAAACCCGAGGGTTATCAGGAGCGTCCTGCCCGTGAGCGTGGCGAGCGTCGTGAGCGTCCCGATCGTGGTGAGCGTCGCAACCGTCCTGAGCGCGGTGATCGTGGCGAGCGTCGTGACCGTGGCGACCGTCGTCCTCGTCCTGAGCGCAACGATGAATACCATGAGCCCACTCATGAGCCCAAGGACTTCACCGACGAACTCGACAAGCTGGACTTTTAAGCATGTGAAGCTATTATAGACTAAGCCCCGATGGACATGACTGTTCGTCGGGGCTTTTTCGTACGCTTTTACGCGTACATTATTATAAATAAATCAAAAATTTGCTGCCGCCGCTAAATAATTTCTAATTTCTAATTCCTAATTCCTAATTATTTTGTAATTTTGCACCCAGATTATATTAAACTAAACGACTTCGGATATGGACGAACAACTGAAACAGATAGGCGAGCGTCTGCGTGGACTACGCGACGTACTCGACATTCCCGTGAGTGAGATGGCAGAAACCATCGGCATCGATGCAGAGAAGTATGAAAAGATTGAAAAGGGCGAGCTGGACATCACCATCTCGAACCTGATGAAGATTGCACGTAAGTATGGCGTGTCGACAGAAGAGCTCATCTTCGCCGAGGCACCACACATGAAGTCGTACTACGTCACCCGCAAGGGACAAGGCATGAGCATCGAGCGCACGAAGGCATACAAATACCAGAGCCTCGTGGGCGGATTCGTCAACCACAAGGCCGATGTGTTCATCGTTACCGTGGAACCGAAGCCAGGAGCTCGCACCATCTACAAGAACACCCATCCCGGACAGGAGTTTAACCTCGTGCTCGAGGGCAGCATGGAGCTGTATATCGCTGGCAAGACCATAGTCCTGGAAGAGGGTGACAGCATCTATTTCGACTCCACGAAACCCCACGGCATGCTGGCCATCGGCGACAAGGCCGTGAAGTTTCTGGCATTTACGGTAGAGTAACTTCGGAATAACGGAATTACGGAATAACGGAATAACGGAATTACGGGATAACGACATAACGACATAAAGACATAAAGACATAACGACAAAAGAAAAGAATGATAGAGAGATTTTTAAAGCAGACCAAATTCACGTCTGTTGAAGATTACAATAAGAACCTGGAGTTCATCATCCCCGAGAACTTCAACTTCGCCTATGACGTCATGGACGTGTGGGCGGAGGAAAAGCCCAACGGTCTCGCCATTCTGTGGACCAACGATCAGGGCGAAGAGATACGTACCACCTTCGCTGAGCTGAAGAAACAGACCGACCAGGCCGCCAGCTATCTGCAGTCGCTGGGCATCGGTAAGAACGACCCCGTGATGCTTATTCTGAAGCGCCGCTACGAGTGGTGGGTGGTGATGCTGGCCCTGTGCAAGATTGGTGCCATCGTCATTCCTGCCACGCACATGCTGACAAAGAAAGACATTATCTATCGCAATAGCCGTGCCAGCGTCAAGGCCATCATCTGCGTCGACGACGAGTATGTGGTAAGCCAAATCCAGGCTGCCAAGGCTGAGAGTCCCACAGTGAAGCAATATATCACCATCACTGACCACGGCAAACCCATCCCCGAAGGTTTCCACGACTGGCAGTCAGAGTGGCAACAGGCTCCGAAGTTTGTCCGTCCCGCCTTCGTCAACGAGAACGACGACACGATGCTGATGTACTTTACTTCAGGCACCAGTGGTGAACCGAAGATGGTGGCACACGACTACCTCTATGCCATGGGACATCTGACAACGGGTGTATTCTGGCACAACCTGCACGAGGGTTCGCTGCACCTGACGGTGGCTGATACCGGTTGGAGCAAGGCC
>JAEEGG010009649.1_pt1 | contig 21571 bp, 17 predicted proteins | sample 9134161 | NCBI WGS metagenome assembly JAEEGG01 (sample SAMN16246543, study PRJNA631951) | gut metagenome | biome: gut microbiome; feature: rumen; material: CR-attached | host: Bos | place: Iran: Karaj | collected 2018-10
GTGTGGGTTCGGTGATTGTCTTCCTGCCTCAGATCCTCATCCTCTACTTCTTCATCTCCCTGATGGAGGACTCGGGCTATATGGCGCGCGCTGCCTTTATCATGGACAAGCTGATGCACAAGATGGGTCTCCACGGCAAGTCGTTCATCCCACTCATCATGGGCTTTGGCTGTAACGTGCCCGCTGTGATGGCCACGCGCACCATCGAGAGCCGGCGCTCCAGGATTATCACGATGATGATCCTGCCCTTCATGAGCTGCTCGGCCCGTCTGCCTATCTACATCATGATTGCAGGCACCTTCTTCTCGCTCCAGTACCGCTCCGTCGTGCTGTTGTCACTCTATGCCGTCGGCATCCTGATGTCTGTCCTTGTCAGCAAGATATTCTCCTCACTGGTCATCAAGGGCGAGGATACCCCGTTCGTGATGGAGCTGCCACCCTACCGCTGGCCTACACCGAAGGCCATCTGGCGACACACCTGGGAGAAAGGCAAGGAGTATCTGAAGAAGATGGGAGGCATCATCCTCGTCGCATCCATCATCGTCTGGGCACTGGGCTACTTCCCCCACAACGAGGAGCTTACCCGCGAACAGCAGCAGGAACAGAGCTATATCGGGCGCATGGGCCAGACCATTGAGCCCATCTTCACCCCACAGGGATTCAACTGGAAGCTCGACGTGTCGCTCCTGGCAGGTGTGGGAGCCAAGGAGATTGTAGCCTCCACGATTGGTGTGCTCTACAGTGGCGACGACTCCTTTGGTGATGACGATACGTTCAGCGATGACAATGAGAAGTACACCACCCTGCGCCAGCTGATGGAGAAAGATGGTGTCACGCCACTCGTTGCCTACGCGTACCTTATATTTATATTACTCTATTTCCCCTGCATCGCCACCATCGCAGCCATCAAGAACGAGACAGGCTCCTGGCGCTGGGCTGTCTTTGCCGCCGGCTACACCACCCTCGTGGCCTGGATTGTCAGCGCTGCAGTCTATCAGATAGGCAGCTTATTCTGAAAGCCTTCATTTCTCTCTTTAAGTATTTTTAAGGGGAGGTCGGCAGATATTTGCCGATTTCTTCGTATCTTTGTGCCCATAAATATGACTAAAACTATAAATTGGTATGAAAAGACTATTTCAATGGATCTTTGCCGCTACCCTGATCTGCGGCATGATGCTTTTCATGTCGTGTAGTAACAAGGATAATCCTGATGGCTCTCAGGAGTATACGGGCATACCGCTGATCATACTCGACACCGACATCGGTTCTTCGACCGACGACCTGTTTGCACTGGAGATGCTCTACCGTTATGAGGAGCAGGGACGCTGCCGATTGCTGGGTGTGGTGGTAGACCGCGAAGGCGAACAGAACGCCATGTTTACAGATGTGATGAACACATACTTTGGCCACGGGGATGTGCCCATCGGCCTCGTCCGTAAAGGCATCGACGCCCCTGTGGTGTGGATAGACTATGCACATGTCGCTGATTTGCTGGATGGCAATGGGCAGCCCATGTTTCAACGTAGCGTCACAGACTATAGCGCATTGTCCGACGGATGGCAGCTCTACCGCAAGCTCTTAGCTGCGCAGCCCGACCACTCGGTAAGCATTGTTTGTACTGGCTTCGTCACCTGTCTGGCACAGCTGCTACAGTCGGAAGGCGACGAATACGCTTCGCTCAACGGTGTAGAACTGGTGCGCCGTAAGGTGAAATGCATCTATATGCAGGGCGGCGTGTTTGGCGAGGCCGAGGAACCGGATTTCAACTTCGCACAGGGAGCCGACTTCGCACAAGAGTTCTTCCGCCTCTGGCCCACGGAGGTCGATATGGTGTTCTCGCCGATGGAGGCAGGACAGACGGTGGATTACAAGCCTGAACAAGTTATCGGCGATATATCTTGGACGGACATTCATCCCATCAAGCAAGTGTATATGAACTGCGGCTGCGACACGGGCCAGCGCATGTGGGACGTGTTGCCGACCATCCAGGCTGTGGAGGGCGACGATCTCTTCACGCTCTCTGAACGCGGCACTCTGACCGTCACCCCCGAATGTGCCACTATCTTTACACCCTCACCTACCGGACATTTTCGCTACCAGCTAACCTGCAACGCCACCTGGTCTGCCGCCATACTGGAGAAAATCAGAACATTCAATAAAATACATTAACACAACAGCTACGAATACAAAAACTGAATTAATATGAAAAGACTATTCCAATGGGTATTTGCCGCGACCCTGACCTGCGGCGCAACGCTGCTCACAGCGTGTTTTGGCAGTAATGACAACCCCGTGGACAATGTGCCCAGCACATCCCCCAGCACACCAGGCATCGCCGAGAAGATTATCGGTAAGTGGATGGATGTCGAGTTTGACGGACAGCCCGCGCTGACCTCCGACAAGTCGGTTGTCACCTTCCTTTCTCCGACCAAGGCTACCTACAGCATTTCAAGGACCGACTTCACAGAGACTCAGATCAAATGGTCAGTCCGTCGCGAGTGCGACGTCGAGATTTCTGGCAACAAGGTTACCCTGACCAGTCATCCCGAGGGCAATCCCAGTATTACGTTGCAGGAGGAGTACACCATCTCTGACATCACTGCTACCGAGATGGTTTGCACATACAGGCATACGACCTTCCATGACGGACTGATACATGGCACAGCCACCGTGAAGAATGCCCGCCTGAAGAAGATCGATACCGACTACCGCGCTGACATCATTGGCCTGTGGGAGTGCAAGGGGATCTTTGGTGGCGATACTTACAACGACGCTAATGCGCGGCTGGAGTTTTTCGATGATGGCACTTACAATTTCTACCGCAAGAATGATGCTGGTTATTGGGAATCTGTAACAACGCGTGAATTCCAGATATACTTTGTTGACGGCACGCTGATGGCCACGCGCTGGAAAGACCAGGGCGAGGACGAACATCGCGAATGTTGGGAAATAAAAACCCTCAGTGGCGACGAGATGGTTTGGACGGCCCTGCGCCAGAACACCGATGGCTCTACCTTCCAGCAGGATGTGAAGTGGAAACGGATTGCGACTGAGTGAGTGCCCCCATGCTAAACTGTTAATCCTCGCCCATTCATTGTAATGAGCGAGGATTTCCTTTTAACTCTAAGCTGAAGCTTAGCTACCCGTGTCGAAGCCACCGCCGTTGTCGCCGCTACCGTTCTTGGTGAACGTCTTGCTGGCAACCTCAGAGGATACACCATTCTTGATGGCGATAGCCTTTACAATCACGGTGCCGGTCAGGGTCAGAGCCTCACTGTAGAGACTGCTCTCAGCCGTTGGTGTGCTGCCGTCTACCGTGTAGCGGATCTCTGCGCCGTCAGGACCAGAGATGGTCGCCAGAGTCGACTCATCGAACGGTGTCTCACCACTGATGGTAGGAGCTGCTACCGTCTCAGTCTGCTGAGAGCCATTCTGCTCGGAACCATTCTGCTCGGAACCAGAGTCAGAACCGTTGCCGCCATTGTCACCGTCCTCACCTTCCTCATCGGTCTTGCCCGACAGCAAGGACTTGACGTTAACGAACTCGGCCTTCTTGATGAACTCACGGCTTGAGAGGTTGTCCTCGGCCGTCTGATCGGGAAGAAAACGGATGTGAAGAGCCTTCAGGTGCTGGTTCACGTTGAAGTCAGCCTCTTTTTCGGCACCACCCTTGTGACACTCAGCTGTCAGGTAGAAGGTACCAAGGCCGGCAACTTTCACCTTCTTTGACTCCAGCAACATCTCAACCAAACATGACTTGAATTTGGTCATAACACCCTCAACAACGTCCTGGGTGTAAACCGAGCCATGTTCCGAGATGTGCTTAGCCAGCTTGGTAGTGCTCAGCGTCTCGATGCTCTTCAATCTCGCATACCATCTTCCAAACATCACGGACTCACTGTCCTTGATGTCATTCTGATAAACTTCGTAAAGAATCTTACTCATGGTATAAGATTATTAAGTGAAACATAATCCAGGTCAGGACTTTCCTGCCTTTCTTGGGTACAAAGGTACAAATTATATTTGAAACTACCAAATTTATTTCACTAATTTTTAGGTAAATATATGTTAAATATTAAAGTAAAGATTTAGGGATAGATTCCTATGTGAAACCTACCCCTAATTGAGAGAAAATCAATGCAATGCAATATTGAAATATACAATAAAAATCACATTAATTTTCGATACTTGCCCTTGTCCTTACCACTGGAAATCTTCTGAGCCAGACCCTGATCCTGTAAGCGCTTCAGACGGCTGCAGATGCTGCCAGTTTTACCCTCATAATTGAAACACTTATCGACATCGTCCGATGTGAAGGGATTCGGCAAGCGCCGATACCCCAACCAAGTTTTCTGCTTGTGGCGCACGTTCGACGACTGAGCGGCTGTCAGGTCATCATAGTGTTTCTCCAGAATTGCCTTACAATAATGCTCCTGGAACGCCAATTGTGCGTTAGCAATAAGGATAGCCAGTCGCACGTCCTTCTGATCGACCTTGAAGTTGGGGCCACATTTCCATCGTCCGTCTGTATCCTGAATCATTTGGTCCCAATGACGACATACCACGAAGGGCAAGACAAAGTTAATTGCATGCCAGCACGGACGTTTTACCAAATCCTCTTCAGCGTAGTCATGGTCTTCGCCGGCGTCGGCCATGTGATGCTTGGTCCAGAGCTGCAAAGCCTTACTGATAGGTTCACAAGGGATCTCACCCTTACAGCTGTCCAGCCTATAGGCCCATTCACGCAGTTCATCTTCTCTCTTACGAGCGGCATCATCGAAAGGCGACGGCTCCAGCATCTCAAAGTTACTGTCAGCGTTAGGAACAATGGTAAATCTTGACATGAGTCCGTTCACGTTGTTCTTTTCCGTATTAAGAGCATTGAGAGCGTCCTCTGTGCCCGTATAGCAGCCATTGAAATGCACGGGTGATTCCCCTATTGGAGCGTTCGATGTCTTAAGATATGCGCCATGCTTCTCTGAGTGATAAGATTTGAGCCAATAAGTCTGCATAGCATCCATGTGGCTTTTTTTCATCTGATTCAGTGTGTTCTGTAACTCACTGTCGAAGATACTGCAGTGCTCATACCATTCCTCGCCGTCAATAGTCTCATGGTTGTTGGCCTCAGCCTCACGCAGGGCCGCTGTGGACGTCTCTGCCGGAAGGGCCCGATAAATGCCGTTGGGTCGAGGTTTTTTGTTCGACTTTCCGCCATTGTTCTGCTCTCTCTCAGCGTTGTAGGCATTCAGGGCATCTTTCTGAGGAGCATCGGCCACATGGATAGGCTCCATCATGATTTCCTCCAGATCAACAGCCACCGACTTCATACCACCCATACGTCCGATGAGCATCACCAGACTATTGAGACGGTTCTTCTTGCCCGGCTTTGGCCAGAAGTAATACCAGCAACGAGTCAACAAAGTCATGGCAAAGGCACCACCAACGAAGAACACAGCAGGATAGTACTTCTGCTTCATACGGAAGCAGAGCAACCTCAACAAAACGAAATAAGGAATGAGTTTTGCAAACTCAGCACCGATGTTCTCCAGCGTCTGAAGAATCTCCAGTTGCATGGCCGCAGCCTGCCCCTGTTCCACACCGCGCTGCTCCAGTTTCAAGACCGAGTACTTACGACCTGTCACCTGTTCAATGGCCTTACGCATGGCTTTCGATGGTTGCAACGAGTTATAGTTCTCGCTCTCACGCTTCTGGAACAGCTTGCGGCCACCCTCCACGATGCGGTCAATCTCGGTCATACCGCGCTCAGCAATCAAGTCTTGCACAAACTGAAACGTCAGCAACTTGTTACGAGCCAGTTCCCAGTTACCGTCGTACAATACGATGAGGTCGTTGAACAGGTCGCGGGCAGCATCATGGCGGCAGTTCGGGCCATTGGGATACATGGCCAGCACAAAGTCGGCAGGATCGTATCCGAACACCAGATACTTCTCCTTCTCCACATCCTTCGGCACCACCTGCGCAGCCAAGTCCTTGGCGGCCTCATCGCTGGCAGTCGCTTCTGGGGTTAACAACTGTCCGCCCTCCGAGGGAGCTGCCGCATTGCTGGGCAGCTGATGGTCAGAGTTGGTGGCGGCACTGTTTCCTTCACGATACGAATCGCCGTACTGACGGTCGAATTCGTTTTCAAACAAATTGGGATCTTCCATACTGTTTTAAAATTTTAAAAAGTTACACATATATATTAATAATAAAAAAGTTTATTTTCGTCAATCAGGAGGATATCTTCGTATCTGGGACAGAACGAAAATTTGTCACAATTAATGCAACTGTTATCGGTCACGTGCTTGCCCGTAGTTCCGATGACGTTGAGCATACCTAGTGCCTGTGCCTGCTTGTACTGCTGGTCTGCTATGTTCCCGCCTATCTCCGGATTCCATTCGCTCACCAGTCTTAGGCCTTCGCCACTCGATGTCAAGTGAGCCAGTCGCGTCTTCCAAGGATACGATGGCGCAAGTGTCTTCTCATACAACTCTTGAGGAGGAAAAGGCAAATGGTCATAGTCACTCATAAAGAGTCCGCTCAGGTGCTTCACATTTTCCTGCTTGCGACGGCGATATAGAATTGGCTGACCATTATCATCCAACTTTGGATTATCGTCTTTGTCCAGTCGTGGCACCAAAGCAAACTCCTTCACACCATATACGAATCCCGGCAGCGATGTCTTCAGTTCCTCGCCCCATTGAATCAGGCGCAAAGGTGTGGGTTTCAATGCAAATTTTTCACCAGCACGCGGCTTGGCCAATTGCTCAATACACCATTGCTGATAGTCGCTGCGATGAGTCCATTCATCAAGAGGAAGGCCTTCGCGAACAGCTTTGATAATAGCCCTGCGAGTACTGATTTTCCAGTTCACCTGTGTATTACGCACCTGATTCGAGAAGATGGCCGCCGTGCAGGGTTCGCACGACGCCCAGTAGATGTTCGATTGCCAAACAAATCGCCAGTTCTTTTCCATAATACCTTATAATTTATTGTGGTTCAAAATTTCTGTGCGGTTTCGCGCTATGCAAACGTTCATAGCAGACTGCGCTTGTAGCAGCATACGTTCGATGTTGCTGTTACAGTCCAACTCCGTTAAGATACTTAATTTACCGTGCTCACGATCCAACCAAATCTGGAGTCCCATACCATTGTCGAGTAACATGCGGCCCTCCGACCCCTCTGGCAACTTCGGCAATTGCTTGCGCTCATTTTCGGTCAGAACCAGGAACTGATCGAGCAGTTCGCCTACGGGGTCTTCGCTCTTTCCGTCACAATTCAGATGAACACTATAACTCGACTGTTTCTCACCTTCACTTTTATAAAAAGAAGAGTCGCCAAGCTGTTTCAACATAGTGCGGTTGCTGGGTTTCGAACCCACTGGAATGAATTCCTTGTAGCCGTTTCGCCACTCATTCAGCTTTCCTCTCGTTGTTACATCTGGCCTTGATTTGGGGCGAGTGATGTACGAAGCCGAGTCCCCGACTTGCAGGGACTTGGCTGTTGCTGTGGTTTGTTTCTTACTCATTGTAATCAATGTTTTTTGTGTCATGATCCATGATGTGGATAATCTCAATGAGCAAGCGATCAACATGGAATATGCCGGTCATCTTTGGCATATCTTCACCAGTGATGCGAGAATGCATTTCGGAGATTAAGAAATTCGCCATTTCCTCCTGCATCTCGACGGAGAACCCACGGAAACAGTTGGTCAGGTGAAACAGAGAGGATTTGTCTAGCCCGGGTTTCAAGGCATTGATGACATCCTGTGCCATCTTACAAATAGGATAACGCGCGTTAATATCTTCGCGTGTGAGGAACTCTGAGCCAAGACGTACTGAACCTTCAGCCTTGGTGCCGCGTGCGGACTTTGAATACTTTTTCGTTGCCATAATCTTTCGATCTGATTACGGCGGCAAAGGTACGGGGGCTATGCAGGGACAGAAAAAAGCTATGCAGGCATAATGAACCTGCATAGCTGCATAGCGCGTTAATATGTGTTAATCGTTATTTTGTTGAATCTTCAAATATTGCTTTAAACTGGTCTTTCTTCTCCGCAGACATATCTTTAAAATCTTTTGCCCACTTCAAATCATAGACTCTGACGATATCTTCTATCAGTTTGTAAAGGACTTCGGCTTTTTTGTTTGCTACGTTTCGGGGTATCTCCATAAGAAGCTTGACAAGATGAACTGCATCGCTTTTCATCTTTGGTGTGATTTTTTTATTTTTTTCCTTATCTTTTATCCTGCTGATAGTTGACTGTGATATTCCCGGTTTCCCACTCAACTCCTGAAGAAATTTTGCAAAAGCAGACTGGTTAATACTGTCTGGTGAGAGGTCAACACCAAAAAGATTACTAAACAGGATAATAAACTCGTTAGATGATAATTCCTGCTCATTAAACAGTTTTAGGGTATTCTGAAGTGACTCTAAATCCTCTTTTGCACTGCTCAATTCATTGCGTAAACTATCGTGGTATTCTGAGGACGGTAGCATATCCTCCGCATTATGAACTTTCTGCTTTAATTGGCTTATCTCCTTATTTAATTCATGTACTTTCTTTTCCTGAATGCTTATTTCCAGTAAAGCCCGACTATACCGAGCTTCCATTCCTTGTTCAACGGCATGTTCTTCCGACGAGAAGTCCATTCCGTCTAATTGTGCCAAAAACCTAGGTTTCCGTCCCTCATCGCAAAAACTTTCAATATCCCATTTCAACGCATCACGCAGCGCTTCTTTTTCTTCTTTGGTTCTTCCCAAGTGTCGGAAAATCTCAGCTATCCTCTCCATGTCGTAATCATAGGTAAAATACCGCAATGAGTGTCTATAGCCATCATTGTCAAAAGCCTCGCCCAGAGACTTAATGGTGATGGTTCTTGGCGGGAATGAAGGAAGATCAGAGGGTAGTTTTTGGTATTGCTGCTCACCATTTCCCGCGAGTTCATAGAAGTCTGCTTTCCCTTCGGTAGCCCCTTTTGTGTCCCAATCGCGGTAATGCTCGTAAATGTCATCTAATAAGAATTCATCAAAGATGCGTAACTCGCATGCACACTCCTGTCGGCATCCTTTCAATTCAAGATACACCAACGCCATGGTCATAGGCGCGAAGTGATTTACCCAATCAATGGTTCTCTCGGTGTTTTCTGCTATTTCTCGGTAAGAATCTATAGACAGACGGGGGTCTTCGTCCATCAGGATCAAAGTACACAGGTAGTAAGCGTTGTTAAAGATTCTAAGAATTGTTTCGCGTTTTTTAAAACAACCTTTTATTGAAGGCCGCTTTAGCAATCCTTCATAGAATCTGTGTTCTATCGTCATTTCATTGCTTACGCCAAAGTCCTTTAAGGATGCTTTTTCCTTGTATATCAGTTCTCTAGGAATCTCTGTATAATCCATGTCTTCTATATTTTTGCCCGCAAATTTACAACTTTTTTTCGGATTATTATTCGTTCCATATTGCAAAATTGCATTTCATTGCAATTTGACGGAAATTGAAGGAGGTGAGAAATAGGTAAAATAAGGCTAAAATTTAATATAACTTATTAATATATAACCACTTATATTAAATCTATATTACCTCTATCTTTTTCTCCCTTTCCCTGAAAAATAAAAGCAATGCAATATTGGAATACCCCCTATCCTAATCGCGCCCTATAGCCACTGATTTTGGACGAGATTACGGCTCGTGCTTGGTGAGATTACGGCTCGCGCCCCACGAGATTACGGCTCGTGTTTCTTTACAAAATTATTGTTCGTTTATGATTGTATTTTGAGATTCCCTTGCCAGACGTTGTTCCCGCAAGCGCTTGAATTAATTCAAGCACTCCTCGTGCGACTGCGGATGCTCTTGCCAATATGCCACTTTCGCTTTCATTTCGGCATTCACCTTCTTGTGGTAGTCGTTCAGTATGATCTCCATTGCTCATTCTTTCAGTTTATTTCTGTTCGCAAAGATAGCTACTTTTGGAGATATTTGCATACTTTTATTGTATTTTTTTGCTTACAAGCACTTTTATTCCATTTTTATTTGTATCTTTGTCCCTTGAACACCGGCTGATTGTTCTAATGGGACAGAAAGCTGCGAGCTTACTTATATGTTTTCATGGCTTCAGCGGAAGCCCGCCGGTGTGACTTTTGAGGGTATAAACAATTGAAGCGTACGCTTTTTATTCAAAACGTCTCTTAAGCTTGGCCGCATACAGACGATCGTAAGAATGATAAAAGTGGATGCTCATGCAATACGCGTGGGCGTTTATCTTATCTTCTTACGAGGGCACTGGCCAAGCGCCTGAGACGTTGGATAAGTATAAACTGTCCACGTTTTTCATGCGCTTGGCTGGTGTCTCACGTTTCTGAACGAATCTCGTTCGCTTTATTCAATATCAATAACTATGGCAAAGAAACTACAACTTGGCTATAGGGAGATAGAGCAACGGCTGGTCGATTCGTTCAGTAAAAAGAGCTCGAACCCAGCAGAGGTTGGCTATCAATTGCTCTATTCCTTTGGCAAAAGCGAACGCGACATTGAGCGTTACAAAGAAGGTAAAGGTGTTCTTAAAACCTTTGATGGACTACTCATCAAGGGACTGTTCTGTTATCAGCCCGTCAGCATGTTTGGCTTGACAAGCCAATTAGAAGATCTGAAATCGAACGAACAGATTATCAAGGCCGCCCCTAAGATTATTGCTGTGAGCGATGGCAAGACGATACTGGCCTATGACCTTCGTGAGAAAGATACTTATGAGAATCAGTTGGAGCGACTGCCCTCAGACTTTGCTTTTTTCTATCCGTTGATGGATGTAGAGCGTGTCCACTATGTAGAGGAAAGTCCTGCCGACATCAAGGCTGCAGAAAAGTTAGCTAAGTTGCATGATGAATTGCGTAGCTATAACGAGTTTCGCAGTAATGACGATCTGCACGACTTGAATATATTTATTAGCCGCCTGCTGTTCTGCTTCTTTGCTGAAGATACGGGCATCTTTGAGGATAACCTTTTTACCAGTTCTATCCAACGATACACCAAAGAGGATGGATCAGACTTGACAGACTATCTGGCACACACCTTTGATATTATGGATGTGTCGCTGCGTAGTGCTGAAACGCTAAGTATCATCAAGCAGTTTCCCTACGTCAATGGCGGTCTGTTTTCCAAGCGTATTCAGATTCCAAAGATGGGCGCAAGGGCTCGTCGCATCATCATCGAGTGTGGCGAACTAAACTGGAAAGATATTAACCCAGATATTTTCGGCTCAATGATCCAGGCGGTGGTTAATCCTGAGGAGCGTGCCAATCAGGGTATGCACTATACCAGCGTGCCTAACATCATGAAGGTGATTAATCCGCTGTTCCTTGATGAGTTGCGTGGTGAGTATAACAAGCTAAATGAGTTCTACGAGCAGAAATTACAGTTGAAGAACATCGGCGCACTCAGTACCAAGCAGTTCTACGATGAGTTGAAGCCTGTGATTAGGAAATGTGATGCATTGTTGAAGCGCATGAGCAAGATGAAGTTCTTCGATCCTGCTTGTGGTAGTGGTAACTTCCTGATTATCACTTATAAGTGTCTGCGATTCCTCGAAATGGATATCCTTGCCTTACAGCGTAAGTGTACACCAGAGGGTGAAATCTTGTTTGTGGATAATAGCGTTATTTCGCTGAGCCAGTTCTATGGTATCGAGTTGCTCGACTTCCCTCACGAGGTGGCCATGCTGTCGCTATGGTTGGCAGAGCACCAGATGAACACGAAGCTCAACGAGAACTTTGGAGTAAATACTAAGGCCCTGCCATTAAAGAACATCACCCAAATCGTCTGTGGCAATGCCTGCCGCCTCGATTGGAATACCGTTTGTCCTCACACTCCAGATGAAGAGGTCTTTATCTTTGGTAATCCACCGTATTTGGGAAGTTCACTACAAGATGAAAAACAGAAAGGTGATATGGAGAATGTTTTTAGGAATATAAAAGGCTGGCCAAATCTTGACTACATTGCATGTTGGTTTTACCTTGGGAGCTCCTATATAAAAGGAACAAAAGCTAAGTGTGCATTTGTTTCTACAAAATCAATTTGTCAAGGAGAGCAGGTCGCTCTGTTATGGGAAGTATTGATAAATAAACAAATATGTTTGAATTTTGCATATTCAGGGTTTAGATGGAATAATAATGCAAAAAACAAAGCTCATGTTTTTTGTGTAATTATTGGAATTGCTAATGAAAGTGAGACAGAACAAGCTAAATTATATACTGAGACAGAAATAAAAATAGGAAAGAGAATAACTCCTTATTTACAATTATCCGATAATAATGTTATTGTCAAGAAAGAGAGGAAAAGTATTTCAAACTTACCTTCGATGGATTATGGTAGTAAGCCCGCTGATGGTGGAAATTTGATACTTGATGCTTATGAGAAAGAAGAACTAATCAGCAAGGACAAAGGGACAGAGAGGTTCATATATAATTATGTAGGTGCTGAAGATTATATTAACGGAAAGAAACGCTATTGTTTATGGATTTCAGACAATATGCAAAATGAGGCACTCAGTATCCCAAGCATAAAGGAAAGAGTCCGTAAAGTCTATGAAATGCGTAAGAATAGTAAGAAAAAAGCAACGCAAGAAGACGCAGGATGTCCTTATCGTTTTGCAGAATGCAGATTTGAGGATACAGAATGTATCATCATTCCAAGACACACAGCTACAGATAGGCGATATATACCATTTGGTTACTTACCAGAAAATAGTGTTGTCGCAGACTCCTCATTTGCAATCTATAATGCTCCTGTATGGTTGTTTGGAGTTGTTACTAGTTTAATGCATATGGTATGGACAAAGATGTTTGGCGGATACCTAGGAACAAGTATCAGATATTCAAACACCCTTTGTTACAACACATTTCCGTTTCCCAAAATTACTATTGAGAAGAAGCAAGAAATCGAGTCGGCAGCTGAGGAAGTTCTGATTACTCGTGAGTATTATCCAGAGAAGACTTTGGCAGAACTCTATGACCCTGACAAGATGCCACAGGATTTGCGCGAAGCCCATGCCAAACTTGATGACATCGTAGAGAGCTGTTATCCTGGCTATCCCTTTGCCTCAGATGAAGCCCGTTTGGAATGTCTGTTTAAACTCTACGAAAAGATGACCTCGAAATAAGAAACTACTAATAACTGAAAAGAAAATATGGAGCAAATAAGTAACAACTCATCCTTTAGCCCTTTGGCAAGCAGAAATATTGTGGATATCCACTATCTGCAGACAGGTAAGGCTACGGCTACTGACGAGTTAGGCATGCGCGAGATGCAAGCCTTGGCCTATAAAGCCCGAAAGAAACGCTTTTTGCTTATCAAGGCTCCACCTGCCTCAGGCAAGAGTCGGGCGCTGATGTATATCGCTCTGGATAAGCTGGCAAATCAAGGCATCAGGAAGGTGGTGGTGGCAGTGCCTGAAAAGAGTATTGGGCGCTCGTTTAAGAATACCAATCTGGTTCATGGTGGTTTCTTTACCAATTGGGAAGTGCCGACCTATTTCAACTTGACGGATGTAAAGAACGAGCAGGATAAGAAGGGGCGATTCAAAGAGTTTTTCCTTTACAGCAAAGCCAAAGTCCTGGTCTGTGCCCATGCCACTTTACGTAATGGTATGAAGGAACTGAACGATGATGCATTTAACAATGTGTTGCTGGCCATCGACGAGTTTCACCATACCAGCGCTGACGCTAATTCAAATCTGGGCGATGTAGTCCGTAGGGTAATGAACAACTCTACTGGGCATATCGTTGCCATGACGGGTAGTTATTTCCGTGGTGATGGTATCCCTGTTCTCAGAGCTGAGGATGAAGCCAGGTTTTATCCGATTACCTATAACTATTATCAGCAGTTGAATGGTTATAAGTATCTGAAGAATCTTATTCTGGGTTACCACTTCTATCATGGCTCGTATCTGGATCATATCGCTGAGGTGCTTGATACGCATAAGAAAACCATCATCCATATTCCCAGCGTCAACCAGCGGGCTGCTACTGGTTTGGGTAAATATCAGGAAACGGCAGAGATCATGAAGGTAATAGGTACGCTGGATCATAAGGACTATAATACGGGTATCTATTACGTTAAGACTTCGGATGGACGGATGCTGAAAGTGGCCGACCTCGTGGAGGATGAGCAGAAAGAGCGTAATATGGTGCAAGCCTATCTGCAAGACATCAAGAATCGTGACGATGTAGATATCATCATTGCTTTGGGAACAGCTAAGGAGGGTTTCGACTGGCAATGGTGTGAGATGTGCCTGACCGTTGGCGTGCGTGGCTCGTTAACAGAGGTGATTCAGATTATCGGAAGATGCACGCGCGACTGCGAAGGCAAAAAGACTGCTCGTTTTGTGAATATGATTGCCATGCCTGAGGCAGAGCAGGCAGAGGTAAAGGTGGCAGTAAACGATTTTCTGAAAGCTATTACTGCTTCGTTATTGATGGAGCAAGTGATGGCACCCAGTTGGAAATTCAAGACGGAAAAAGACCATGATGACGAGCCGGAGGAGGACCTGGCTCATACCATCGTAGTGGAAGGTCTGAAACCCTTTTCGAGCGAAAAGACCAAAACCATTGTGGATAGTCAGCTCGACGATCTGAAGGCTGCTATCTTACAGGACGATATGGTGGTAAAAGCTCTGAGTGGATCGACAACAGCAGAGACTATCACCCAGCACCTGATACCCAAAGTGATACGTGAACGCTATCCAGATTTGTCAGAGGGAGAAGTGGAGGAAGTTCGTCAGCGTGTACTGCTCGACACTATTATAAAAGGTAATGACATCGTAGATGAGAAAGGTAATCCAATTACAATAGCAGGGGGTGATGATGATAAGCCCAGCGAAGGTGATAGGTTGATAAAGATCGCCAATAGGTTTATCAATATTGACAAGTTAAGCATTAATCTGATTGATACGATAAATCCTTTCCAGCGTGCTTATGAAGTCATCTCGAAATCGGTGGATGCCAAGACGCTGAAAGTGATTCAGGACACTATCGCAGAACAAAAATATGACATGACGATGGAGCAAGCCATCAAGCTCTTCAAAGGACCACTTAAGAAATATGCAGCTGAACATGAAGGGAAAATTCCATCAGTGGACGATCCTGATCCTAAATTGAGAGAGTTAGCTGTGGCTTATCAAAAGATTAAAAATGAGAAAATCCGTCACATGATGGGGTTAGATTATGAGGGTTAGCTTATGGAATGGCCAAAAGAGTTATTAGAGATCTTTGATGATCCACTGTTAGAAAGTGTTCGTCCCAAGGCACCAGCGCCTACCGCCAATGATAGAATGCAATCTAAATTGGCAGAGGTAAACGAATGGATCGCCAAGAATGGCAGGGAACCAAGAAAAGATGGTGACCTAAAGGAGAAAATGATGTATGCAGCCATGACGAAGCTGCGTGAAAAAGGATTTGACGTATGGACATAGATAAGGAACTAGAAGAGTTGTTTGATGACCCATTGTTGAAAGTAAGTTACAATGAAGCCAAGCTGTTCGATATCCCTCAGGATATGCGAAGAGTGATTGCCAAGAAGAAGCCTGACTATGTGGCCCAGCATAAACTCTGCGAGAACTTCGAGGACTATAAGCCTATGTTCGCAAAGGTGCATCAGGAACTGAAGGAAGGCAAGCGCTCATTGGTTAAGATCAACAAGACGGCAACACTTGCGGCTGGCAGGTACTACTTTGTAGGAGGTCAGATGCTATTACTGGAGCAGATAGGTGAACTGAAGAAGAGTAGTAATTTCCTGCCTGATGCCAGAACACGTTGTATCTATGAGAACGGTACAGAATCGGATATCCTCTTGCAGACCCTACGTAAGAATGTGGTAGGTGATGGCTATGCCATATCTGAGTTACAGGAGGAAGCGGAAAGCAAGTTCTTTAGTAATAATGACATTGCTAATGATGATAAGGTAACAGGATATATCTATGTACTTTCTTCACTTTCAGACGATCCAATTGTCAAAGGTGAGAAGAATCTGTATAAGATAGGATTTACCACCAACACAGTAGAGCAGCGTGTTGCCAACGCAGAGAATGATCCCACTTATCTGATGGCCCCCGTCGAGATAGTAGCTACTTATAAAGTGGTAAACCTGAACTCTCATAAGTTTGAAGATCTGGTGCATTTATTACTTAAGCCAGTACAATATCAAGTGGTAGTGTATGATGAAAATGGAATAGCTCATCAGCCTCAGGAATGGTTTATTGTGCCATTGCCTGTAGTGGATGTGATTATCAAGAAAATCATGGATAGCACTATTGTGGGCTATACTTATAATCCACAAATGGAATGTCTGGAGAAGCGAATTGTCAAGGCCAAGTCGACTTTCGACACCACTGGCATGAAAGTGCTGACACTAAATATTAAGAAGGTCTATTTCGATGAGATAATGAGTGGGACGAAAAAGATTGAGTATAGAGAACTGAAACAGACAACACTCAATAAATACACTTATCTCGATGAGACGGACGGTAAGCGTTATCTGCGCCGTTATGATGCATTACGCCTGTTCGTGGGCTATAACCAAGACAGGGAAAGTGCCTTGGTGCAGGTAACGGACATTACCTATAATGAGGGCATTGTGGAGTATCATCTGGGTTTGATATTGGAAAAGATAGTTTAATTAAATGGCAAGCAAAGATTGATTGGAATTGCAATATTGCATTGCATTCGATTTTCTTATAACAATAAAGATGGACGGCGCTGATTGAGCGAGGACTCATTCAGAGTCCCTTTTGAATACTGACACAAATGGGTCTGACCCTTCTGTGTCTTTTTTCGGGCAATTATTTGCTGATTGTCCGGAAAAGTTGTACCTTTGCGGGCGGAATGGATTTGTTAGATTTTCCACATCATTAATAATGGTTATGATTATGAGGCATTGGATTATATCAACGGTGATGGCAGTCTTGGCATTGGGAGTGCTGACGTCGTGTGCTACGGCAGAGGAAAGGGCCGCAAGAGCAGCTGAGCAGGCAAAGAAAGTGACAGCGGCTCTGAATGACAGGCATTATGTGATTGCCATTGATCGGATGATTCCCATGAGAGGTTCTTCGAAGAGTGTGTCGTATGGCTATTCCGTGGAGGTGAGGAATGACTCGCTGATCTCTTATCTGCCATATTTCGGACAAGCTTATAATGTGCCTTATGGTGGTGGAAAGGGCCTGAACTTCTCTGCTCCCATCAGCAGTTATCAGGAGTTTCAGAAGAAAAGCGACCGTCGCTCTATTGAGATAGGGCTTACCAACGAAGAGGACACTTATGTGTATATGATAGATGTGTTCGACAATGGGAGTGCCTCCGTTCATGTGACGGCTCGCCAAAGGGAGAGCATATCATATTCCGGGAATATGGAGTTTAAGAAGTGAACAGACAGAATCATAGGATTGGTATAGCATGGTTGCTGCTATCGGTATTTGTATCGATGCTGCTACTGTCGGGCTTGCACCGCCACGAGGCTGTGGCCAGTGCGGCTGTCGACTGTGTGGAGTGCGCTCACCATGTGCATCACTCTGGCCATTTCACCACATCTATCGACCACATGGACGACTGTCTGCTCTGCCAGTTCCTCCATCTGGTTTACACGACAGCCGCAATCATCGTTCTGGTGCCGCTGGTTGTCTTAGCACAGAACAGGCGTTTCCTACTGAACTGCAGAATGACACAAGAGGAACCGTCTGTCAGGTATACCAGAGGACCGCCATTCATGCTATAATCATTTCGGGATAGCATTTATACATATTTTTAATTTCAAAAGGAAATAACAGAATGAAAAAGATATATTTCATCCTGTCGCTGCTGTGGATATGCACGGCAGTGGCAGCTCAAGACCATAAACACCATTACAACCACGAGCATCCTCAGGACTCGACCGACGTATTCTATCGCCACCTGAAGCTGAACGAGGTGACGGTGACTGGCGTGACTGGAGATACGAAACTGAAGAACTCGACTGCTCCCATCTCGATCATTTCGGGCAAGGAACTCAGACAGACCACCTCGACCAACATCATCGACGCCATCGCCCACCAGCCTGGTGTGGCACAGATCACGACGGGCAGCGGCATCTCGAAACCCATCATCCGAGGACTGGGCTACAACCGCATCATCGTGATGAGCGAGGGTGTGAGACAGGAAGGTCAGCAGTGGGGCGATGAGCACGGCATAGAGATTGACGCCCAGAACGTGAACTCGGTGGAGATACTGAAGGGTCCGGCCTCACTGATGTATGGCAGCGACGCGATGGCTGGTGTGCTCATCCTGCACGGCAGTCCCATCCAGCCCGAGGGTGAGATGAAGGCCACGGTATCGACGGAATATCAGACCAACAACGGACTCTTCGACTACTCGCTGAACTTTGCCGGCAACCAGAAGGGTTTCGTCTGGGATGTCCGCTTCTCGGACAAATATGCCCATGCCTATAAGAACAAGTACGACGGTTACGTGCCTGGCTCACAGTTCACCGAGAGGGCTGGCAGGCTGATGCTGGGACTGAACAAGCGATGGGGTTATTCGCACCTGACATGGACGACCTACCACCAGACGCCCAGCATCGTGGAGGGTGAGCGCGACGAGGTGACAGGCGAACTGGAGTGCTCGACAGACAACGTCAAGACTTACTCAAAGGCCCTACCCTTCCAGCAGATCAAGCACTACAAGGCCGTGTGGGACAACTCGCTGAACCTCAAGAGAGGTTGGCTGAAGGCTATCATCGGCTATCAGCAGAACCGCCGTCAGGAGTTTGAGGACAATGCCGACGAGTACGAGCTCTTCTTCAAGCTCCACACCATCACTTACGACTTGCGCTATCTGTCGCAGGAGTTTAACGGCTGGAAGATGGCTGGTGGTGTCAACGGTATGTGGCAGCAATCGCAGAACCTCGGTGAGGAGTCGCTGATCCCTGAATATAAGCTCTTCGACATCGGTGCCTATGCCACTGTCAGCAAGTCGCTCGAGTGTCTGACACTGAACGGCGGACTACGCTTTGACAACCGTCATCTCAACTTCCACTCACGCAACTTCAACGGTATCACGGGCAGTATAGGAGCCGTCTGGAATGCCAGCGAACACCTGAACCTGCGCCTGAACATGGCCCGAGGCTTCCGTGCACCCAACATGAGTGAACTGGGTAGTGACGGTGTTCACGAGGGTACCCTGCGCTACGAGATAGGAAACCCCGAGCTAAAACCGGAATACAGTTGGCAGGCCGACCTTGGTCTCGACTTCACCTCGGGGTATGTCTCTGCCCAGGTGGCACTCTTTGCCAACCGCATCGAGAACTACATCTTTGCTCAGCGCATCGACATGGAGATGGAGGAAGGCTACCGCACCTACGAATATACCCAGGGTGATGCCCGACTGCTAGGCTTCGAGGCTGGCATCGACATCCACCCCATCCACAGTCTCCACTTCGAGAACACCTTCTCGCTTGTCGATGCCCAGCAACTGCACGCCGATGAGGATGCCAAGTACCTGCCCATGACGCCAGCCCCGCGCTGGACATCGGAACTGAAGTATGAACTGACACACCACGGTCACAAGACGCTGAACAATGCCTATGTGGCCCTCGGGCTGGAGCATAACCTCGCGCAGAACCATTATTACAAGGTGGATGACACCGAGACCCGCACACCTGCTTACACGCTGCTGAGTCTCTCAGTAGGCACCGACCTGAACATACACAAGAAGAAGGTTGCGGAGCTCTACGTCACTGCCGAGAACCTGTTGAACACAGCCTATCAGAACCACCTGAGCCGTCTGAAGTATTGCGACGTGAACAATGCCACAGGCCGTCAGGGTGTCTTCAACATGGGTCGCAACATCGTCTTCAAGGTGGTTGTTCCCATCGTTTTCTAAATGACACAAGGGGGTCAGACCCCTTTGTGTCTTTTTTCTGGCAATTGTCTGCTGATTGTTCCAAAAAAGTTGTATCTTTGTGGCCGGAATGGAAAAGATTATTTTGGGCATTGACCCTGGAACGAACCTGATGGGTTATGGACTGCTGAAGGTGGTGGACGGAAAGGCACAGATGATCACGATGGGTGTGATCGACCTGCGCAAATTTCCCGATGCCTACCTGAAGTTGGGTCATATCTTCGAGCGGGTGACTGGCATCATCGACGGTTATCTGCCTGACGAGATGGCTATCGAGGCACCGTTCTTCGGGAAGAATGTTCAGTCGATGCTCAAACTGGGCAGGGCTCAGGGCACGGCTATTGCTGCGGCCATCCATCACGGGGTGCCCATCCACGAATATGCTCCCATGAAGATCAAGATGGCCATCACGGGTAACGGTAATGCCGCCAAGGAACAGGTGGCAGGCATGCTGCAGCGACTGCTGAAAATCCCCCAGGAGGAGATGAGCAAGTTTATGGATGCTACGGATGCCCTGGCTGCGGCTTATTGTCACTACCTGCAGATGGGTCGCCCGGTCAGTGATGTGAAATATCGGGGTTGGAAGGATTTTGTCAACAAGAACAAAGACAAAGTGTCTAAAAGAAAATCAAAAGATGACGACAATTGAATTAAGGAACGCGCGCGCGAGGAAACCAGAGTGGTCGATGGCTGAGCCTGTGAACTTCACCCTCGAAGAAGGTGAGCATATCGCTATCATCGGGCGAAACGGCTCAGGAAAGTCTATGTTCGTGGATATGATCACAGGACGGCATCCGGCTTTCCCCGACATGGTGAAGTATGGATTCGACGAGCCTTATAACAATCTGAAACACATCACTTTCCGTGACACCTACGGAGGAGACAATGACAAGACCTACTTCCTGCAACAGCGCTGGAACCAGATGGAGATTGACGAGGAGACGCCCACCGTTGGGAGCAAACTCGAGGAGGCTTTCCGGCTGGCTGGAGAGGATACACCAGAGCGTCGTGCCTTTCAGCAGCATATCTATGAACTGTTTCATCTGAAGGATCTGCTCGACAAGTATATCATCCTGCTCTCGAGCGGGGAACTGCGCAAATACAAACTGGCTGCTTCACTGTTCACCAAGCCGCGTGTGCTCATCATGGAGAATCCGTTTATCGGACTGGATGCACCGACGCGTGACCAGTTGAAAGAACTCCTCACGATGCTGGCTAAGGAACAAGGGTTGCAGATTATCCTGGTACTGGCCAAGACGGACGAGATACCGGATTTCATCACGCATATCGTGGAGGTGCGGGAGATGAGAGTTTTAAGGAAGAGATCTTTTTCGAGGAATGTGGAATGTGGAATGTGGAATGAGAATAGTTCTGCGGCAGAGAATTCCCTCCAAGGTAATCTCATTCCACATTCCACCTTCCACATTCCACAAAATATTATCCATTTTAACAAGGTAAGCATCCGATATGGTGAGCGGACAATCCTGAAGGATCTGGACTGGACAGTCAGAATGGGAGAGCACTGGTCGCTGTCAGGAGATAACGGCAGCGGGAAGTCTACCCTACTCTCGCTGGTCTGTGCAGACAATCCGCAGAGCTATGCCTGTGACATCTCACTCTTTGGGCACAAGCGTGGTTCGGGTGAGAGTATCTGGGA
>JAEEGG010009652.1_pt1 | contig 21569 bp, 5 predicted proteins | sample 9134161 | NCBI WGS metagenome assembly JAEEGG01 (sample SAMN16246543, study PRJNA631951) | gut metagenome | biome: gut microbiome; feature: rumen; material: CR-attached | host: Bos | place: Iran: Karaj | collected 2018-10
CTGCCATGCTCCGCCTGTTCCGGCTACATTCAATCGATATTGAACCTGTACTTGGTCCATCGGGGATACCTTACAAATATGACTGAAACGCATGGTTACATAACCATAACTCGTACAGTCATAAACAGGTGTGGTTAAAATGATGGAATCGCCTGCCAAACTGGGGACCATACCCCAAATGGCTTTTGTTCCATCTACTTGGTAAGTGTTGTCCACTATCCAGGCAGAACCCGGTGTGGATGTGAAAGAATGCGTGCCTCCGTCAAAACTTTCACTGCCGACCAAGGCAATTTGTGCTTGGGTGATTGACGCTGAAACAATCATCGCCAACACTAAAAGAATAAATCTTTTCATACTTTTATTTGTTCGTTTCTCCTACTCACTTATGGGCTTTTCGGATTACTCCACTTTACTTATTTTTTCAGGTGGCAAATATACAACATTTTTTTAATAAATTAGTGTTCAATATGTAAGAAAAAGTGTACTATTTCCGAAAGAAACTCATTTTCTACACTTTTTTAGACGGATTTTCACAAAAAAAGGCAACCATTTGGTTGCCCTTTTCATTCTCGAATATGTTTTACTATTTTTTTTCTTTTCCCAAGAAAGGATAAGCATAATCGGTTGCAGGAACAAAGGTTTCTTTAATGCAACGAGCACTAATCCAACGAACTAAATTAAGCATGCTACCTGCCTTATCGTTGGTACCGGAAGCTCTTGCTCCACCGAATGGCTGACAACCTACTACAGCACCTGTCGGCTTATCATTGATATAGAAATTACCGGCCGAATGACGTAATATTTGTTCTGCCTTTTCGATAGCATATCTATCTTGTGCAAAAATAGAACCTGTCAATGCGTATGGAGAAGTTTCGTCACAAACATGCAACATTTCTTCATACTTATTATCGTCATATACATATACTGTTATAACAGGTCCGAATATTTCTTCACGCATTGATTCGTAATCTGGAGTTTTTGCTACAATAATAGTTGGCTCTACAAAATAGCCGACTTTTTTGTCGCATGTGCCACCTAAAACGATTTCTGCATTCTTAGAAGCTTTTGCTCTTTCTATATAACCTGCAATATTGTCAAAAGATTTTTCATCAATAACAGCATTGACATAATTAGAGAAATCACGAACATCGCCCACTTTGATAGATTTTCTCATCTCTTTGATATGTTTCAAAGTTTCTTTCCAAATAGATTTCGGGACATAAGCACGGGCTGCTGCAGAACATTTTTGTCCTTGATATTCAAAAGCACCACGAAGGATTGCTACTGCCAATTCACGTGCAGGAGCTGTCTTGTGAGCAAAAATAAAATCTTTTCCGCCTGTTTCACCTACTATTTTTGGATAAGTACGATAAATATCAATATTTTCTCCTATCAATCTCCAAAAACTCTTGAAAGTAGAAGTACTTCCTGTAAAGTGTACACCTGCCAAATAAGGAGATTTGAATGCCACTTCACTAATTACAGAACCGCTTCCCGGCAAAAAATTGATAACGCCATCCGGAAGACCTGCTTCTTGTAACAATTTCATTAAATAATAGTTGGATAAAATAGCTGTTGTTGATGGTTTCCAAATGGTTACATTACCCATCAATGCAGGTGCCACATTCAAATTCAATGCAATAGATGTAAAATTGAACGGAGTGATAGCATATACAAAACCTTCCATACCACGATATTCGTTTCTATTCAATGTAGTATGGTCGGAAATAGGTTGCTCTGCATACAATTTTGATGCAAAATAAGTGTTGAAACGCAAAAAGTCAATGGCCTCACATGGGCAGTCTATTTCTGCTTGGTGAGGGCTTTTGCCTTGTCCCAACATACATGCTGCATTCAAAATATATCTATATTTTGTTGCCAACAATTCGGCTGCTTTCATCATTATGGAAGCTCTTTGAATCCATGGCATGGATTCCCAATCTTTTCTGGCTGCCATTGCGGCATCTATTGCCATTTGTACTTCTTTTTTGCCGACTTTGTGATAGTTTGCCAATACATGTTTGTGTTCGGTAGGCATAACCACCTTGCCCATTTTGCCGGTTTTTACTTCTTTCCCACCTATAATCAATGGTATTTCAATCACTTGATTATATTGTCTGTCTAACTCTTCTTGTAGCAACTTTCTCTCAGGTGTACCCGGTGCATAAGAATAAACCGGCTCGTTTTGAGGTTCTCTAAATATAAAATTTGCGTTATTCATATCTTATAATATTTTATTATGTTATTTATTTTCTTGACTAAAAATTAAATGCAAAGCCTATATGTATGTCAAAAATACCAAATTGTGTCAACATTTTTTCGGTTCTTTCTTCCGGAACTGTCCAATTTTTGTTGTAAGAGAATCGGAGATAAGACCAGTCAACACCGAACTTCACTTCTGAATGAGCTGACATGGCATAGAGCAAATCGGTACCCAATTCACCAATAAAACCCGGTTTCATTCCACTTTGATATTCATATTTATATTCTTGCTCTTGGTAGGAACCGTCAGCTTGAATTTCTTTTTGATAATAATCGGCGGTATTGCCCGGCACCATAGCCATCATGGCTCCAAGATTTAATTTTATTTGAATATTGAATCGTTGTAGCGGATGAAAATTACCCATGAAACTAATCTGTGCAGTCGGTAGCATCCAATTGCTGACAGAAACTTCCGGCTCTTGGGAAGCTCCTTCCGACATATCTCGTGCCGATGCTGACAATATCTTTGCATATTTTTTTGACGATGTCAGCATATAGAATGCACCTAAATCGACTCCTACACAAAAAGTTTTTGTTTTTGGAACAATTCCATAAATAAACAAATTGGCTCTTCCGCCAATATTGCAGGCCTCTACTTTGTTGGCATCGATAGTTGCCACTGCTCCACCAAACTGGAAACCGAAACACACTTTTTTACCTTCTATCCCGTTGGCAAGATTCAACCAACCTCCACGTGCGGGAACTTCATGAACTTTTCCTTTGATACCACCTTTTTTCGATTTTTGCCATTCAAAATCATTAGCATTTGCCATGGTGATGGTCAGTATTGCCAAAGTAAAAAGTAATAATATCTTTTTCATCTTACTGATTTTTTGTTGTTGTGATTTACTTTGTCTTCATTATATAATAATTCTTCTTTCCTTTTTGTATCAACAAATAACGATTGTTAATCAAATCGGAAGATTGAATAGTTGTTTGCTCGTTTACTTTTGTTTTGTTGATAGAAACACCATTATCTTTCAACATCCTTCTCGCTTCACCTTTGGAAGCAAACACGGGTGAATATTCTGCCACCAAATCTATCACACCTACACCATTGTCAAGCACAGACTTGTCAATTTCGTATTGAGGAACACCCTCAAACACCGACAAAAACATCTCTTCTGACAAAGATGCCAATTCTTCGTGAGTACCTTTGCCGAATAAAATTTCGCTGGCGGCTACCGCTGCCTGATAATCTTCTTCAGAGTGCACTCTGCAAGTTAAATCTTTTGCCAAAGCCTTTTGCAAAATTCTTAAATGTGGTGCAGCGTCATGTTCTTGCTCCAAGTGCTCAATTTCTTCTTTGGTGAACAAAGTGAAAATTCGAATATAGCGTTTGGAATCTTCATCGGAACAATTTAACCAAAATTGATAAAAAGCATAAGGAGAGGTTTTTTTCGGATCCAGCCAAACATTTCCTTTTTCGGTTTTGCCGAATTTAGTACCATCTGCCTTAGTAATCAAAGGACAAGTAAGTGCATAGGCAGTTTGGTCTGCTCCCAATTTTCTACGTATCAGTTCTGTACCGGTGGTAATATTTCCCCATTGGTCGCTACCACCCATTTGCAGTTTGCAATTTTTATGTTCATACAGCCACATAAAATCGTAACCTTGCACCAATTGATAACTAAATTCGGTAAAAGACATTCCCTCACCTTCGCCGGAGAAACGTTTTTTAACGCTATCTTTCGCCATCATATAGTTGACAGTGATATGTTTGCCGATATCACGAATAAAAGCCAAAAACGAAAAATCCTTCATCCAGTCATAATTGTTGACCAATTCAGCTTTGTTTGGTGCATTGCTTTCGAAATCAATAAATTTTGCTAATTGTTTTTTGATACATTCCTGATTATGACGCAAAGTGGATTCGTCTAGAAGATTTCTTTCAGCGGATTTGCCGGAAGGATCGCCAATCATACCGGTAGCACCACCAATAAGTGCCAATGGTTTATGACCTGCTTGTTGGAAATGTAACAACATCATCACACCACATAGATGGCCGATATGCAACGAATCGGCGGTAGGATCTATACCTACATAAGCTGTCGTCATTTCTTTTTGTAATTGTTCTTCTGTACCGGGAGTCATGTCATTCAACATTCCCCTCCACCTCAACTCTTCTATAAAATTCATTTTTATCCGTTTTTTCCTCTATTTCACCCTAAATTAATCATGCAAAGGTAACATTATTTCTGCAAAAAAACACAAAATCCCCTCTAAAAAATGTTTTATTATTTTTTTGCTACTTCTTTTTGTGTGTTTACCATATTCAAATTGTCTAAATTTAATCGCACTTGGACAAATTTTTTCAATTGCTGAATTTCTTTTTCTGTCGGTTTTTGTTTCCATACAGCGTTCAATGTCGGAATAGTGTCCACTGCTAAATTGTTGATATTGGTAAAAATGGAACGATTTACTGCATACGATTCCAAATTGTCAAATTGCACCGACAATTCTTTAGCTATTTGTTCATTGTCAATAATTGTTTGATTCAAACGGCTGATTTCGTTCTTGTAACCGTCAATCTCTTCCAACAATTCTTGATTACGCAAATACAATTCTTCAGCAAATTCGCCTGTTAGACGCACATCATCTTCAAACAACTGATGAATAACCAACTCTGTATTTCTTAATCCGAAAGCCGGCATTTTATCTTTCAAATGTTGAATTTGATTGTCCGACAAAGTTTTGCCTGCCAGAGTAAGTTCTATGATAGACTTATCGTGATGATATTCTTTTTTAGTTGTCAGAATTTCTACATTTTTCAATAAGGTATTGTTATGTATATCTTGAACGAAATGAATAGCATTGCTATTGAACCGAGATTCTTTTATCATGGATATAGACATAATTACACTGGGTATGGTAACTATGATGGCAAATATGACCACAAATCTGTTTCTTTTTTTGGATTGATGGACTTCGTATAGATTGACTTGCGGCAACTTTAAATAAATAGACATGATAAATGTTGCCAAAGCAATGAAAAACGAATTGATAAAAAACAAATAGAAGGCTCCGCCGAAATACTTCAATTGTCCGGTTGCCAAACCATAACCTGCCGTACACAATGGCGGCATCAAGGCTGTAGCAATTGCCACACCCGATATAATCGTCAATTTTTCCCCTTTTCTACTATTGGCAACTATGCCTGCCATACCACCAAAAAAGGCTATTAAAACATCGTAAATGGTAGGATGTGTTCTGGCCAACAATTCTGATTGTGCATCACTAATAGGAGAAAGAAAAAAATACAAAGTAGATGCTAATAAACTGATGACCACCATATAGAGAAAGTTCTTTAAAGAACGATTCAACATTTCACCATCGTTGATACCTACCGATAAACCAATACCCATAATAGGTCCCATTAAAGGTGAAATTAACATGGCTCCAATAATCACAGCTGTGGAATTGACATTTAAGCCGACAGATGCAATAATAATAGAAAATGCCAAAATCCAAATATTGGCACCACTAAAATCAATGCTCGAAGCGATTCTTTTGATCGTTTCTTCCGGGTCGTAGTCAATTTTCAAATTAGAAAAACGAGAAAATTGTATCCACCAACTTTTTATCATTTTTAAAAATTTCTTCCATTTAGTCTCTTCCGGATGTTGGTCTTCCTCGTGTAATATGTCTTCTATCATTGTATGTGTATTAGAATTTGCAAAAATACAATTTTTTGTTTAATTTTTTTCATTCTTTTATCATTTATTGACCTATAGCCATAAAAAAAGGGCAACCTTCCGGTTGCCCTTGTGAAAATTCATTTTGTTAAAAAACTTATCTTCTAATAGTCATCTTCTTGGTTAAGCGTTGACCATTGAAATCCATAGTGTAGAAGTAAATGCCGGCTGCCAAGTTTTCGGTATTGAATTCAACACTGTTGCGGCCTGCTTCTACTTCTTGTGCAGTCGTGTAGATTACTTGTCCGGTTACGGTTGTCAATGTGAATACTACTGTGCCTTCTGTATGAACTTGATAGTTAACAACTGTTTGTGCATTGGCAGGGTTAGGAATGTTTTGTCCTAAGAACATTACATCACCTTCTTGTTCTGCCAAGCCCAAATCGGTACATTTTGTCATTGACAAGGTATCGTTGCTGGATTTTGCATCTATACTGTTTACATAAGCTACTATTGTGTAGTCTGCTTCTTCCGGTACATTGAAACCTTGCGGGAATTCAAAGTCGATGTAAGAATCGGATGCAATATCACTCAATGTTTCTGTCCAGCTGGCTATTTGTGTATTGTTGGTGCTTACCACTACATTCAATACTACGCCTTGAACGTCTTCATCCGGATGATTGTTGCTGACTCTTACTTTCACTTTGATATTGGTACCTACACTGCTGCAAGTTTCATCGTCTGCCGGATTAATGAAGGCTGTAACTTCTACATCGCTTTGATCTACACATTCTGTTATAACATCGGTGTAAGTCAAAGTAGCGTTACACATCGGACTTGCTACAACTTCTACATTATACATGGCACCTTCCGGTACGTCGTAAGCTTCTGCGAAAGTATATGTAGTTGTCTGATTAACAGCAAATACACCTGCCAAAGTATCTTCTATAGTTTGTACTTTGGCTCCGGTGATGTCATATACATTTAATGTAAGGATTACATCTTCCATATCCATGTTACCATCGTTGGTGAAGACTACTACTTGGTTGACTTGACCTTCTATACCGATACAATTAGTATTGTCGTTGCCGCCTGTTACCTGTGTTGCTGCTACATCTATGCTCGGATTAACTATGATAGTATCGTATAATACATCGTTGGTTGCAACTTTGTCAATTGATGTCATTATCTTAGCATAAATATAGTATGTGCCCGGATTGAAGTCAAAGTCGTTGTCTAATACCAATGTATCATAATCCATACCAGGGATAATTCCGCTGTTCAACGGAATATTGTAAGTTTGGGTAGTTGCTCCGGTAATATTCACTTGCAAACTTGTCGGATAAGATTCAAAACTGATATTTTGTGCAGTCAAACTACCCAAAACGATACTCAATTCTTTGCCTGTGTAATCGCATGGGGTCAATTCAGGAATCAACATTTCTTCCAGTGACAAATCTTGATTAGAGGTCAATTTGATTCTGTCGATGTATTGTTCTCCATCAAATTGAGGCAAGGACATACGCATAGACTCAAATACCAAGATGACACAAGACTGGTTGACAAAACTATCCAAACTATAGGTGTATTGGGTCCAACCCATATCATTACCGTTGTTCTTTCTTACTGAGAACAAAGTGGTGAAGGTTTGACCACCGTCAAATGTAAGTCTTACATCTGTATAATCCATAGTAGAAACAGTAGCGGCTGTATCGTGCCAGTACCAGAAATCCAATATCGGCTGCGATGTTCCGCTCAAATCCAATTGACGGGTGTACAATCTTGACATAGCTCCACGACTTCCGTCAAAGGCTATCATTGCATTGCCAGTTTGTGGAATAACACTGCCTGTTGCATTCGAATCATACAACACCTCCCAGCCTGTGGCTGTATTGTTGTCAGCTACTCGCATGGTGAGAGGCAAGCCATTTTCAAATGTTTCATCCATCGGCAATGCCACTTTATTGGCAATATAGTCAAATGAAATGGTATCATTTACATAGTTGGTGTCTGCGCTGCATGCAATCCATGCTGTAATGTGATAAATGCCGGAAGGAGTGATATCCATATTCTTAACGATAGAAATTGTAGTTCTGTCGAAAATCTCCATTGAACCGCTATTGATTGTTACTACCGTGTCAAAGGTAACTGCACCAGTTATGCTCAAGTGTGCCGTTAAGGCAGTTTGATTGAATTCGGTTTTTACTAAACCATTACCTGTAATCACAAAGTCAATATCAGAATAATTGGCAGAGCAGAAATCTTCTGTTTCAGGGAAACCTTCCACGCTTTCCAATTTGATATCATTACCATCGTACAATTCTGTAGAATAAGCTCCCATAATAGTAGTATTGGCACGTGGTTGACCCTTGATATCGGTAGCCAAGCCACCTACATTGGAACTCAAGAATGAAATATAATTATCCAAATCCAAATCTACCGTACTATCTTTCCATTGCGGTGCTACACTAATAGAATGTGCATCTTGACCGGTAACAGAACGCAATCCGGTGAGAGTGGTTTGAGCACTACCCGTATAAGCCAAATTACCAGAAGTGGAATAATAGTTGTTATAATCTGTTGTAACATAAGTAGATGTTACATAAGTAGATGAACTACAATAGATTGGATAGCCCGAACCTGTTGCCAATATATTATTCCTCATATCACATGAATAAGAAGATGAGGTACTATAGTGGTAAATACCATAATTAGTGCCTGTACCCTTTATCAACATTGAGTTGTTGTACATCTTGATTCTCGGGTAATATACATAGGCTCCGTAACTTGTACCGGCTCCGCTAAGTTTGCGTATCTCATTGTTGGCAAACAATGCCGGATAACTTGCATAGCTGGAAGAGTTGATATAATAACAATAGAATCCGTAGCTTGTAGATGTACTTTGTAATAATATTTTGTTTCCAACAATACCGCTATCTATTACATTATAATAATTTAAATAAAGAACATATTGTGTAGCTGAAATAGCTCTGGATACAAAGGTATTGTGAGATATGCTCTTATAACGGCTGTAATAATATGAATAAATTCCTGAATTATAGAAATTGGTAATATTATTGCTATCTATGGTTACATTACAAAGTCCGGAAGTAATATTGGAAGTTGCTCCTCCCATATAGTATAAGTACATTCCATAGTAACCGCCGGAGATATTGTTTTTAATAAACTTCACATTATTCAATGTAGTAGTTGCCGTAGAGGAACCATTGTTGTAATATACGCCTGCCGATGTAGATGTAGTTGCAGTCGGACTTGCTGTCATATTACATGCATAGAAATCCACATCGGTAATCATGCCCATTAATTTAACGGCAGCCCCGCTTCCTGCAGAAGCATCAAATGTAAGATTATTGATACGCAAATGGCTTGCTCCTGAAAGTACCAAAGCGTCGTTACCTACGAATTTCACATCATTGGCATTGCCGGTAGCAGATGTGATGATAATTAGGTTGGTATCGGAAGCACCGGTAACATTACCTATCATTTCAAGCGGATTGTATGTGCCAGCAGCGATTTTGAATTCAACGGTTGAATCTATACCGCAAGTATTCAAAATAGTCCACATTTCTTGAGGTGTGTTGAAGTCAGCATTGCTTCCGCCTACAGTATAGGTGCCTGCTAAAGGACCATCGCATACATAGTCACGAAGTACTATAGTGTCGTTGTTTTGATCGTCATCGGTAGAATTATTTACTGAAGCAAACCATACTTTTATATCAATAAATCCATTGATAGGAGCTACGAAGCTACCAATATTAATAGTAGCGTCTTCGAAAGTAGGTAATGCAGGAGAAGCTGTCCAAGTATATGGAGTTTGGGCAACACCATTAACGCTCCAAGCTATGTTTGCTCCGGTTATATTGGTATTACCCAAATTGATAACTTTTACGGCTACATTGGTGCTTGTATTTGAATTGAGACCACTAGGACAATCTAAAGAAATAATGGCTAAATCGAAATCTTGTTCTTCAGGATAATAAGCTCCCATAATAGTACGGACTCCACGAACATTACCATTAATATCTTCGGATACGGATGCATATTTCGGACAGAAGAAATTGCCGTAATTGCTTGTTTTCAATCCGGTGTTATTAACATAAACAGGAGTAATTGCAACAGAGTGAGAATCCAATTGTAGGGTATTATGCCATGCACTTTGAGTCATATAAGCATTGGATGCATATCCGAAATAAGTTCCGCTATAGTTATTATAGTCTGCCCTAATTAAATTGATATACGATGTTGCATTGATGTAGATAGGATACCCTGCTTCCATATCAACAATATTATTATAAACAGATATGTTGTTGTTAGAAGCATCTATGATATAAATACCCATGCCTTGACCGCTACCCGCTACTCTAACAGAATTGTTGATAATGTCAAGTTTACTATAACCCGTATATATACCATAATAAGCGCCGGTTGTGTATAAATCCACTTCATTGTTGGCAATTAAATATTGTTTGCCGGAAGGGTTGCTATAGGTTCCGTGATAGTATGTATATATACCATTAGGATATATAATATTGGTAGTTCTTTGATGTACGCGGTTGCCTATAATATCACCATTGGTATAATATCTACACATAGCATACCAATATGTATTGGTATTGCTAGTACGGCTAAGGATAGTGTTGTGTCTTAAGGTGACATCACCATAATAAGTATACATAGCATAATAATATTGGTTGGAAATAATACTACTATCTATAGTAGCCGTATTAAATGCAGACGAACCTCCACCATACAAATAGATACCATAATATCCACCGTCTAACAAGCAGTTGTTAACATTGAAGTTTTCAACAAGTCCCGTGCTGGATGCTTTGTAGATACAAGCATATGTAGATGAAGTAGTGGTCGGCAATGACAAGATAGCACAATGTGTGAATGTGATATTATGGCAATCGCCGGTTATTTGTACCGTCTTGTTACCTGTACTATTCAAGGTAACATTTTTGATGGTAAGATTTGATTGACCATTCAAAGTGAGAACTACACCGCTGGTGGTGAATTTAACAGCCGATGAATCTTCTGCTACTGAATTAATGGTCAAATGATAGCCGCCCATGGCATCGGTTATAGCACTTGTAACATCCAATGTGGTATAAGTACCGGATTGGAATTGCAATTCTATATCACCATCCACCATACAATCTGCTATTTGATTATAGAAAGCGGTAAGATTGGCGAAGTCTGCACCTGCACCGCTACCTACAACGTATGTACCATGTATTTTGGAACATGCGGTGAAAGTAACGCTAACGGTGTCATTGGTACGAACAGAATCCAAACCTGCTCCGTTTACCGATGTGATATAAACTTTGACATTGTTTACACCGGTATCTGGAATAAAGGTAGGTAATGTTATTTGGTATTCTTTCAAAAATACCATGCTTTCGGTGAATTGACCTGTTGTAGTAACTCCATTATATTCAACTTTATAAGCAAAAGAACTTACTTTGGTGGTGAGACTCCTGTTAATTACAAAAAGTACAGGAGAAGTAGCTACTCCGTCTTCTTTGCTATCCAATTTAATTTTGTTGAGAGCTACGTCCAAGTTCTTTAAAGGTTCTCCGTATGCACCCATAGCGGTGGTAGCATTACGCTGGTCGCCGGTAATATCGGTGAGAACGGCTGCTAATCTTGGGCAAGATAAGTTGACATTGGCTCCTTGGCACATTATGCTCAACGGGTTGGCAACAGAAGGATTAACATTGGTTGAATGGGCATCTTGATAGCCTTTCAATTGAGTTAAAGTGTAGGCAGTACCACCCATGCTGGCAACGGTAGTAGAACCGGTGAGGTTATAATAGTTGTTATAATCACATGTTCCATACGAGCTGCTGGCGTATGATGTTCCGTTAATATAGAGAGGATATTGTGAAGTAGTAGAACCGGAATAGCGGTTTACTAAAATGTTGTTGTTTTCTATATTAACATTGTAGGTGGAGGTCGTAGTGGTATAACGATATACACCGTAACAAGTGTTAGCATAGCAATAGATGGAATTGTTATATACATTGGATTTGGTTGTATATGCATAAATTCCGTATGCGGTACTACCGGTACTTTTTACAATAATTTCATTGTTGGCTATCAACTTAGGTTGTGTGTAGCCGTAGGAAGTATTGTTGTAATAGTAATCGTAAATACCATAGGCTGTACTGCTGGCTGTAATGTTAATACGGTTGTTCAATATTTCTTCTACTGCTTTATAGTAGTAAATATACATTCCGTAATAGGAAGAACTATTGCTGCGGGAAGTAATGGTATTGTTGTTTATCTTACGGAAATATCCGTAATAATAAGTATAGATACCATAGTAATAAGCATTTTGGAAAGTATTGTTGGTAATATCCCAACCATTGCCTTTGGTCATGGCTCCGGAAGTACCACTGATGTAATACAAATACATGTTGTAGTAACCACCGTTGATAACATTTTTATTAAATACTATGTTAAATGCTCCGTTAGCATCGGATGAAGAATTGTACACTTCAATAGTACGGTCATTGCTGTTAGTAGAGCTTGGCATACCGTTGATGTTACATCCGTCAAAGGTAATGTTTCGGCAAATACCTGCCATTTTAACAACCACGCCTTTGGTGCCGTCGCTGATATTCAAATTTTGGAATTTGATATTTTCTACATTGTTCAACATTATTACAGGCGAAGAGTTTGCCAAGAGTGAAGCTTTGCTCACAGCAGTTGTAATAACGATAGGATTGGACGAAGATGTACCGGGAACGGTTTGGAAGGTTTTGGAATTAACTATTATGTCTTCAGTTAAGGCAAACAGAACACTTCCGTTAATGCCACAATATTTTGCAGCCATAAATGCCAAATCCAAATCTTCGAAGTCTTCGCCTTGACCTATTGTATAAGTTCCTGACAATATACCATTACATCTTACTATCAAATGATTCAAAGTATCATTTTCGGTTTGTAGGTCGGCAGAACCATTCGGCAGGCTGGTGTATATCTTGATTTGATAGTAACTATCGGCTATTTGTAATGTAGTGATAGTAACAGTATCTATTGCACCCGTAGCCAAACTGCCTGTCCATTTGTAAGGTTGTTGCAATACTCCGTTGATTTCAGCATTGATATCCAATGAAGTCAAAGTATTACTACCATCGTTACGAATAGCCACTTTCAAAGGAACAGAAGTATTGCTTGCGTAAGCACTTTGTATATCATATAATTCTACAGGAGTAGCATTGTTGCTTCTGGTATAGTAGTGATATGCACCCATAGTGGTTGTCGTGCCACGATTTGCTCCATTGATGTCGTTAGGAACAGCTGCCAAGGAGGCCACTGACAATCCGGTAGAATCAGTCAAATCCATGCAAGATTCTGTTAAGAAATGAGGTTCTACGCTTACAGAATTATGATCAGTAGTTACAATTCCTCTCCAGCTTGCAATAGTGGAATGTGTTTGACTAGCATATCCTACATAACTTCCACCTTTCAAGTCGTTGGCATCTATGTCATCTATATTGGCATCAAATGCGGTGCTGAAATAGATTGGATAAGAAGAAGTACCTGTAGTACGAATAATATTGTTCTTTACACGGAATACACTTACACCGCTGACACCGGTACGGAATATACCATAGCCATTTGTAGTACCTTTAACAAGTATGGTATTGTGTAATATTTCACCGTTGAAGTATCCGAGATACATACCATAATAACTTGATGTAGTGGCAATGCTTATCGTGTTGTTGGCTACCAAAGCAGAGTCGGTAGATAAGGTATTCTGGTTGATATAGTATGCATATAAACCATAAGGATAAATGATAGCATCTGTTCTTTGTTCTATTTTGTTGTTTTGAACGTTTATATCACAATAGTAGAAACGCAAGCCGTACCAATAGGTGCTAACTGCATCTATTCTGGATAGTATAGTGTTAGCATTCAAATTGAAATTACCATAATAGAAATAGGTGGCATAATAATACTGATCGATGATGATATTGCTGTCTATAATAATATTGTCACCTCTTGCGGTTGCAGCGTTACCGGTTCCGGCATACAAATAGAAACCATAATAACCTCCGGAAATATAGTTGTTGATAAAACTTACCCGTTTGAGTATGCCTGTACCGGAAGCCTTATAGATAGCATTGCTTGTTGAACTTGTTGTTGTTGTACTAGACAATATCTTACAATCACGTATGAGAACTTCTTCACAAGCTGATGTAAATTGTACTGTATTAGCTGTTATTGGAGAACAATCAAAGGTGATATCTTTGATAGTCAAATTTTTATTATTACCTAAGGTAAGAGCCACTCCTGAAGCAGGTTTAATAATCACACTATCTGCATCATGAGCTTCTGAAGTAAGGGTAAGCTTATAATTACCCATTATATTACCCATAGAAGATAAATTCCAATTTTCAACATAGATTCCTGACTCTATTTCTAGAGTAACATCTCCTGCAGGATTACACAATTTGGCTATATTGACAAAATCGGATAGCGTTTCAAAATCTTTTCCTTTTCCTACTGTATATGTTCCTGACAATTGTGATTCACAACCATAACTGATAACTGTAAGTGTATCGTCAAAATAGTTGGTATCCACTACCCCATTGGGCATATTCACCCATACTGTAATGGTATCAAATTGTGCTGCTCTTTGTGTGTAATAACCTAATGTAATAGTGTCAGAGAAATCATCGGGCAAGTTGCCTGTCCAATGGATAGTATCTTGAAATACGCCGTTTAGACTCCAGCCTAAAATAGCACTGGTTAAATTGGCGAAACCTTTGTTTTGGAATTTAACCAATACGGGTTGTACTTGGTTGGCAAGTGTACCGGAGCTGGCAGGATTTTCAATGCTTTTTAATGCTACCGAATTGCTATCCATTATGGAACCTCCTAAATAAAACCATGTAGTCGGCAAACTGGAAGTTGCTGCCGTTGTACTACTATTGTTACAATCTAATTGTTCATAATGTCTGTCACTACATGTATAAGTCTGATTATTATATGCCCAATGCAAACGGTCGGATGAAGAATGGCATACATTTAAAGCTGAACTATCTATATTGAAGAAATACAGGTTATAGCCCGGATTGAGAACAAAAGGTTGATCAAATACCACCTTGTTCAAACCATGATCAAATACTATATTTCCTTGATATACCAATGTTGCTCCTGCACTAACCGGATCTACATACCCTGATGTCATATTCACGTCATTGGTCTGCATTAAATAAATTCTATGATTATAACGTGTATAGGCACCGGAAGAAGGTGTATTATTTGAATAAAACGCTATACCACTGATAGATATCGGATTATTTGATCCTTGATTTTGAGCAATATGCATTTGGAAGATGGTATCTCCTTTATACAAATGTCTTGACCAATTGTATGTACCACAACTTGGAGCAAACGGGTAAGAGCAGTCGCCACCGGTCATACTATAACCCACTTGAATAGAATCGCCGCCTGTTGATGCTATCTTAGAGTGAGCACTTACAAATCCGCCACGAGCTACGGCATAATTGCCAACAGTGTCGTGTCCATTAATATAATATGTATAGGTTGTACCAAAAATATGTTGAGGAAGAATTGCTTCCCAAATAGAGTCCCCCGCAACTGCTGTCATAAGGATACTATCAGAATAGGTTCCTGCAATAGGATGTGAAGCCGTATAGTTAAATACGGGATGAACTAATGGAACAATAGTTCTTTTGGCAACCTTAGCCCTAATCGTATAAGGACCTGTATTGCCAACTGTATCGCTCATGTTAGTCAAAAACTCTACTACCGGAGCCTTCAATTCGTGCATACTTGCTGTGAGTTCAAATTTATCTATCAACCAACCATAAGAAATATTCGTTCCGGATACATTTCCTTTGCGTATTACAAAACGAAATTGCACCTGATCGTAGGATACATGATTAGATAAATCAAATATCTCTTCCTTCCACCATGCATTGGTTGGAAGTGCCAAACTATCTGCTGCATTCCATATAGAATAACTGGCTGCATTAAAACCGCTTGTGGCATAGTTTGCAGATGAACCTTCATAGGCAGATGCCGGAATGTCTTGCCATGCTCCGCCTGCTCCGGCCACGTTCAATCTATATTGAACCTGTACTTGGTCCATCGGAGAGACCTTGCAGATATGACTGAAACGCATGGTTACATATCCATAACTGCTACAGTCATAAACAGGTGTGGTTAAAATGATGGAATCGCCTGCCAAATTGGGGACCATACCCCATATAGACTTGGTTCCATCTACTTGATAGGTATTGTCCGCCATCCAGGCAGAACCCGGTGTTGATGTGAAAGTATGCGTACTTCCGTCGAAACTTTCACTGCCTACCAAAACAATTTGAGCTTGGGTGATTGACGCTGTAAAAATCATCGCCAACATTAAAAGAATCAATCTTTTCATACTTTTATTTGTTCGTTTATCCTACTCACTTAAAGGCTTTTCGGATTACTCCATTTTACTTATTTTTCAAGTGGCAAATATACCTATTTTTTCCTTACTAACCCACATGATGTGTTCTTTTTTTATTATTTTATTTAACTTATTGATTTTTAAATAAATATTTTTTATTATATCATAATTAATGCTAAAATTCTGCTTGTTTTTCATCATTTTTTCATCAAAAAAAGGGCAACCTTCCGGTCGCCCTTATCTTGTTTAATTAAAAACTATTTTTATCTTCTAATAGTCATCTTCTTGGTTAAGCGTTGACCATTGAAATCCATAGTGTAGAAGTATATGCCGGCTGCCAAGCTTTCGGTGTTGAATTCAACACTGTTGCGTCCTGCTTCTACTTCTTGTGTAGTTGTATAGATTACTTGTCCTGTTACGGTTGTCAATGTGAATACCACTGTGCCTTCTGTAGGAACTTGATAGTTAACAACTGTTTGAGATTTTGCAGGGTTAGGAATGTTTTGTCCTAAGAACATTACATCGCCTTCTTGTTCTGCCAAGCCCAAATCAGTACATTTTGTCATTGACAAGGTATCGTTGCTAGATTTTGTATCTATACTATTTACATAAGCTACTATTGTGTAGTCTGCTTCTTCCGGTACATTGAAACCTTGCGGGAATTCAAAGTCGATATAAGAATCGGATGATATATCACTCAATGTTTCTGTCCAGCTGGCTATTTGAGCATTGTTGGAGCTTACCACTACATTCAATACCACGCCTTGGATATCTTCATCCGGGTGATTGTTGCTGACTCTTACTTTTACTTTGATGTTCTCACCTACACTGCTGCAAGTTTCATCGTCTGTCGGGTTGATGAAGGCTGTAACTTCCACATCGCTTTGATCTACACATTCTGTCAATACATCGGTGTATGTCAAACTTGCATTGCACATCGGACTGGCAACTACTTCTACATTGTACATAGCTCCTTCCGGTACGTCGTAAGCTTCTGCGAAGTTATAGGTTGTCGTCTGGTTGATAGCAAACACGCCTGCCAAAGTATCTTCTATAGTTTGTACTTTGGCTCCGGTGATGTCATATACATTCAATGTAACAATTACATCTTCCATGTCCATATTACCATCATTGGTAAATATTACCTCTTGATTAACCTGACTGCCTATACCGATACAATTGGTATTGTCGTTACCGCCTGTAATTTGTGTAGCAGCTACATCTATGCTCGGATTAACTATGATAGTATCTCTCAAAACATCGTTGGTAGTTTCCTTATCTATGGATGGTTGAACCTTAGCATAAATATAGTATGTACCCGGGTTGAAATCGAAGTTGTTGTCTATTACCAATGTATCGTAATCCAATCCCGGTATAATTCCGCTGTTCAATGGAATATTGTAAGATAAAATTGTATCTCCGGTAATATTCACTTGCAATGTAGTCGGATATGACTCAAAACTGATATTTTGTGCAGTCAAACTACCCAAAACGATACTCAATTCCTTGCCGGTGTAATCACATGGTGTCAATTCCGGTACTAAGATTTCTTCAAGTGACAAATCTTGGTTAGAAGTCAATTTGATTCTGTCTATGTATTGCTCACCATTGAATTGTGGCAAGGACATACGCATTGCTTCAAATACCAAGATGATACAAGACTGGTTAACAAAGCTATCCAAACTATAGGTGTATTGTTTCCATCCCATATCAGTTCCGTTGTTCTTTCTTACTGAGAACAAGGTGGTGAAGGTTTGTCCGCCGTCAAATGTAAGTCTTACATCTGTATAATCCATAGTAGATACGGTAGCGGCTGTATCGTGCCAGTACCAGAAATCCAATATCGGTTCTGATGTACCGCTCAAATCCAACTGACGAGTGTACAAACGTGTCAAAGCTCCACGGCTGCCGTCGAAGGCTATCATGGCATTGCCTGTTGCCGGAATAACTGTTCCGGTAGCATTAGAATCGTACATAACTTCCCATCCTGCTGCAGTATTGTTATCAGATACTCGCATCGTCAATGGTATACCATTTGCAAAATCTTCGTCTATTGGCAATGCCACTTTGTTAGCGATATAGTCAAACATAATGGTATCGTTGACATAGTTGGTATCGGCACTACATGCTATCCATGCTTTAACATGATAGATACCGGCAGGAGTAATATTCAAATTCTTAACAACTGAAATGGTTGTCCTGTCAAATATTTCCATAGATCCGGTATTGATAGTTATCATGGTGTCAAATGTAACTGCTCCCGATATGCTCAAGTAAGCTGTCAAGACTGTTTGGTTGAATTCGGTTTTTACCAAACCGTTGCCGGTAATTAAAAAGTCGATATCTGTATAGTTTGCTGAACACAAATCGCCTGTTTCAGGGAAGCCTTCCACGCTTTCTAATTTAATATCCTTTCCATCAAACAATTCCGGAGAATATGCTCCCATGATGGTAGTGTTTGCACGTGGTTGACCCTTGATATCGGTTGTCAAGTTACCTACGTTGGTACTCAAGAACGGAGTATAATTATCCAAATCCAAATCTACAGTACTATCTTTCCATTGCGGTGCTACACTGATAGAATGTACATCTTGTCCTGTAATGGAACGAAGTCCTGCAAGTGTAGTTTGTGCACTGCCGACATATCCCACATAACTACCCGATGATGTATAATCGTTGTAATCCAAGGAAACATAGGTAGCGGTTGCATAGGTTGAAGACGAAATGTAGAGCGGATATCCTGTTCCTGTAGTTGCGGTACGTATGATATTGTTCTTAGCATTGATATGATAAGTAGAACTTGTATTGTATAAATACAATCCATAGCATGTACCGGTGCCACCTAACAACAAGGTATTGTTGTATACATCTGCCATCATATAATAATAGATGTATATTCCATAGGTGGCCCCTGCTCCGCTGACTTTACGTATTTCATTGTTTGATATTACTCCCGTTCCAATAGAATAGCTCGGATAATGGAAATAGTAGTAACAATACATACCATATGCACTTCCGGTATTTCTTATCTCTATCTTGTTGCCATTGATAGTATCCGGTGAATTGTAATAGTAGAAATACATGTTGTAAGTAGTTTGTGAACCTGTACGTGTACGGAATGTATTGTGAGATATACTCTTATAGTGGTTGTAATAGTATGAATACAATCCATAGTAATAATAGTTCTCTATGATATTGCTATCTATACGTACATGACATGTATTGGTCATATTGGATGAACTTCCTGCTGTATAATACATATACATACCATAGTATCCTCCGTTCATGTGGTTCTTGATAAACTTCACATTTGTTAGTGTATAGGCTGATCCTGATGAGTTGGCATATCGTACTACTGCCCATGTAGATGTGGTAGCAGATGGATTAGCCAACATTTCACATCCATAGAAAGTTACATCGGTAATTTGTCCGCTAAGTTGAACTGCATTGACTGCTGTAGTTGCTGAAGCGTCAAATGTAATATTCTTGAAGGTGATGCCTTTCGAACTGCTCAAACTAAGTGCATTACCGCTCGTAGTGACAAATTTTACATCATTTGCATTACCGGATACTGAGGTAATCGTCAATGTATAACCTCCTCCGTCAAAGCCGGATATTGACATATTTCCATATGTTCCGCTAACAAATTGTAATTCGGTATTGCCTGCCAATCCGCAATTCTCCAAAGCCATCATGGCTTCTTCCAATGTTGCAAAATTGGATGTGGTACTACCTACAGTGTAAACACCGGAAATGGCGCCGCCACAAACATATGCACGATTTGCAACGGTATCGTTGGCTCTATTGCTATCCAATGTGTTGTTTACATTGCTAAACCATGCTTTAATATCTACTCCGCCTGACGTGGCAAATGTATAATTGCCAAGTGTAATGGTGGTAGATTCAAATGCAGGAAGCGGTGTAACTGCTGTCCATGCAAACGGCGTTTGGGCTACTCCATTCACTGTCCAATTTATAGTAGCTGAAGTAATAGGTGTAGCACCAAAATTCAATACTTCCAATGTTACCGGTACACTCGTATTTACAAGGGATGCATCAGGTATGTTTACCGAAACCGCTGCCAAATCAAAACCTTGCGGCACTACAGTATAAGCTCCCATACATGTGTTACCATAACGAGGTGCATTTTCTATATCAAATGCAAAATTTCCCACATTTGGCATCATGAAATTCAATTTGGCATCATTGCTAAAATCCAAATTGCTATTGATATTGGTAAATTGTGGATTTACATTCATAGAGTGTACATCGTTTCCGGTTGCTGATGCCAAAGCCGACAAACTTGACATGGCTGATCCTACATAACCTACGTATGCTCCGGTTGAATAATAATCGTTGTAATCTAAGTCCATACCGGTATTTGCATAGGTTGCATTGGATACATAAATAGGATAACCGGTACCTGTAGTTGCTGTGTAAGAGATATTACCTTTTACATTGCTGAAATAGGTAGCATTGGCATAAGAGCTATAAATATTATAGCAAGTACCGCTTCCTTGTGAATAAACAGTATTGTTCATTACATCCAAATTGCTGTAATAAACATAGATGCCATAGAATGTACCGCTACCATTCATCTTACGAATTTCGTTGTTGAATATAGGAGCGTTGTTTTGAGCACCTGTAGCTGCTACATTCATATAATAGTCATAGAATCCGTAGCAAGTGGAGGTGGAGTTGAGCGTGATTTTATTGTTAAAGAATCCGCCGTCTATTCTGTTATAGTAATACATATAAGCTCCATATTGAGCTGTAGAGTTGCTACGCATATTGAATACGTTGTTACCTATGCTGTCATATTTGCAATAGTAATAAGAATAGATACCATATTGTCCTATATTGTTGAATGTATTGTTGATGATAGTAATATACTTATTACTTGTTGACATGGCAGTTTGGTTTGGATGGGTATAATACATATAAATACCTGTAGCACCACCTGTGAAGGAGTTGTTCAAAATACGGATATTACCCATGATTGGTGTAGTAGAACTACCATTATATCTGATACCGCAAGTAGAAGTACCTGTAGCGGTAGGATTCAACTTAAAGTTACATCCATTGATTTCAATATTATCGCAAGCAGATGCAAAGTTAACACCGGTTTCACTACCACTTGACAAATCGAAGGTAATATTGCTGATAACAATATTTTGTACGTTATCCAATGAAATACCACCGGTGAATACTACATC
>JAEEGG010009653.1_pt1 | contig 21568 bp, 9 predicted proteins | sample 9134161 | NCBI WGS metagenome assembly JAEEGG01 (sample SAMN16246543, study PRJNA631951) | gut metagenome | biome: gut microbiome; feature: rumen; material: CR-attached | host: Bos | place: Iran: Karaj | collected 2018-10
TCGATTACCGCCACCTCAGCACTCATCACATGGAACAGCAGCCAGAACAACAGCTTCGGAGGCGTACTCTATGAAAACGGAGTGTTGACCGAATCCGAATCGCAACTCTCTCAAAGCTGGTATCTCTCTGAACTGCAACCTAACACCCATTACCTTGTGGGAGTTTTCGCTTATTGTTCTTTCGATAGAATCAGCGACACCGTTTGGCTTAATTTCAACACCAACGACACCTGTTATCCTCCTGTAAGCGTCAGCATCAGCGATGTGACAGCACATACTGCACTGCTCTCATACGACTTTGGCGAACACGTGCCTGACAACTTCTTGGTCCTTATCTCTACAGATCCTGATTTTGCCGACCCTGATGGAATCTCCACTTCAACAGAGTACCACCCCAACTCTCTTACCATAGGCAGACCAGATATAGATATGCAGTCCGGCACCACTTATTATGTAAAGATGACTTCACAGTGCAATCCAGGGGTCATCAGCGTTTGGAGTGAAACACTCAGCTTTACTACACTTCAAGAGTATGCTATCACCATTGACGCCAACATCACTAACGGCACGGTCTCCGTTGATACGGCAATTGCCACGGCAGGAACCGTCATTAACCTGACTGCTACACCTGACAACGGATACGGCTTCGGTGAATGGATTGTAACCACTGTCAATACTCCAGCTCCTGATACAATAACTGTTACCAACAACAGCTTTGTGATGCCAGAGGGCGGAGTGAACATTTCCGCAACCTTCACTCCCAACATCTATAACATCACTATCAACCAGCCGACTAACGGTACCATTCTCATATCTATTGACGGCGCGGTAGGCACATGGGTATCCACCACTGCCAACTATAACTCTGTGGTAAATATTTTTCCTGTTGCTCATGAGGGTTACTCTCTCGGCAGCATAGAGGTGACCAACGCTGACGGTTCGCTTATCCCAACTCCGAACAACAGCTTCACCATGCCAGCTAACGATGTGACTGTGACCGCTACCTTCACCATCAACAGCTACGACCTCACCATTAACTACCTCTATCTAGATGGTACACAAGCCGCTCCTACTTATACTGAAACAATCGAGTATAACACTGCCTACAGTGTGGCTTCTCCTGCTGTGACAGGATACACAGCTTCTCAGGATACCGTCATGGGTATTATGGGCGCTGAAGATGTGATCGAGAGAGTAATATATAGTGTCAACAGCTACAACATCACCTATATAAGCGATCTGGATACATTTGAAGTTGTCACTTACAATTATGGTGATACTATCGATGCGATGAGCGAACCTGAGAAAGAGGACTACATCTTCACTGGTTGGAATCCTGCTGAACCCGTCACCATGCCCGACAGCAACATGACGCTTTACGCTCAGTGGGAGCTTATTCCTTGTATGGCTGCGGAAAATCTTGCAGTGGCCAATGGCTCGCTTACCGCCACCTCAGCACTCATCACTTGGAACAGCAGCCAGGACAACAGCTTCGGAGGCGTGCTCTATGAAAATGGAGTGTTGACTGAAGCCGAATCGCAACTTTCCCAAAGATGGTATCTCTCAGAACTGCAACCCAGCACCGATTATAGAGTGGGTGTATTTGCCTATTGTTCACTCGATAGAATCAGCGACACCGTTTGGCTTGAATTCACCACCAACGACACCTGCTATCCTCCTGTGAGCATCAGTATCGACAATATCAAAGCACACGAAGCAACACTCCATTACAGCTTCGGTGAACATGTGCCCGACAACTATATTGTTCTTATTTCCACCGATCCTGATTTTGTCGATCCTATTTCACTATCCACCTCCACAAGTGCTGAATATTATCCCGACTCTATTGTTCTCAACAGTATTGTAGGAGTAGAACTGCAGGCTGGCACAACTTACTATCTGAAAATGTCATCTTTCTGCAGCATAGAACCTGAACTCATCAGCGTATGGACTGAAACAATCAACTTCACCACTCTCCAAGAGTATGCTATCACCATTGACGACAACATCACCAACGGTACTGTCTCCGCTGATGTTACAGTTGCCACCGCTGGCACTATCGTCAACCTGACCGCAACACCTGACAACGGTTACAGCTTCGGCGAATGGGTGGTGACCACCGTCAACACTCCTGCTCCTGAAATTGTGACTGTGACCGACAACAGCTTCGTGATGCCGGAAGGCGGTGTGAATGTTTCCGCAACCTTCACTCCCAACAGCTACAAAGTCACTATTAATCAGGCGACGGGCGGTGTAGTTATGATTATACTTGAGGGGGCCGCAGTCGGCACCACTATCGGTGACTCTGTCCAGTACAACTCTTGGGTACGTCTTGATGCGTTAACTTTTGATGGATACACCTTCGGTGACTTTGTGGTTACTACCGCATCTGGCACCACCATCGAGGTTACGAACAACGGCTCATACAACGGCTTTACGATGCCCGCAGAGGATGTGACCGTGACCGCCACCTTCAGCGTGAACAACTACACCATCACTTACATGGATGGTAACAGCATCTTGGCTCAAGACACCTTCGCCTTTGGCGCTAATATCACTCCTATCGCCAACCCGACACGTGAGGGTTATACTTTCACCGGTTGGAATCCTGCTCTGCCTACTACCATGCCGGCAGAAGACCTGATTGTGAATGCTCAGTGGCAGGTCAACAGCTACAACATCACCATCAACCAGGTGACTGGAGGTACCATCACCGTCAGCTTCGCTGGCGAATCGGCTACCAGCTATGTCAGCACCACTACCGACACCTCAGCCAACTTCGAGACATGGATCCAGCTGAGCGCTGATGCCGACTATGGTTATGACTTCGTTGACTTCTTGGTGACTACCGTTTCAGGCGACACCCTCGAGACTACGAACAACGGCTTCATCATGCCTGCTGAAAATGTGACCGTAACCGCTGCCTTCACGCTCCATAACTTCAACATTACCGTGAATGTCAGTGACCAGACTCCATGGGGTACAGTAAGCGGCAGTGGTAGCTTCGCTTACGGCAGCACCGACACGCTGACCGCCACTGCCGACGAGGGTTACATCTTCCTCGGCTGGAACGACCTCAGCATCGACAATCCACGTATCATCACGGTTGACCGCGACAGCAACTTCATCGCTTTCTTCATCCCCGAAGAAATCGAGATTATCAGCAACGATACGCTGATGGGTCATGTCAATGTACAACTTCCGGGCGGCGGACACTTGTCACCCAACACTCCAATTGTCATTACGGCTGTTCCTGAACCCCACTACCACTTCGTCAGCTGGAGCGACGGCAACACCGACAACCCGAGAACCATCTTCCCGGCACAGGCTATCGGTCTGACGGCCATTTTTGCTATCGATCAGCACACCATTACCGCAACGAGCAACGATATCAACATGGGTGATGTGATTGGCGGTGGCACATACGATTATGGTACTGAAATTTCCCTCACTGCAAATGCTTTAACTGGATACGTGTTCGTGTCATGGAATGACGGCAACACCGAGAACCCGCGCTACATCACTGTGGAACAGGACAGCACGTTTACCGCCATCTTCCAGATTCAGGATGGTATCAACGATGCCAATATGTCCAATGTAAATGTATATAGTTACGAGAATCAGGTTGTTGTTGCCAATGCCGAAGGTTTCTCCGTTGAAATCTTCGACATGAGCGGCCGCTTGGTAATCAGCGAAAACAACGTTTCACAGTCCGTACGCAAATACATCATCGCCACCGACGGCATCTATTTGGTGAAAGTCGGCAACAGCGTATTCAAGAAAGTGAAGATTGCCCGATAGGCATTTTCACCCATAAAGCAAAAGGTGACCTCCAACGGGGTCACCTTTTTTTGTTTTCCTGAAAGCCGTATGCCAGAATACCCTCACAGAATCCCGTCAGGGATTCCATATCAATAGAAACGGGCAATGTCATACGTTATGCCCGCGGCACGGAAATATATTCGCCGAGCTTGTCGAGGCGGCCCCGAAGCATTAAGAGCCCCACCGCGGAAAGGACACATTACAGTTGATGCGGTATTATGTATAAAATAAATTTTCAGTGGATTTATTTTAATTTATAATTATTAATATTGAAATAAATTGTATTTTTGCAATTGATTTAGATTAAAAGGATCTGACAGGACGAATTTTTCTGAAAAAAGATTTGTTTTTTTTAATTTTATTTTCTATCTTTGTGATTACCAATAATTTACAATGGATAAAACTGCAAAATACTGAATATCAATAATATAGAATAAAATATAATAAATTAAAATACAATACTATGGAAAAATCTTTACATTTTTCAGGACTCCACCGCACTCTGCGGAACTTCTTGGCGCTCAGCCTCATGCTACTCACCTTTGTAGCACTGCCGATTGATGGGTGGGGGCAAACGACATACGAGCAATTAACATCAATTGCAAATATTGACGAATCAGCTGAATATGTGCTCGGTATTGACGGTACTGGATTCCATTATTCCAATACTTCAGGATGGGGATTAACAGGACTTCCTTCAGAACATACTCCATATCACTACAAATTAGTGGTAGCAAATGATGGCAAGTCTTTTAAGGCATATATCAATAAACCCATATATGGTAACACGTACTATATGACTGTTCCAACATCGAATGCTTTCACAATGACAACAAGTAGCACTGCTAATAACACAGACCTTATTATAGGAACAACACAATTTCAAGAGACCAATTATGCGGTTGCAAATAAAAATAGTACTGCTAGGCATCTGCGAATAAATGGTACTTCTGGCTTAAGGTCGTATGCTGGCACTACTGGTCAAATGGCGTTCTTCTATAAAATTAATACTAGTAGTACCACCACCTATACCGTCACCTACGACTGCAATGGTGGTACCAGTGGGTGTCCTGATAACGCAACTGATATTGCTGCAGGGACAAGCATAAGCCTTGCCGTTGCTCCTACCAAAACCGACTACACTTTTGACGGTTGGAGTGATGGCACAACAACATACGAGGCTGGTGCTTCATACACCGTAAACGGCAATATCACCATGACCGCCCAATGGAGTGAAAATAACGACGATGTACAATGGATACTAACCGACCTTGCAAGTCTCACTTCCGACGATGTATTTGTTATTGTGGGTAATAATGGGTCTAACTATGCCATGTCTAACAACAATGGTACAAGCAGTGCACCCGCTGCAGTTGCAGTCACTGTAGCCAATGATGCCATTACCAGCTCAGTTGCTGCAAATATCCAATGGACTATCAGTGGCAATTCTAACAGCGGCTATACCTTCTATCCTGTAACATCTACCGCGTCTTGGTTATCTTGCACTACAACTGCCACTTCAAGCTCAAACAACAATATAAGAGTTGGAACAGGTGGCAGAAAATTCTTTATAATAAAAAATATTGGAGGCAAAAGTTATCTAACCACCAAGGACAATAACACAGATCGTTTTATATGCATATATAATAATAGTGATTGGCGTGGCTATGTGCAAAGTAACATTGTTGCTACCAACACTTCTTTTTACAAGAAAGTCACTAGTAGCGTAATACCACCCAGCATTTCAGCTGACAATGTAAACATTGCCCATGACGCCACAAATGGTAGTATTTCTTACACCATCAACAATCCTGTTGAGGGCGGAGTATTAACCGCTGCCTCAAATGACAACTGGCTCACCATAGGAACAATTGGACAGACCGTTCCGTTTACCTGCACGGCCAACAATTTAAATACAGCACGCACCGCAATGGTCACACTGACCTACACTTACAACACTTCGGAAACAGTCACCAAGGAGGTAACGGTCACACAAGCGGCAGCACCATATACTATCACTTTCGTACCTGGCAACAGCGGCACATGTAACACCCCTTCATACACAGGTTCCTCCATCGACCTGTCGAATATTACCGCCACGCCTCTGAATGAGTGTTATTCAAATGGATGGAGATTTTACGGATGGAGCGAAACGGAACTAACAGAAAGTTCAATCATTGCCCCCTCTATAGTGAGCAATCCTTATGTTCCTTCCTCTAATGGCAATTTGTATGCCGTGTACAGGAGAATCGAGGGTGAACCCAGTAATGCCTATTACAAACTAGTAAATGAAACAACAAATGACTGGAGCGGCGACTATCTCATTGTATATGATAATAAAGCGTTCAATGGTGGTTTAGAGAATTTGGATGCCAGTGGTAACTACATTAATGTTAGCAATTATGCTGAAAATGGAATTATCATTTCCAATAGCACAACAGATGCAGCTAAATTCACAATTGAAAACTCAAATAACAAGTACTCCATACGCGCTTCAAATGGTAAATTTATTGGTTGGACTAATAGTGGTAATGGTTTAACAGCATCTAATTACGCTATTGCTACTGAGATCACCTATGATCAAAACAATAACAATATTATTATCAATAGCACAGATAATGAAACGGCCAAGTTATTATTCTATAACTCTGGAAATCAATCAAGATTCAGGTTCTATACAACTAACCAACAACCCATACAGTTATTCAAATATATTCCTGCAACTGATGGCACCAATATTTATGCCAGTTCACCTGACTGTTCTTTACCGATTTCCTATTTTATTACAGTAACTCAAGTCGAAGGTGCTACAATTAGTGCAACTCCGACCTCTGCCCCATCAGGCAACACCATTAACCTTTCCATCAATACAGAAGAAGGAAAAGCCTTAAATGAATGGCATGTAAGCACCAGCGATGGGACCTCTATAATGGTAAACAACAATAGTTTCGAGATGCCTGCTCACAATGTAATTGTGACAGCCACACTCGTTAACGTATACACTATTGCAGCCTCCGCTAATCCCACTAATGGTGGTAATATAACTGGTGCAGGACAATACAACGAGGGGACAAATGTAACCCTGACCGCAAATGCCAATAGCGGAAATGATTTTATAGGCTGGTACAATGGCGGTGAAAATCCTATCTCAACAGATAATCCATACATTTTCACTGTTACCGAAAATCTAAATCTCGAAGCCCGTTTTCGAGCACGTTATACCGTTAGCTTCAATGCTGGCACAAGTGGCACATGCAACATTTCAAGCCTCGAAGGTAGCTCTATCAACCTGAACAATGTAACAGCTGTTCCCTCTGAAAAATGTGTTAACGAAGGCTGGGAATTTGCAGGCTGGAGTGAAAGTGCCGTAGCAGAGACCACCATAGCTCCAACATTGGTAAGTTCACCCTATGTACCTTCTGACAATACAGAATTATTTGCCGTGTATAGAAGAACAGAGATAGGTGCTGGCGCAGACACATGGACCAAGGCAACTTCTGTAGCTGCAGGCGATGTTGTTGTTATTGTCAATGAAACTGCCTCGAAAGAACTTACAGGCATTTCCAATAATATAGGTACAGCGACCAATTATACTACAATTCCCAATGGCACATACCCTCTTACTATTGAACAAGGCTATAGTGACAATTCATACGCATTCAAAGATGCTAACAACAATTATTTGTATTATAGCGGAAGTAGCAATGATATTTCTCAATCAAACGAATTAAACAATAAATCATCATGGATAATTAATTTTAGCGATGGAAATGTTGAAATCAAAAACGTTGATAATACGACACGTCAACTACAATATAATAGTAACCAACCTAGATTCGTCTGCTATGCAGGAACTCAAAAAGCTGTCCAATTATACAAACTTGCTCCTAGTGATGTTACCACCTACAACAGCAACCCCAACTGTATAACCTATTACCACGTATATACTTCCAACAACACCTCAGCCAATGGCACATTTACCATTGATCCTACAGAAGCCGCAGAAAATGCAACCATCACTCTGACACCAAGTGTTAATGAGCACTATCACCTGACGGGATGGAGCTTCGAAAATGCAAACGGAGATCCTGTTTCCATTTCAGCAACAGGGAATGCATTCACCATGCCCGCCTACGATGTGTATGTGGCTATGCAAACAGCTCTTGATGAATACATTATCACCGCCTCAGTTTCACCTGCTAACGCCGGTACCATCACGGGCTTGGCTGAAAATGGTAAGTATGTGTATAATACTACTGCAACCCTCACCGCTACAGCAAACACAGGGTTCACTTTTTTCAACTGGACCAAAGATGGTGCAGTGGTTTCCACCAACGCCACGTATACTTTCACCGTCACCGAAGCTGGCAACTATGTGGCCAATTTCGCTTATTTAGCAGATAGCATCAGTATAGATGTCAACTATCATCCTGATTCAACGGATGTCAATAGTGACTATGTAAAAGTGCAGTGGGACTTTTACCTTCCGGTAGAAGACTTCGAGACTGGTGACTTTTCGAAGTTCAACTGGCAACTCGATGCCAACTATCCATGGGAAATAACCACTACCAACCCCTATGAAGGAATCTACTGTATGAAGAGCGGAAATGTCGGAATCCACAGTTCATCATCAAGTATGAGCATAACAATAAATTATCCCAACCAAGGCACGATTAGTTTCGTTTCCAAAATTTCCTGTGAATCAAATTGGGACTATGGCTATTTTTATATCGATGGTGAAGAAAAACTAAAAGCTTCCGGGACATCCGATTGGAGAAAAAAACAATTCACAATAGAAGCTGGTGTTCATACATTCACCTGGATTTACCAAAAAGACGGGCTTGTAAATTCGAACGACGATTGTTATTATGTTGACTCCCTCTGTTTTAATCTGATTCCTAAAACGACATGTTTAGATTCCCATTGGCACACCTATTGCGAAAGTGATTTAAACAATGCTGTGGGTAGCAATATAGGCATTGAAAATTGGGCATACGAGTATCCTATCAGCAAGACCAGCCTTTATGCCGGTCTCACATTGACCAAAGTTTCATTGTTCAGTGACAATTTATACAGTGCCGTGGGTGGCAACTATACCTGCACCATCTATATCGGTGGTGACAACCCCACAGCTGGTACTGCTGTCAGTACTATCACTGTTGATATGCCATCAAATCTAAACGCCTGGGTTGACTTCGACCTTGAAACCCCTGTTACGGTATCGGGCACAGAGCCCTTATGGGTAGTATGGACAGCCAATACAAAATCAAGCAGCTGGCCGGCAGGGTGCTGTGATGGATTAGTCGACCAAGGAACTTGGTGGGACGGAGGAGAAGGATGGGAACATTTGACCTACGGGACTTGGACCATGCGTCAGTATTTCGAAATAGGAAACAACATAGTACAATGCTCTACTCCTGATAAAGTATGTGGCAATGATATTCATTATCGCGTGTACCGCACCCTCTGTTCTTCGAGTAATTACACCCTCATAGCCGACAATTTGACAAAACAAGAGCTAGTTGACTCCACTTGGTCGACACTGACCGGCGGCTCTTACAAATACGGTATCGGTATTGTGGAAGATGCAAGTCGTCCCATCCAATGGTCGAACTGCATCGTCAACAATAACATATCCATTGATTGTCCCGATGTACAGGATGTTGATGGTCATCTATACCATTCTGTTCAAATCGGCAGCAAATGCTGGATGAATGAGAATCTCAGAACAACTCACTACGCAGACGGTCGCCCAATCACCAATATATACAAATACCAATGTCCTGAATATCCCAATGCAGAAAACAATGCCACCACTTTCGGTCTGTTATACGACTGGTATGACGCATTGGATTCCAACATTACCAGAACCCGTGCAATTTATAAGCAAGGCATCTGTCCTGCAGGATGGCATATTCCTACTGACGACGAATTTTACGAATTGATAAACACTGATCTTCAGACTGTACGCTCAACAGACTATTGGTTGTATAATGCAGGAAACAACGCATCTGGTTTCGACATGAAACCGGCAGGTTTGTACAACTATAATACAGGACGCTACGAGAATCTATTGGGTAACTCCTACTTGTGGTCTGCGACAACCATCAGCACAAGCAAAGCCCGTTGTTATGCCGCCGACTGTAACTGCTATCTGATTTATGAACTTACAGTTGACAAGACAAGTGCTTTCAGCGTTCGCTGTGTCAAGAATTACTAAACAATAAGCAGCAAAAGGTGACCTCCAACGGGGTCACTTTTTTTTCTAAAGTATCAACAAAAAAAGACATCCTTTCGGATGCCTTTTTTGTAATCTTTTTGGTGATTCCGCCGCGACTCGAACGCGGAACCTGCTGCTTAGAAGGCAGCTGCTCTATCCAGTTGAGCTACGGAACCTCCTGGTCGGGATAGCCTGATTCGAACAGGCGACCTCCTGCTCCCAAAGCAGGCGCGATAACCGGACTACGCTATATCCCGTTTTTGAGGGTGCAAAAATACAACTTTTTTCGATACAAAGAGCTAATGTATGGATTTTTTTTTGCATGGCTATAAACATGTGGCTTCCACAATATTACAGCCCTGCATTTTTAACTTTTAATCATCAACTATTAACTATTAACTTTAAACTGATTCTCTATCCTCGGTACCAGCCGGTCAATATTCCCCGCGCCCATCGTTAACAACACCTCTGGTTTATGCTGCTCAATGAACGGAAGAACCTCATCTGTCATCAACAAATATTTATGGTCATTCTGAATCATGTCCAACAGATACTGTGAGGTGATGCCTGGAATAGGAAGCTCTCGTGCCGGATAAATGTCCAACAAAACCACCGTATCCAACATGGATAATACTTCGGCAAATTGCGGAGCAAAATCTCTTGTACGACTGTACAAATGCGGCTGGAAAATGCCACAAACATGCTTTCCCACATAGATTTTCTTTACTGCCGTTATAAAGGCTCTGAGCTCCTCAGGATGATGGGCATAATCGTCGATATAAACAAAATCAGGACGTTCTATACGGTAGTCAAAGCGGCGTTTTACACCATTGAATACGGACAAGCTAGCCACCCACTTCTCTGAATCAAGCACATCTCTTCCGATTTTTGCATGAACATCACCTGAATTGGAAACACAATCCACAAAATCGCCCTTAGATTTTCTGCTTTTCCCAAACTCATTCACAGCGGCAAAAGCGGCTACTGCATTCAGCACATTGTAATTACCCGAAACAGACAAGTGTACTGGCATCTGTTTACCTTCATAATGCAAAATAAAATCAGCGGAATTCGGATACAACTGAATATCAGTAGCGTAATAATCACAATTTTTATCCAAACCATACACCACTTTATGGGGATGCTTAAGCTGGTCGGCAATTTTTTCATTTACCACCACTGTACCTCGCACCTGCGTTGCGTATAGCTGAAATGACTCCACAAGCTTCTCTTTCGCCCCGTAAATATCCAGATGGTCGGCATCCATGGAAGTAATCACTCCCACTTCCGGATGCAAGGTCAGGAAAGAGCGATCGAACTCATCGGCCTCCACCACCATCATCTCCGCATGGTCATCAATCACCACATTGGCATTGAAATTCTTGGCAATACCTCCAATAAATGCCAACAAAGGATGATCTTCATGCAAAATGGTCGTAATCATAGATGTCGTGGTAGTCTTGCCATGGGTACCCGCTACCCCGATAGTGGGCAAATGCGAGCTGATCATGCCCAGCACCGCCGAACGCTTGTATATCGGTATATTGTTTTTTTCAAAATACACATATTCCTGATGCGTTTTGGGCACAGCAGGCGTATATACCACGAAATCCACTTGCTCTGGTATGAATTCCACATTCTCCTCATAATGAATTGTCGCACCCAACTCTTCCAAATGAGCTGTAATGTCACTTGGTGTCAAATCATAACCATAAATATGATTCCCTGCCTGCAAAAAATAACGGGCCAAGGCGCTCATCCCTATTCCACCAATGCCCAAGAAATATATCGTTTTATCTATAATCTTCTCATCCATAAAAAACTACTTTGCCAAAATCACAAACACAGTTCTTCGGTTTTTTGCCCTACCCGCCTCAGTTTTATTGTCAGCGATAGGTCGGGATTCTCCATAACCTTTGTAGCTGATTCTGCTTGCGTCAACCCCTTGGCTGATGACATAGTCATAGACCGACTTGGCTCGCTGCTGCGACAATTTCAAATTGGAATTGTCGTCCCCGATATTGTCCGTATGACCCTGAATCTCAACCTTTACCTTGGGATTTTCACTTAGAAACTCAACAAACAAGCGAATAATCTGCTCCGATTCTTCAGTCAGTGAAAAATCGTTGGTTTTGAAATTGATATCATGCAAATCGCAGGTTTTGCCCACCTCCACCTTTTTCACTTCAGCATCATTGGTGATCACATCCTTCTTTTGCTGTTCAACCGTTATCAGTTTTGTATCAAACGAATGCCCTTCCTTCTTCACGTTCACAATCAAATTCTGCGGTTTTTCCTTGTTCACTTCAGCAGCCACCGCATACTGACCTGTATTGGCATTCACCTTAGCACGGCTCACCACTTGGGCTTTCTCATTACGAACCTCCACCACGGCATTGCTGATATCACCGTCATCAGCTTCCACTTTTCCTTTAATAATCACCATCGAATGAGGACGTGCCGCCTCGTATAATTCAAACTGGAAAATATCCCAAGAGACACTGCTTTGGCGGGTTCCGACACCACCGCCAATCAATATTCCTTCCTCATTATATTGGTCGGAAGAAAAATAACCCGTTTTGCCATCCAAGCTGACAAAGAAATCCACCTCATCGCGCTCTGTATTGATAGGATGACCGATGTTGACGGGAGTTGTCCAACGGCCTGCAGCATCCATTTTGGAATAAAAAACATCCATACCACCCATTCCGTCATGACCTGCTGAAGAAAAATACAAGGTTTTGCTGTCAGTATGCAAAAATGGGGACCTTTCATTGCCTGCAGTGTTGATAGTTTTACCCAAATTCACAGGTTTTTGCCACTCCCCTTCGGCATTTTTACGCGAATACCAAATATCCGACCCTCCAAAACCACCTGGACGGTCACTGGCAAAGAAAAGCACTTCTCCGTCTGAACTCAACGACGGCTGCGACTCCCATGAGTCATCTCGATTGATACCACCGCCCAGCTTTTCCGGTGTAGTCCATTCTCCATCAATATAATAGGAACAATACAAATCATAATTTGGATACGAGCCACCACCCACCGAAGCAGTCGTCATCCTTGAGAAAATCAGCATATCATTATTCAGATTAATGGTAGGACTGCCCTCGTGATTGGAGCGATTGAACGGGGAAGGGAGAGGTTCGCCTTTACCGAAAGTGCCATCAGCACGTTTTTTACTGCTGCTGAAAAACTCCTTATTTACGGTTTTGCTGCCACCAAACGGAGATGCTTCTGTAACATCCATGCGACGGGTGAAATAAAAATACTCGCCATCGGGAGAGACCGTAGCCAGATATTCATCCGCCTTAGTGGAAATCCCCTTGACCGGTTTCGGTTCAAAAGGCACCGGATGACTTAAGATATGATCATAAAAGGAAGCTTTTTTGATAATAAGCTGGGCTTCATCAATCTGTTCAAGTTTTGACACCAAATCCGGATTGTCAACCAGCACTTTGGCGAATTTCTTGGCTTCCTCAAACTGCTCTGTGAAATAGGCCAAACGCGCCGCATATAAGTTGTGATGGATTTTATAATACGGACAAACCGCATAAATAGCGTTGAATGCCTGCAAAGCCTGTGCCGCATTCTGTTTCTTAATTTTGGTGTCCAGAGCAAATTTGTCCAGTTCTATCGGCAAATAATAAGCCAAAGCATAATAATACTGTGCTTCAAGATACGTGGGATCCTGCGCCAATAGCTCTTCGTAAACCTCCAAAGCATCCTCTTTTTTTGCGGCTTTTTGAAGATCTCTGGCTTTCTTGAAAAGTTTTTCAGAGGTCTTCGAAGGGTGCTGCACACATGGGTCGTCATCGTTTTGGGCAAGAACAGGCACAATAGGAAGCACCAGTAAAAGCACCATCAGTCCTATCAGCTGCGGCAAACGATGAAGCGACTGACATTGCTGCCGAAACAACCTGTCCAGTGCCAAAAGCGTCCATTTGCCGATAGTATTTGTTGACATTTTATACAAAGATTTCTATAAAGGCAAAAATACATAAAATTTTCGAATTTCGAATACGTTAGTTTTATTTATGAAATCCCGAATATAAATACTATGCGACCACCACTTCCGGATTATAAAGCACAGCACAGCAATTGATGATATCGTTGGCATACTCGAAGCCCATTTCACAAACTTTTTTGTCTTTCATGCCATCATAACCCATAGACAAATGCATTATATTGTATCCATTCACAATGAAAGAAAATAATTTGTGATCTCGTTTCGTTGCAGCCTCTTTATATTTATCTATTGACGGACGACCTTTGCCTTGGCGCACATGCAAAACCGCGTCAAGCGCAATCAAACAGCCTTTCCAAAGGATATCTCCAGCTGTTTTGACATATTTGCTGTCCAAATATGATTTTGTTTCGGGATCATATACAGCTTTTTTTATATTCTCCTCCGCATTAGTTACATACCTGCGGGCTTCTTCAATGGGATTTTTCAACTCCTTACTTTTCATCATTCATTTTGTTTTGATCACGATGGCAAAGATACAATAAGCATTTCGTTTTTTCAACAATATTGAAGAATTTTTTATTGCTAAAAATCAGCAAATTAGAAATAAAATATGTTTATTTTAATAATTAACAATAAATTATTTGGAATATTTTCGTATTTTTGCGGCATAATTTTAGACAAAAAGCACTTCAGTAGTGAAAACATAGATTGAAATGTAACAGAAAAAAGAATTCTATAGAAAATCAAATCATGAAAAAAACAAAGAATAATACTATTTTTGCAAGGCAAAACAAAATAGTGATGAACCCTGAAAAAATCACACAATTGAAAGAGAAGGCTCTCAGTGAGGCAGAACGTTATTACGACAACGCCAAAACCATGCTGTCGGAAAAGGCAGGCAAGCAGGGTGACTATTATTCTGATGCCAAGTATGTAAAGACCGCCTGTGGTACCGCCTATTGTGGCGTTCTCATACTCCTTGATGCCTTTATCAGAATTAAAGGGCAAGTCACGAATTACAAAAACCGCAAAAGTATTGAATATTACAGGGACAACCTTACCGACAGGGACAACCTGTTGCTCAAGTATTTGAATTCAGCATATAACATCCTGCATTTAAGCGGGTACTATGATGGAGAATTGAAATATCAAGTTATCCAAGGCGGCATGGAGGTCTTTCAGGACATCATCAGGCACTTCAGGACAAAGTGTTAAGCAAACACTCTAATAGGAACACTTTATACTTCCCTATGATTTAACATCATACAAGCGGCACAGTCGCGTAGTGTGGAGTTAATTGCACTGCGTGCGTAGCACCTCTCCAAAGTGAAAGTCTTTATGCCTGTTAACTGCTCTAATCGCGAAGACAACGAACAGAGTAACCGTAGGTCTTTGTGCCAGGGTCTCTTAGCACAGTAGCTCTATTGTAGTATAAAAACCGGCAGTAAGTACCTGAGCTGCTGTATTCGGTAGAACTCCAATAAATTGCCAACATGCCGAAGTTGGGAGAGGAGCTACCTCCATGGCCTGCAGGACGAGCAGAAAAACCAGTAACATTATTGGAAATTTGGTCATTACCTGGAACACATACAACCCCAAAGTTTGTCCACCCTGTAGTGGATGACAGCGCTTTTGCAATATTCGTATTGTTTTCTCCTCCGCACACACACGCATTCTGATTTCCCACATAATCGGTCAACTGCATCCATTCTGCATCGCTTGGCACGTGCCAACCTGTAGGACATACTCCCTGCACTCCACTGGGATTTGCAGAAGAAGTGATGGCACCGTGCATCACTGCCGACCAATTGTAGAGGTAACCGTATGTGGATACTTTGGATTCATCATTATTTGGAGCATAACGATATGCTGTGGAAGAATATGAGCTTCCGAGTAAAATGGAAGTGCCATCTGCATAGTGAGTGGTACGCAAATTTTCGGCCATCCAGCACTGGCTGCCAATCTGTACAGTATTGTAACTATTTCCGTCATAATCGGTGACTGTGGGATTATTCTGACAGGGATTTCCATAAATAGGATTCACAGTCTCTGTCGTAAAACTCAACTCATCACCGTAGGTAAGACCCGCACTGTTGATAGCGTAAGCACGTACATAATAGGTTGTGCCCGCAATCAATCCTGTAATACTGCTGGTGAAAGAACCAACACCACTTCCATCAACAGTATGATAATCACTTATTGTTGGATTATGAGAGGTACCCCAACACACCCCCTTCGCTGTAACGGTTGTTCCTCCGTCGGATATAACATTTCCATTGCAAACGGCGGAGTTATTTGTGATTTCACTCATTGATATGATAGTAACTGTGGCTGTGACAGAAGAAGTATCTGTCACATTGCGGAGGCAACGAACTGAGCCTCCATAATACTTAGTTTGGGCACTTCTAGTCACATAAGCAACAATACCTATTGAGCGATAAAAGGCAGAGTTTCCATTACTACCATTATATCCGGTAGAGCTCCAAAAACACGTATAATAGCCAAAATTGGTAGTACTATGCGTGCAAAAATCATCACCTGCCGGCAGCGCAGAAAAACCAGTGGTGTTATTAGAACTCTGATTGTTACCCGAAACACAGATTCCTGCAACTGCCGACCATCCCGTAGTAGACGACAATGCCTTAGCTATATATGTGTTATCTCCGCCGCACACACAATCATTTTGACTTCCCACATAATCAGTTAACTGCGTCCATTCCTCATCGCTTGGTACATGCCAGCCCGTGGGACATATACCTTGTACTCCACTGGGATTGTCAGAAGAGGAGGTTGCTCCATGCATTACTGCCGACCAATTGTATAGATAGCCGTATGTGGACACATTGGAATTATCATTGTTTGGAGCATATCGATACGCTGTATTATATGAAAAAGTGTTTCCTTCTGGGATGGAAATACCATTGGAGTATTTGGTGGTGCGCAGGTTCTCGGCCATCCAACACTGGCTGCCAATCTGTACGGTACTGTACGTATTTCCGTCATAATCAGTAACTGTAGGAGCATCCGGGCAAGGGTGACCATACCCCAGAGTCACGGCCTCAGTAATGAAAAACATCTCATCACCATACACCACTCCCAAACTATTGGTAGCATAGGCTCGCACATAGTAAGTTGTGCCGGCTGTCAATCCTGTAATGCTACTAGTGAAGTGGCCCGTGCCACTGCCACTGATGGTGTAGCTATCAGCCACAGTGGGATTTGGTGAAGTACTCCAGCATACACCACGAGCAGTAACAGTTGTGCCGCCGTCTGATGTAACTTCACCATCACAAGTAGCGGTGGATGTTGTGATGTCAATCACCGAGATAGTAATCACAGATGGCAATGTAATAGAAGTCTGACTACCATCAGAAGTATCAATATGAGAGTTGACCTCTAATTCTCTTATTCTGTTCCGTAGGCTGTCGATAGTATTGTTCATAGCTGCTAGCAGCATATTCAGCTGAGCTTCTGTAATATAGCTTGCATCATTGTTAAATACACTGACATTAGTCGGAACCGTCGGAATCAGAGGAAGATTCGTCAAATCATTGTAATCCCCACTGAAAAGTTCTGGTTTGTTCGTTAAAGAGTCATAGTTGCCGCTAAAAAGCACGGGTTTATTCGTCAGAGAATTGTAGTCACCATCAAACCCTACGGGCAACTTTACAAAACCACCACCCGTTAAAAAAAGTGTATCGTTACTGATACTCAGCACTTGCTGTTCTACATAACTTGGCAAAATAATGGTATTACCCTCTGATATCGTCAACTGGTCACCATCAATGGAAAGGGTCTGTGGTATGCCCACACCTGGATCACCCTGTTCACCCTGGGGTCCCTGAGGACCTTGTTCACCTTGAGGTCCTTGAGGGCCAGTCGAGCCCTGAGGACCCTGTTCACCCTGGGGCCCTTGAGGACCAGTCAAGCCCTGAGGACCCTGTTCACCCTGGGGCCCTTGAGGACCAGTCAAGCCCTGAGGGCCCTGTTCACCCTGGGGCCCTTGGGGACCAGTCAAGCCCGTTTCACCTTGTGGACCTTGGATACCCTGTTCTCCCTGCGGACCAGGCGTACCCTGACGAAGAAAGAAAGTCTGCGGTGTACCACCAGCCTGAATGATGGAAATCAAACAACCTGTGTCTGTAGGCACAACAACAAAATCTGGAACATTGCCAGCCTTATCAGTATATAGTGCATACGGCACACTCAGCAGTTGTTGTGTACCCTCAATGGTGTAATTGGCACCACCCATGGGGTCAGCTTCTGTTTTCAGAAAGAAAGGACCGTTAGCCCAGTCTATGGCGGACATATCACCGCTCAGCACATTGCCTCCGCCAATCTGCAAGGTTACCAAACCATTGGCATTGGTAACAGCTGTTTGTATTTCCATATAAACCACAGAACCATTCACGCTTCCTTGCAAGATGGAAATACGTATGCCTACAGCCTGAGAAACAACGAGATTATTACCCGCATCACGCAACACGGCCTGGTACGAGAATTTTTGCGGTGCCTGGGCAAACAAGGACACCACGGCAATCATCAAAATTGCGAAAAGAATAGAAATTTTTTTCATAATATCAGTATTTTAATTAATTATGTATCTTTACCACTTTAAAAGACATTAACATCCGCTGTTTGTCATACACATTAACAAAATAAGTGCCTTGTGTAAGGGAGGATAAGGATATGTCGGTTATTTCTCCTTCAATCTCTTTGGAAAACAAATATTTGCCATTAACATCAAACACTTTTACTTCTCCTACAACATCCATCCCAGTGATTTTCAGACTCACATTCCCGACGGTTGGGTTAGGGTAAACCATAGCGTTCAAACTGATATTGGGGTAATTGTCCACCCCAACGGTTTGTATTTCATAAGGCTGTTGTACCCCCTCGATGATATGCTGCCCATTGCCTTCCGCTTTCTGATCCGCGATCTGGCCGACGGTGTATGTGAGTATTCCACCACTGCCTGTTGCGGTGCCACCCGCAGTCACCGTAGCACTTTGAGCAAAGGCTGTTAGCAAATTCAATACAAGGAAGAAAGCACTGCAAAAAATCTGTATGGTTTTCTTTTTCATAGTAATAAAAACTCTGCAGATTCCCGATACAGACTTTTACATTATTACTACCCGAAAACATATAAAAAAAGCGCGGAAATCTGAACTCATCGCTCATCCCGCTTGTGAGGCCTTCGCATTGCCTTGTATCCGAGGATAAGCAATGCCGACGCCCACGCTGTGTATATTGAAACGCAATTGTTTAATTATCAACCCGTTTTACAGGGACGAATCATTATTTGCCCCTATGGAATATACCACCATGGACATTGACCATTGCCTTACCGTGCGGATACATTAGAAGTTGCGAAGTTCCACAAGCCGCAGATAAGACGTTGACTCAACGCCTTTTTAATATGTTTGTCGCCCACCTTCCACCCGTCAGGGCTTCGGTTGGTTGACAATGCAAAAATAATAAAATTTTCGATTATAAAGTGGACAAAAGCATAAAATCGGCCACCACTATGGCAGCCATGGCCTCCACAACTGGGAGTACTCGCGGAACCACGCATTTGTCGTTGCGCTCACTGGCTTTATATACCACCGGACTTCCGTCGAAATCAATGGTTTGTTGATCCAACTGGATAGACGGTATAGGCTTGAAAGCCACCTTAAAATAAACGTCCTGACCATTGGTGATGCCCGCCTGCACCCCACCATCATGGTTACTGTTGAATGAAAAATCCGGATTTTGGGTGTCATTGTACTCACTACCACACATTTCCGCTGCGGCAAAGCCCTCCCCTATCTCAAAACCTTTGGCGGCATTGATGGACATCATGGCAAAGGCCAACCTGGCACTGAACTTATTATACACCGGCTCACCCAAACCTGCCGGCAAATTGCAGATACTACAACCCACTTTGGCACCAAAAGAATCACCTTCACAGCTCGGCTTTCCCGTTGATAATACCTCAGCGGTAACCGCAATCCCAAACTGGCGCAGATACAACTTGGCGATGGCCCCTGCCACCACACGGCACACCGTTTGCCGCGCCGATGCACGCCCACACTCCTCATTAGATTTCGCCCCGTATTTCTGGCGATACACATAAGAGGCATGTGACGGCTTGATAACATACTTCTGAGCCTCATCCACCTTGACGTCCCGATTGGGAATCTTAAACTGAATGGGCTCTCCTGTCGTCAAATTATTAATGATCCCGGATGTAAACTCCACCACATCGGGTTCTCTTCTTTTGGTAGAATTAGCATCTTTTGATGGTGCCCTTCGTGCCAATTCCGCCCGAATAAAACCCTCGTCAATCGCCACTCCGGCAGGGCAATTCTCAATCACCCCCGACATATACGGGCCATGGGTGTCGCCTTCATCTGTAAGGCGGAAAATGATGCCGAAAAAATCGTTTGTTGAAGTCATATTCTGATTATAGATGCACAATGCATCGCGTCTCCACATGGTATTTATTTATGTCACTACCCCGCCCTTCGGGCACCCCTTCTAAAAGAAGGGGAATTTATATCAAATGTAGAGACATGCCATGGCACGTCTCTACATTCTATTAATTGTTAATTATTAACTGTTAACTGATTACGCTTCCTTAGCGCAAGTGCATTTTTCGCAAGCAAAGCATTTCCAAACACAAGCAGCCAAAGCACCACCCACGAGAGGAGCAACGATGAATACCCACAAGTCAGCCAATGCCTGACCACCAGCGAAGATGGCGGGTCCAATGGAACGAGCAGGGTTCACAGAAGTACCTGTCAGATTGATGCATACCAAGTGGATAAGAATCAATGACAAACCGATAGCCAAGCCAGCTAAGTTGCCAGCACCAACTTTGGCGTCAGTAGTTCCGAGAACCACCAACACGAAGATGAAAGTAGCAAGACACTCAACCAAGCATGCACCCCAAGCGCCGCCAGCATTGGCAACGCCGTTGGTTCCCAGTCCGCCAGTCAAATCGGGAGCTGCAACTACATTGGTGAGCAGTAACAGGACTGCACCGGCAATAATACCACCGATTACCTGACCACACCAGTAGCCACAAGCATCTTTCCAGCTCATTCTACCTGAAAGAGCCACACCTAAAGTAATAGCCGGATTGATATGGCAGCCTGAAATACCGCCAATGGTATAAGCCATGGCCACTACAGCCAAACCGAAGGCAACAGCTGTACCCACAACACCAGCAGGAGTGTTACAACCGAGGAACATAGCAGTTCCACAACCCAATAATGTCAGAACAAAAGTTCCGACCATTTCAGCGAAATACTTTTTCATAAGCTTTAATTTTAGTTATTAAAAAATGTTAAGTTTATTTCGATTTGCAAATATACATTATTTTTTTACCCGACAACAAAATTCTCGTATATTTTTTGAACAGGGATTTGTTTCATTTATATCACTACCCCGCCCTTCGCCCCCCCCTTCTAAAAGAAGGGGAATTCGAGACATTTCTCAACAACAGAACATCATTCATTATGCTTATCGACCGTTTCTACACAAAGAGACGGGGAAAGCCCCGTCTCTAT
>JAEEGG010009656.1_pt1 | contig 21564 bp, 14 predicted proteins | sample 9134161 | NCBI WGS metagenome assembly JAEEGG01 (sample SAMN16246543, study PRJNA631951) | gut metagenome | biome: gut microbiome; feature: rumen; material: CR-attached | host: Bos | place: Iran: Karaj | collected 2018-10
GCAATATCCTCCACCTGTCGTGAGATTCGTGGAGGTTTTTTATGCTCGACCAACGGTTTTGTTTAAATTAGAACGGTTGTGGAGCTTGATGCAAAACAAGGGCGTAACGCTACAAGATTTCGAGAAAAGAGCACTATTTGTCTCAAAATAACCCCGAAAATGGACTATAAATCAACTAAAATTCCACGTTATAAAGCATAGCGTGGGATTTGTTATCTCTGGGAATAGCCCTAAATAAAGGCGTTCTGAGAGATTTGTCAATTTTGTCAATCGTCAATTTCAGGGCATTTTCGGTCTCGTCGCGCTTGGCGCGGTAGTAGCGGTCGACGAAGTCGATCTACTCGCGGTTGGGCACCGTGATGAGCGAGGCGCCGTTGGAGAACTGCATGGTGGTGGGATTCGGACTAGTTCAGGTCATCAATGGCAAAGCCTCATCCCAGCGGGTTGTCACCCACTGCACCTATTACGAAAAATACACCACCGAAGAAGCCATACAAGCCGCCGCCAAGAGCTATACGGATCGTAAATGATAAGTACACAAAAAGAACCGCTCCCAACTGATTTTGTTATACTTTATTCTTGAATATCTGACTTATGGTATGCAAATATTCCGTTGGCGTGATGCCGAAGGAGAACTTGAAGGCTTTGTTGAAAGCTGCTGCATCCTTGAAGCCACATTTGCGGAAAATGTTTTCCATTGAGGAGTTCGAGTACTCCATGAGCAACTTTGCAGCATATTCTGCCCGTAGGGAGTTGATATAGTCTTTTGTCCTTTCAGGATCCGTGTAGCGCGGCACAAGCCTGCAGAACTCCTCCTGACTGACTCCCATAAATTTTATAAGTGCGTAATAGTCGAAATCGGAGTCCGTAAATGGTTTTTCCTTGTTTACACGGGCATCCATCTTCACGAAAAAGGCATGACCTTCATCCATTTGGGCAGCCTTGGTTGTCTTCTTCTGCGACCTCTTCTTCACCATCTCTTCCTGCTCGTCGAGCGACTGTTCTCCGTTGCCCACTATTGCCCTGTAGTTATCCAGTGCATTAAGAATACGGTAAAGCTGCTCATTTCGCTGGCGGATAATCCTACTTTGACGCAGACCGATACCTCCCAGCACGAGGAGCACTATCACGATAACAAACAGTATCATGATGATGATATCGGCCTCAGCCAACGTGTTTATAAATGGCAATTGTTCCATGACTGCAAAGGTACTGCTTTTTTTAGACAAACGCAACTGTTTATATCAAGAAAATGCTACCATTTTCCGCCTTTTTGCTATCAAAATGTGTGATTTTGTGCTGTTATTTGACAGAAATGTTGTATTTTTGCAGCGGAAAAAGACGAGATACTATGCAGATTGACGAAAAAACAGCCCGAATATTACAGTCCGTCGAGCAAAACGGCGTGTGTGTGGAGAAAGAGGTAAAAGGCCACTCTGTAACCGGCGTGGATATGGTGTTTCCGCACGTCATAATTCTTTTGTGCCTACGCGGCACTGCACGCGTCATGTTCGACATGCAGGAGTTTACAATAGAGAAGAACGACTTGGGAATCCTCCCGCCCGGCCATTTCTTGCGGCGCATATCGTGTTCGGAAGATTACACCTTTGCAGGCGTTCTCATCTCGGCAGAGATGTTCGAAGAGGTGAAGGCACATACCTTCAGCCACGACCATGACAAGTTCAACTACGCACCGATATGCCGTCTGACCGATGAGCAAGCCCAGCGCGTGATGGCGCTGAACGAGATATTAGAGGCGATTGCTTTGCACGACACCAACGACCTGCAACTGCGGCAGCGGATGTTGCTGTCGCATCTGGCAGTGGGTTTGGAGTTCGTCAACTACTACCGTCGCGAGCAGGACAGGGAGTGGGCGGAGAGCCGTTCCGCGAAGCTTTACTCGCAGTTCTGCAACTTGGTGGTGGAGCATTATAGGGAGAACCGCAATGTCAATTTCTATGCCGAGCTGATGAACTACGACCCGCGGTATTTCTCGAAAGTGTTCCGCCAGTTCTCTGGCGGCCTCTCACCTCTGGAATGGATTCAGCAATATGTGGGGACGCAGGCGAAGCTTATCATGGACACGCATCCCAAGCAGACGGTCAAGGAGACCGCCTATCAGCTCGGTTTCCCCACCACCGCCAATTTCTGCCGCTATTTCAAGCGTGCCACCGGCATCTATCCGCAGGAGTATAAAAAGCGGGCGACAGGTGCGCCCGCTTGATGTTATTTCATTCTTGCATTTTCGGTCTCGTCGCGCTTGGCGCGGTAGTAGCGGTCGACGAAGTCGATCTGCTCGCGGTTGGGCACCGTGATGAGCGAAGCACCGTTGGAGAACTGCATGGTGGTGGGTTTCGTGTCGTTGAACGTAGGCCAGTAAGGCAGTCCCTTGCCATTGGGATTGAGCGTCTTGGCGAAGTTCACCCAGTATTGCTGGAGGATTTCAGCAACGGCAGCCTCAGCAGGATACTGGTCGGCCTGTGTCAGGAAATGGCCGTTGAGATACATGATATCATCGGCATGGGCCACACCGCGACGACGGCGGTCCTGCGAGAAACTCATCTTCGAAGGCTGAGCGAGATAGGCTGCATAGACGGGGCTCTTGCCTGTCTTGGACTGCAGGGTGACCCAGGCAAACGACGGCCACGCAAAACCCATATCACGGAAAGCGTCGCCAAAGCCGTGCCAAGCCTCATCATCGGTATTGCCGGGATAGACACGCAGCGCCTCGTCGGCCCAGTCGCCGAAGATGCTCTTGACGGTCTTCTGGTAGTTCTCGACGGTGATGTCGCGGGGTGCAAAGAGGGCACCCTCGTCGCTATTGGTCATCACGATGACGGGCACATCATTGTATTCGCCACGCTCGTAGAGGCGGTACTGGTCGTCGCAGATGACGTAGCCGTCGACACAGGGCCAGAAGCCTGCAAAGCCCACATTACCGTCGCACAGCGCCATGGCATCCATCTTGCGCAACTGCTTGAGGTTCTTTTTCTTCAGATGTTTCTGGAAGGCCAGTCCCTGCGCTTCGGCACCCTTCTGCGAGGCGTCGAGACCCAGTGAACGCGGTTGGTCAGTCCACGGTGCAAACGAACCGCCGCTATGGCTGATGCACGCACGGAACAGGCCCTTGGCCAATGGTGAGGCACAGAGCATGCTACAGCTGATGGCACCGGCCGATTCGCCGAAGATGGTGACCTTCGACGGGTCGCCGCCGAAATTACGGATGTTACGCTGTACCCACTGCAGGGCATAGATCTGGTCGAGGAGTCCGTAGTTGCCGGAATGTCCGTCGGGCGACTCCTTGGTCAGTTCCGGATGTGCCATGAATCCCAGGGCACCGGTACGGTATTCGATGCTGACAATGACGACGCCACGCATGGCCAGATGGCTCCACAGGTCGCCACCATACCATTCCGTCTGGAATCCGCCACCGTGAATCCATACCATCACGGGCAGCATGTCGCTGGCACTCGTGGCAGGCGTGGCAATGCCCAGATAGAGGCAGTCCTCACTCATCATGTCGGCGGTACGACCCTCACGCGTAGGTTGTGGGGGCAGCGGTCCGAACTTGTCGCACACGCGGACACCCTCCCACGCCTTGGCAGGCTGCGGGGCGCGCCAGCGCAGGTCGCCGACAGGCGGTGCGGCATACGGAATGGCCTTATACACTGCGAGCGAACCTTCGAGTACCCCCTGTACGTCGCCCGTCTCCACATGGGTCTTCAGGAGCGGCTGCCCCTGTACGTCCGCTGCCGTCATCGTCAGGCACATCAGCGCCATGAGCAGCAAGGAAAAAACAGTCTTCTTCATAGTGATATTGTTATGAGTTATAGTGAATCATTGTTTGATGGTCTGGGCTATCTTGTCGGCATTCATGCTACGGGCACTGGCGTCGAAGATGTCCTTATAGACGCCACCCTGCTGATAGACCTCCGAGGGTGTGCCCGCCTGCACCACACGGCCTTGCTGGAGAACGTAGATGTAGTCGGCATCAATAATCTGGCCGATGTTGTGGGAGATGATGATGACGGTGCGGCCCTGCTTGATGGCGTCGATGCTGGACTTGATCTGTTCGGTGGCAATGGCGTCGAGCGAGGCCGTGGGTTCGTCGAGGAAGATGATGGGCGGATTCTTGATGAACATGCGGGCAATGGCCACGCGCTGCTGCTGACCGCCGCTGAGCTGGAGGGCGGCAGTGTCGAAGCCGTGCGGCAACTGCATGATCTGGTCGTAGATGGAGGCCTTCTTCGCGGCCTCGACGACCTGTTCGTGGGTAGCCTCGGGGAAACCGTATTTGATATTCTCCTCGATGGTGCCGTCGAAGATATGGTTCTTCTGCAGGACCAGTCCGATGTTGTCGCGCATCCATTGCGTATCCCACTCGCGAAGTTCGACACCATCGAGCTTGATGGAGCCCCCTTGCGGTTCGTAGAACTTATCCAGCAGATTGACAATGGTGCTCTTGCCCGCACCGCTCAGTCCCACGAGGGCGGTAATCTTGCCCGGCTCGATGTGCATCGACACGTCAAACAACGCCTGCGTGCCGTTTGAGTAGGTGAAATCGACGCCGCTCAGCTCGAAGTCTCCGCGCACCTCGGCGGGCTTGTGTGCGCCTGTGGGTTCCACCTCGTGGTCAGCATCCAGAATGCCAAAGAACCCCTCGGCATAGATGAGCGCATCGTTCATGTCGTCGTAGATGCGGTGCAGCTGTCGGATGGGCGCGCTGACGTTGGCAAAGAGCATCACGTGGTACATAATCTTACCGATGGTCATGCCCGGATAGTCTATCAGCACGAGGTAGGCCGTCAGGATGATAATGAGTACGGTACCAATCTGTTCGAGGAAACTCTTCAGACCATTATAAAAATAGCTCTTTTTACGCGTGTCGAGCTGCAGACCCGTCATGTTGCGCTGGATGGCGGCCTGACGGTCGGCCTCGATCTGTTCGCGGTTGAACGACTTGATGACGGTGATGCTCTCGATGATGTTCAGGATGCCCTGCGACACGGCCTGATGACCGCCGAAGATGTTTCGTCGCCCGCCCTTCATGCGGCACGCCTGGATGTAGGTTACCCAGAAATACACGGGGACAATGAACAGCGCGACGAGACCCACATAGACGTTCGCCATGAACATCAGTATCAAGGCGAGAATGGCACTCGTAAACAACGGCAGTATTTCGATGAAGAAGTTGTTCACCGTGTTCGACAGCGACATGATACCGCGGTCGATGCGCGACTGCAGCTTGCCCGTCTCGTTGCCCTCGCCGGTAAAGAATGCCAGGCGGAACGACAGAATGCGGTCGACCACCTTCAGCGACAGGTCGCGGCTGACGAGGATGCGCAGCTGTTCGCCGTAGTAGCGTTGGAAGAAGGTGACCACCAGGGCTACAAACTCCTTGCCCAGCAGTACGATGGTGATGATGGTCAGTATCTTCACCGCGTCGCCCCATTGGAAACCGCCCTCCGTCTGTATCAGCGCATTGATGGCATCCACGGCCTTGTCGAGCACCACGGCATTCACCTGTGCCATCAGCGACCCGACGAGTGTCAGCACCAGTGTCAGCGTGATGAGCCACCTGTAGGGCAGCACAAAGGGCAGGATATTCTTCAGCAGCGACCAAATGGTCATCCGCCCCGCTTGTTCGGTTTGTTGTTTTGTGTTAGCGTCCATGTGGGCAAAGGTAGAAATAAATTCTGAAAAAACAAAGAAATCATATCTTTTATTTGTTTTTTTCCAAAAATAAGTGTACCTTTGCACCCGATTTAAAAAAAACTATCAAGGGGTGCTCACGGGTGTGGGCTGAGATGATACCCTCGGAACCTGATACGGACAATGCCGACGCAGGGATGATGAGTACACAAAAACAACCCCTTATTTAATGTATTAACAAATAAATAAGGTAAAAAGACAATGAAGAAGTTTTTAGTGATGGCAGCATTTGTTGCAACAGCTGCAGCGAATGCACAAAACACAAAGGCACTGTACGACTCTACTGAGGTGGAGCATTTGCAAGAGGTAGTAGTGAAAGGCGTTCGGGCGCAAAAGAATGCACCGTTTGCCGTAACGAACATCAAGAAGGCCGAATTAGGCGATTTTTCGAAGACCGGACAGGAACTGCCCATGTTGTTTTCGCAGACGCCAGGTGTGATGGCATGGGGCGAGAGTGGACTGGGCATCGGCACGACACACATGCGCATTCGCGGTGCCGGCGACTCCCGCATCAACGTGACGCTGGACGGCGTGCCCTTGAATTCACCGGAAGACCAGTGCGTGTTCTGGGCCAATATGAATTCCTACGCATCGCTGCTGGGTTCCGCACAGATACAGCGCGGCGTAGGTTCGTCAACCAATGGTGACGGAGCCTTCGGCGGTACAGTAGCACTGGCCAGTGCCACACCGTCACAGACGCCCACATTGGAGGTGTCGGCATCGTATGGTTCGCTGAACACCTATAACGTGGGCGGCAAGTTATCGACAGGACTACTATGGAACCACCTCATCCTTGACGGTGCCTACCACACCACAGGCACCGACGGCTATCTGCACGGCACCAGTGCCCGCAGCGGCTCATACTATGGCGGTCTGACCTATCTGGCATCAGATAATTTAGTTATCCGCTACAAGAATATCGGCAACTTCGAGCGCACGGGTCAAGCATGGAACGGTGTGACGGCAGGTAACAACGACTACAGTCTGATGGATGGCTGCTACGACGACGGTTCGTGGACGTACAGCACAGCAACGGGTATCAAGAGCTACGACGACCTGCGCAATGTCGGTTTGGGCAAATACAACTCGCTCTACGAACGTCTGGTGACTGACGAGAACGGTCTTTTCGTTCGGAATGCTGACGGTAGCTATCAGACGGAGCGCTACATGTTTGCCGACGGCAGCCTGTGGGACAAAACCACCGACAATTTCTGGCAGAACCACAACATCCTGTCGATGGCTTGGGACATCAACGAGCACTGGTCCACTTCGGCCTCGTTGCACTACACCTACGGCTATGGCTACTACGAGGAGTTCCGCTACAAGAACAAACTGGCGAAATACGGACTGGAGAACTTCATCGACAGCAATGGCAAGAAGCATAAGAAGATGGACTTTGTGCGTAAAAAAGGACTGGAACAGCACACCTACGGTCTCGTGTGGAATGCCAACTACAAGGACGACAGTTGGGATGTCATCGGCGGACTGTCCGTGCAGGACTACGACGGCTACCACTTCGGATATCTGACATACATCGAGAACAGCGAGCTGAGCGACCTGCTACTGCAGGACGGCAGATACAAGTACTACGACTCGCCAGCCCACAAGCAGGACGGCAACATCTTCCTGAAGGCGGCCTATAATATTAACAAGGAGTGGACAGTCTTTGCCGACGTGCAATACCGCCACGTAGGTTTCCAGACCAGCGGCTATAACGACAAGTATTATACCGACGACAACGGTGTCATCCACAAGCACATGCTCGACATTGACAAACACTACCACTTCTTCAATCCGAAAGCAGGATTCTCGTGGCATAGTGGTCCGCATCGCGTCTATGGTTCTGTGGCCATCAGCCATCGTGAACCGGAGCGTAACAATTTTACGGATAACGGCTCCTACCCTGCCCCCAATGCCGAGAAGCTGACGGACTACGAGTTAGGGTACACACTAAATGCCGACAATTGGCGCTTTGGCATCAACGGCTATTTCATGAACTATACCGACCAGTTTGTACAAACGGGTGAGGTGTCGGACATCGGTGAGAACCTAACCACGAACATCAAGGACTCCTACCGTCTGGGCGTAGAGCTGCAGGCAGGCGTCGATGTAACCAATTGGCTCACCATCGAGGGTAACGCAGCCTTTAGCAAGAACCGCATCAAGGATTTCGATGAGAAGGTGCAGGTGGACTGGGGCGACTTCGAGACCATCCACTACGACAATTCGACGCTGGCCTTTTCACCATCGACGCTGCTCAATGGTTTCGTCAACTTCCATTGGCGCGGCATCCAGACCACGTGGCACACCAACTTCGTTTCGCGCCAGTATCTTGACAACACCGAGTGCAAGGACCGCTCACTGCCGTCGTTCAGCGTTTCGAATGTGAACATCAGCTATACGCTGAAAAGTTCAACGTTCCTCGCAACGCCACACTCTCAAAGAGAGAATGTTCAACGTTCAACGTTCTTCAAGGAGGCTGTCATCGGGCTGTCGCTGAACAACGTCTTCGACCATCATTATGTCGCAGGCGGTTGGGTTTACTCGGCTATCCTCAGCGGTTCACACCCCAACGACAACCGTTACTACCAAATTGGTTACATGCCGGCAGCCGGCTTCACCATGATGGGAAATATTACGCTACGTTTTTGAACGTTGAACATTGAACATTGAACATTGAACATTGAACATTGAACATTGAACGTTGAACATTGAACATTGAACGTTGAACATTATGGCAGATTTCTTGCAATCTCACTGGCTCGACCTGTTTACCACGATACTCGGACTGATATATATCTGGCTCGAGTATCGTGCTCATATCGCCCTGTGGGTGGTAGGCGTCGTGATGCCGGCATTGGATGTCTGGCTCTACTGGAGTCACGGACTCTACGGCGACGCAGGAATGGCGTGCTACTACACCTTTGCGGCACTCTACGGCTTCTACGTGTGGCGGTTCCGAAAGACGCGCAAGAAACACGAATCGCTGCCCATCATCTTTATGCCGCGCGACCGATACCTGCCCACCATCATGTTCTTCTTTGCGGCATGGGGCGCCACATACTACGTCTTAGTGACGTGGACAAATTCCACCGTACCCGTACTCGACTCGTTCACCAACGCCCTCTCGATAGTCGCCCTCTGGGCACTGGCACGGAAATTCGTCGAGCAATGGCTGTTTTGGATTGTCGTCGATGCGGTGTGCTGTGGGCTTTACATCAATAAGGGCATCCCCTTCAAGGCCTTGCTCTACGGACTTTACGTCGCTATCGCCATTGCCGGTTACTTCAAGTGGAAGTCGCAGGCGAAAACCGTCAAGCGCGATCAAAAACTCACTTATTCGTAACTTTTCGCTTCGCGAGAAGGCACTTTCGTTCGAATCACTTATTCGTAACTTTTTCCCTCGGAAAAAATAGACTACATCTCAGAAAAATCCAAATAAATTTGGTTTTTCATTCGATTTGTACTATCTTTGCACACAAATTACGAATAACAGTTATGAAATCTGACAACCACCTACGAATGAGATGTTTGTTGGCCGTTTTGGCCGTGCTGGTCTCTGTCAGCATACAAGGACAGAGAGAGACACCTGTGCCTGGAGGCAAACAACCGTTTTACGTCAATCACTATGGCTGTGCCACAGGCCATTATCTGTTGAATCCCAAGGATTACGAGGGACCGTACACCATCTTTGCCAAAGCCGACAAACAAGGCAAACTGACCAAGCTGGGACGCGACATTCTGCACCGCCTCGACCTGTTGTGCCAGGAAGCCAAAGGTCGTGAGGGCGAGATGACTGCCGAGGGCGGCAAGATGATGCGCGCACAGGTGCAACAGCTCGTCATGCAGTTTCCGACGATGTTCACTCCCGACACCTATGTCGACATCCGTAGCATCATGCAGAACCACTGCATCCAGATGGCCAACGAGGTAGGTGTGGAGATGGCCCGTCACTTCCGTTCCGACCGTATCAGCGTGAAGGCGTCGCACAAGAACCAGCCCTGGCTCAACGCACAGGACAAGGACCTCCTTGCCGAACGCGAAGACTCGCTGACGAAGGAACGTTACAACCGCTTCACCATCCTCAACAGCGGGGCAGGCCGTCTGATGCGCGCATTGTTCAACGACCAGAACTACGTCGTCGCCAACATCGACGCCCCCGCATTGAGTCAGCAGCTCTACATCCTCTCGCAGAATATCCGCCAGACGGAACTCGGCAAGACGATGACCCTCGACGACCTCTTCGAAGCCGACGAGATGCAACGCCACCTGCGCCGTCAGAATGCCTGGAACTACATCTGCTACGGCAACTGCACGCTCAACGGCGGTCATCAGCCCTACATCCAGCGTGAACCGCTGTGGAACATGATGCACATGGGCGACAGCATTATGAAGAACGACTACCCCGTGTTCAACCTGCGCTACACCAATCAGGGCGTAATGCTCGCCATGGCCAGTCTCATGGAACTCGACAATTGCGGCGTGGCCACCGCCAACCTCGACAGTCTTGAAGCTCTCGGATGGCTCGACAACAACATCGCACCGCCGGGCGGCAGCATCATGATGATCCACTACCGCCGCGACAAGAACGACGACGACCCACTCATCAAGGTTATATTCAACGGTCACGAAGCCCGTCTGCCTTTCAAGAGCGACTTTGCACCCTACTACCACTGGAACGATGTGAAGCGCTACTACCTGCGCAAGCTCTACCGCTATGAGAAAGCCCGCCAAGATGAACTCGAAAAAAAACGATAACGCTATGAGACGATTCGCAATACTCTTTGCCCTCCTCCAATTGTCAATTATCAATTATCAATTGTCAATTATCCACGCCCAACCCGTGATGGAGATTATCCGGCAACACCCTGCCTATTCCTCGTGCAACTACGACATCTATCCCGATAGCGTTCCCAACAATCTGACTCCTGCACCAGCAGACAAGAAGCCGTTCTACATCTCCCACTACGGTCGTCACGGTTCACGATACATCAGCAACCGTACGGGCTATGACATGCCCTACAAGATGATGCTGCAGGCTGAAAGTGTCGACGAACTCACACCTATCGGCAAGAAGGTGCTACAGGAGATGAAAGCCATCATGGGCGACTCCGAGGACCGATGGGGCGAACTGACCTACATCGGAGCCCAGCAGCACCGCCAGATTGCCCGTCGCATGATCGAGCGTTTCCCAGAAGTGTTTGAGGGTGCCGCCAATGTCAGTGCCCGCAGCACCATCGTTCCCCGCTGTATGGTATCGATGAGCTATGCCCTCATGGAACTGGCCCAGATTAATCCCCAACTGCACATCACCATGGAATCCACCAAGCGCACGCAGCACTATATGAACTTCCAGGATCCCGTGTTGCGCAAGGGCTATATGACCCCCGAAGCTCGCAAGGCCTACGACGCCTACGTCGCTCCGCGAACGGGTAACAGCCGTCTGATGGAGATGATCTTCAAGAATCCCGACATCGTCAAGGAAATCGTCGACGAGACATTCTTCAACTACTACCTTATGAAGATGGGACTCTTTATCCTCAATACCCACATGAAGACCGAGACCTTCCTGTTAAGCCTCTTTCAGACCGAAGAGCTCTACCGCATGTGGCAGATTGACAACGCCCTCTGGTATATCCAGCACGGAGCCTGCAAGCTCAACGGTGGACGACAGCCCTATACTCAGCGACACCTCCTGCGACAGCTCATTGCCGACGCTGACAGTTGCATCCGCCTCGACCGTCCCGGAGCACAACTGCGCTTCGGCCACGAGACCGTCATTCTCCCACTGGTATGTCTCATCGGCATCAATGGCTACGACCTCTCCACCGGCAACCTTGACGAACTTGAAAAGCGCGGCTGGTGGTGCTCCAGCGTCTTCCCCATGGGTGCCAATGTACAGTTCATCTTCTACCGCAGCAGTCCCAAGGACAAGGATGTCCTCGTCAAGGTCCTCCTCAACGAACAGGAAGCCAGACTCCCCATCCCTACCCATTCCGCACCCTACTACCATTGGGCCGACGTTCGCCGCTACTGTCTGAACAAACTCGAACAGTATAAAGAATGATGAAGAAAGTATGTGATTTCATAGCCCGATGGATGGGAGCAATGGTGCTGCTGGTGGCAGCACTGGCACTGGTGGTTCCGGCATCGTTTGTATGGATTGACACATGGGCCATCAATCCGATGCTGGGTGTCATCATGTTCGGCATGGGACTGACACTTTCGCCACAGGATTTTAAGATTGTACTGAGCCGCCCCAAGGATATACTCATCGGTTGTCTGACACAGTTTACGGTGATGCCACTGCTGGCCATAGGACTGACGTGGGCGTTTGCATTGCCAAAGGAACTGGCCATCGGCGTAATTCTGGTGGGCTGTTGCCCTGGTGGCACGGCGTCGAACGTCATCACCTATTTGGCCAAGGGCGACCTAGCGCTATCGGTGGGTATGACTGCCGCCTCGACACTGTTGGCTCCGTTGCTGACGCCCCTGCTGGTGTGGATGTTGGCAGGTACGATGGTCGATGTAGATACGATGGGGATGCTCATGAGTATCGTGTATGTAGTCATTGCGCCTATCATATGTGGACTGCTTTGTCAGCGGTTCCTGCCCGGGGTGACCAAACGCGTGACACCCTATCTGCCCGCGTTCTCGTCGGTAGTAATAGCACTGGTGGTAGGCATCGTCGTATCACACAATGCTGATCGACTGCTGACCGCAGGTCTGATGGTGGTGGCAGTAGTCATCATTCATAACCTGCTCGGACTGACTATCGGCTTCATTGTGGGTCGGCTGCTCCACCTGCAGAAACCCAAATGTGTGGCGCTCAGCATCGAGGTGGGCATGCAGAACTCGGGGCTCGCTTCGTCGCTGGCCGTATTGCATTTCGCTGCCTATCCGTTAGCCACCATTCCTGGAGCCGTATTCAGCGTTTGGCACAACATTAGCGGTGCGTTAGTGGCTAAGTTATATTCGATTAAAAAATAAAAGGATTACCATGGAAACAGATTTATTTCTGGGCTTTGGCCTGTATGCTTGGATTACCATTGTGACGGTGCTGGGGATGTTCAGCATCCTGCTGTTTACAAAGTTACGCACCGACGTAGTGTTTATGGGTGCGGTCGGCATATTGTTTGTCACAGGCGTGCTCGACGCAAAAGAGGCCTTCTCGGGGTTCAGTTCGACATCGGTGGTGGTCATCGGTGTATTGTTCGTCGTGGTGGCAGGACTGACGCATACGGGTGTGTTGCAATGGATTGTGCGCAACTTGTTAGGACAGCCCGACAGCTACGGCAAGGCAGTAGTGAGACTGATGCTGCCAGTGGCGGGATTGAGTTCGTTTTTGAGCAACACAACGGTGGTGGCAATGTTTGTAAACATCGTGAAGATGTGGTCGAAGAAACTGGGTATTTCACCGTCGAAGCTGCTGATTCCGCTGAGCTATGCCTCGGGTATGGGTGGTGTGTGTACGCTGATTGGTACACCGCCGAACCTGATTATCAGCGGGCTCTATTCCGATATGACGGGTACGGCGATGAACGTGTTGGCGACGACCATTCCCGGACTGTTTTGTCTGGCGGTGGGTATACTGTCGATTATTGCCATGAAGCGGCTGTTACCTGACAGGAAGGCTCCTGAGTCGGACTTCGAATCGACGGGCGATTATACCGTCGAGTTGCGGGTGCCGTCGGACAATCCGTTCATCGGCAAGACGTTGGAAGAGGCCGGGCTCTATCACATCAAGGGCGGCAGCCTGATAAAGATGTTTCATTTCGATGATATTCCGTCGCCCGTTACCGAGGATGAACCCCTAATGGGTGGCGACCACTTGGTGTATGCCGGACAGATAGATGAGCTGTACGAGATGGCCACGAGCCACCAGTTAGTTACCGCCGACCACCATGTATTCTCCATAAACGAGGTGGACATGAACAGCAAGGTACGCACGGCATTCGTCACTTTTGGTAGCAATCTCATCGGCCGTTGCATCGCCGACACCACTTTCGAGAAGGACAACAACCTGATGGTCGCCGCAATCGCCCGTCGCGGCAGTCGCATCAACGAGGCGCCGCGCAAGGTGGTACTGCAGGCAGGTGATACGCTGTTGTTAGTATATCCAAGTCACATCAAGGTTGACACCTCATCCCTGAAGAACGACCTCCACTTCTTCGACTCAGATGACATACCGAACATGGGTGTAGGAACACTCGTTTCGACGGTTATCATGATAGCAATGGTGACATTGTCGGCACTAGGTGTCCTGCCGCTGTTGCAGTGTGCCTTCCTTGCTGCTGCCGCCATGTTGCTGTGCCGCTGTTGCAACTTGGAACAAGCCATGAAGGCCATCAACTGGGAAATCATCATGGTGTTTGCGGGCAGTATCGCTCTCGGACTGGCTATCCAGAAGACGGGCATTGCCGAACAGTTGGCATCAGGTATTCTCGACGTCTGCGGCACCAATCCGATTATCGTGATGACGGCCGTTTGCTTTGTGGGGACGTTTATCACGGAATTCATCTCAAACACGGCAGCGGGAGCAATGTTCTTCCCCATCATGTATCAGGCTGCCGAGAAGCTGGGGTACGAACCTTACACCTTCCTCATTGCCCTGATGATCAGTGTAAGCAGCAGTTTCGCCACGCCCATAGGTTCACCTACTCACATGTTGGTTTATGGCCCCGGTGGATACCGTTTCAGCGACTTCCTTCGTATCGGTCTGTTGATGAACCTCATCATCCTCGCCGCGAATATCTTCATCGTGAATATCGTCTATCCTTTGACGCCGTTGCAATAACGCGTACGAATAAAAAAGGTGGGCTGACATTTGGTCAGCTCATTTTTTTTTGGTAATTTTGCGCCCAAAATTGGAAAGATATGAATATTGAAGCATTAATCAGCAAGGCAGCAGGTGAGGCCGTGAAGGCACTCTATGGCATGGACGCCAACGAAAAAATGCTGCAGTTGCAGAAGACAAGAAGTGAGTTTGAGGGTAACCTGACGCTGGTGGTTTTCCCCTTTGTAAAGGCGGCTAAGAAGAGTCCTGAGCAGACAGCACAAGAGATTGGCGAATATCTGGTTGCCAACTGTACCGCTATCAGTAAGTTTAACGTCGTCAAGGGCTTCTTGAATCTGAGCATTGGTGAGGGCGCATGGCTCTCATTGCTGCAGGCTATGGATCAGGACGACCGCTTCGGCATGAAGAAAGCGGACGAGGATTCTCCCCTCGTCATGATTGAATATTCTTCCCCCAACACCAACAAGCCTCTGCACCTGGGTCATGTGCGCAACAACCTGCTGGGTTGGTCGCTGGCTCAGATTATGGAGGCCAACGGCAACAAAGTGGTGAAGACGAACATCGTGAACGACCGCGGTATTCATATCTGCAAGTCGATGCTGGCTTGGTTGAAGTACGGCAATGGCGAGACTCCCGAATCATCTGGCAAGAAGGGCGACCACCTGATTGGTGACTACTATGTAGCCTTCGACAAGCACTACCGCGAGGAGGTGAAAGAACTGACCGCCCAGTTTGTGGCCAGCGGTTTACCTGCTGAGCAGGCTGAGGAGAAGGCTAAGCAGGAGGCTCCGCTCATCAAGGAGGCTCACGAGATGCTGGTGAAATGGGAGCAGAACGACCCTGAGGTGCGCGCCCTGTGGGAGAAGATGAACAACTGGGTGTATGCCGGTTTCGACGAGACCTACAAGAAGATGGGCGTTTCCTTCGACAAGATATATTACGAGAGTCAGACTTACCTGAAGGGTAAAGCCAAGGTGGAAGAGGGACTCGCCAAGGGTCTCTTTGAGCGCCACGAGGACAACTCTGTATGGGCTGACCTGACCAACGAAGGTCTGGACCAGAAACTGCTGCTGCGTAGCGACGGCACATCTGTATATATGACGCAGGACATCGGTACTGCCGAGATGCGTTTCAAGGACTATCCCATCGACAAGATGATCTATGTCGTTGGCAACGAGCAGAACTACCATTTCCAGGTGCTCTCTATCCTTTTGGACCGTCTGGGCTTCAAGTGGGGTAAGGAACTGGTTCACTTCTCTTATGGTATGGTGGAACTGCCCAACGGCAAGATGAAGAGTCGCGAGGGAACAGTGGTGGATGCAGACGACCTGATGGAGCTGATGGTAGAGGATGCCTACAAGACCTCTATGGAGCTGGGCAAGTTTGACGATATGACCGAAGAGGAGCGCCGCGAGATTGCCCGTATCGTGGGTATGGGTGCCCTGAAGTACTTCATCCTGAAGGTGGACGCACGTAAGAACATGCTGTTCAACCCCGAGGAGAGTATCGACTTCAACGGCAACACCGGTCCTTTCATCCAGTACACCTACGCCCGCATCCGCTCAATTCTCCGCAAGGCACCTAGTATCTCTAGTTTTTCTAGTACATCTAGTCTTTCTGACAAGGAGATCGAGCTCATCCAGAAGATGTCTGAGTTTGGCGCTGCTGTAGAGCAGGCCGGTAAGGACTATTCTCCCTCTGGCATTGCCAACTACTGCTACGAACTGACGAAGGTGTTCAACCAGTTCTATCACGACTTCAGCATTCTCAACGAGCCCGACGAGCAGAAAAAGGCCGTGCGCCTGATGATTGCCAAAAACGTCGCCAAGATTATCAAGAACGGCATGGCCCTGCTGGGCATCGAGGTTCCTGAGCGCATGTAACGGTTATTGGTTAATGGTTCAGAATCCTCCTGACTATAGACACGACACGGTGCTGCCCCTGCCCATGGAGGTGCGGGCAGACGCGTGGGCCGTGGATGCAGCATGCAGCGGCAATCCCGGACCTATGGAATACCAAGCCATTGATTTGGCCACAGGTGCCCGTGTGTTCCATTTCGGACCAATGAAGGGTACCAATAATATCGGTGAATTCCTGGCTATTGTTCATGCCCTGGCACTTTGCTGGCAGAAAGGACTGCACGACAAGACCATCTACTCGGATTCGTATAATGCCATTCTCTGGGTGAACAAGCGCCAGTGCAAGACCAAGTTAGAGCGCACCCCAGAAACAGAGAAGCTTTACCAAATTATCCAGCGCGCCGAGAACTGGCTACGCACCCACACTTTCCGCAATCCCATCATCAAGTGGGAAACGTCGAAATGGGGCGAAGTCCCTGCCGACTTTGGCAGAAAGTAAACACCAAACGACAAACCCCACCCTCCACTCTTCACTCTTCACCCATCCACGCAGTGACGCTCTTGTGCATGCGCCGCTTGAAGGCAGTGCTGAAAGTGCTGTAGCTGTGATAGCCGCTCTCCCGGGCCAGCTGCTGAGCGACGATGGGCTCATGTGCAGCGGCAAGCTCGCGGTAGCGGGCTATGAAGTGACCGATGCGAAGGTCGTGGATGTATTCATAGTAGCTTGTGCCCTGACTGGTGAAATACTGGCTGAGATAGTAGCGGTTCACGCCGACGGCTGCCGAGAGTTGCGACAAGGTCAGGTCTGTCTGTAGGTAGAGCTGCGTGTCCTCGCAGTGCTTCGCCAGCAGTTGGCCGATATGGGAAGCCTTGTCCTTGGGAGAGGGATTTTCGCTTAGGCAAGCGTCCGTTTGGACCGAGTGCGGGGTAAGGCTGGCGGAGCTCAGGTCTTTCAATGTCTCCACGCGCCACAGCAGGAGACCCGCCAGCGGGAATCCGGCAAGGTGGGCGATGGTGGACATCACGTAATTGTCAGTATACTCATAGCACATGAGCAATAGCACGAGTCCGATGAGCAGCGTAAAGGTGAGCCACACCTCCTTGTGTTCCAGGTCGGCGTAGTTGTCGCGCAACCACCGCCCATATTGTCTCACGGCTACTACCATATATATAATAAAGGCCACGGCGAGGATCAGCCCATAGACCTTGTTCGGGGTTGTGAGGTCAATGGATGGCAGGGCGACCTGCAGCACGGCAATCACCGCACAGGGCGTCATGACGACGACAATGGGCCACAGCGGACGGCGGCGGTCCTGCAGCATGGTCAGCAGCGTGCCAACAAAGACGAAGGGCAGTGCCATGCAGTCCATAGCGACGAGCAGCCCGTAAATCACCGAGCTGGTGTCGTCCGAGTACGTGTAGAACAGTATCCACCAGACGTGGGCCAAGGCCATGATGCCAAATAATGCTGCTGCCCAGCGGCGCAGTCGTGCGGGAGGCGTGATATTGGGCGCGATAGCCTTGCCCCGACACAACAGCAGGTAGAGGCACAGCACGATGGCCACGGCAGTTCCTGCACCGTGGAGCAGGAGATACAATATCGACAATGGAGTTATCTGTTCGGGCATTTCTTTTTTTATTATTGCAGCATCTTGCGTGCAAAATTACTATTTTTTTCGGTGAAATCGGTCGATTTTTCGAATAAAGTTTTATTTTTCCCCATTTCATCGGCATTTTCCGATGTTTAAGTTGCGCGAGTTATAGTTGAAAATGTGTTAATGAACAAATCTGTGAGGACGGAGTTTCACTCTCAGCTAATGCAAAAATGTCTCAGCTAAAGCAAAATCTTTGTTCGCGGCGGTTTTAACCTTGCAAACTTTGATTTTTTTGAGTACCTTTGTAGCAATATTATAAATAATTACTAACAATCTTTTTTTTTGTGCACATGCACACAAATACAAGATTAAAAAACCAGATAGACTATGAAGAAAGTAGTTTTTTTATTTGTGTTGATTTCTGCGATGTTGCTGTCGTCGCAGACCGTAAAGGCCGATAAATTACTAGAGAGTGGCTATTTCAATATAGAAACTCACACTGACCACTTCACGGTTAAGGTGCTGGTGGCTGACCTTGTTGGTCGCGATTCGTGGATGAAAGACGGCTATATCAGGGCTTACGTCAATGAGCCTGAAGTATATTATAATCATGAAGAACCCGTCGATTACATTGACATTGCCAGGGTCTATACCTTTGATCAAGACGGTAACGGCCTTCCCATGCACAGAATCAAGGCCCAATCACTCATGGAAGGTGCCACGGTGATCCTGGACAATTTTAACTATACCAAACTGGACCATACGGAGAAAGAATACTCCATCTTCAAACAGAGTGACTACGACTATCCGCAAGCAGAACTCTCTATCTATTGGGGACCTGAGATGGCAGGAAAGGAATGGTACATAGTGTACTATGCACAACGAGACACTGGATCCAGTTGGAGCTATAAGAAACTCGGTTGGGTTGACTGCAGGGGCGACCTGGGTCGCAAAGCGCTCAATGCCGGCAACTATGAAATCACGCGTACTGACGCAAAGAACTTCACATTTAAGACACCGGCTTTGCCCACGAACAATTGCAGCAATGAGATTGTCAAGCAGGAACAGAAGCACATAGGCTGGTATATTGTGAAATCAACCTACACCCTTTTCGACAATACCACCATCTCTGCACGTGACTCTGTGGAGTGTGCGCCAATGGCAACGAACCATACTATTAAGATTCCCAACTCGGTGGGAAACTACAAGCGTGTCGATATGGATATCGAGGCCCACGATGTGTATAAGTCTGGTATAGACAAGTACAAGGACAAGCACGATGAGGGCTATTACTACCATAAGACGACCACCTTCAACAAGTCGAATGCCTATCCGAGCGTGCCTGTGCCGGGCAGCATGTCGGGCAGCTTCGACCAATTTGGCAAGAAGATTTCGTTGCACTGGACGGGTGTACAGCAGTATGGCGACAGCTATAAATACATCGCCAACTCGAAGCCCTACATCTACCGCATCAAGACCGACAAGACCGGCGAGCCCCTTAGCGGCGAAGGCTGGTCGCTGCGCGGCCATCTGAAGACGGCCGTCACCACAGGTACGATGAACTTCACCGACAACGGAGGTGTCTCCTACAACCAGTATTACAAATACCGCGTGGTGAACATTCCCGACGAATGGGTTGCCAGCACCCCTACCGTCTCTATCACTGACGATGTGCTGAACTCGCTGGGCAGCAATGTGACGGAGAGTTGCATCAGCACCGAACCTTACGTCAAGGTTAATCCTGCTGCGCAAGACTCCACGGTCGAGAAGAAGGTGAAGCTGAACATCAGCTACTCGCGAATACCGAAGGACTGCAATCCGAAAGGCTCTATACAGCGTTGTGATGCCGGCAACAACAACTGGAAAGAAATAGGAACCTTCGAAGCCAAGCCCGAACTGAACCCAGGCGAGGTGGTTAACTATGTAGACGAGACGGCCACCAGCAATCTGGACCGCTATCGCTACAGGGTGGTTATTTCGCTCAATTCGGGAGCAAACGAGTTTGAGAGCGACGCCACCGAGTGCGGACTGATTTCCGGCACGACCATCGAGTCACTCGATTGTTCGAAGGGAACCCACCAGAAGGCTGTCGTCCTGCAGTGGAAGGCCGACCAGTCGGGTACTGCCAATACCAATTTCGTCATCTCCCGCCGCATTGTTGGCGAGGACGATGATGCCTGGCAGGACATTCACACCACCAGCGGCACCGCCGACAACTATACCTGGCAGGACAATTCCGCCAACCCGGGATTCTACTACGACTATCGCGTCATGGCCTATTCCGGTGCCTTGGCTGCCAATACCGAGAAACCCAGCAGCATGACGGATGTCGGCTTCTGCCAGACTACGGGTACCATCACGGGCCGTATTACTTATGCCAACGGCAACAGTGCGGTAGATAATGTACGCGTCACGCTGGATGCAAATGGTGACAATGCCACCGACGACTATTCCAAGCAGGTGGAAGGAGTCTCAAGGGGTATCTATTGGAATGCAGACAACACCGCCAACGCCAAGTTATTCAAGAAGGCCAACACCGTTCAGATGTTCGTACGTCCCGATTCGGTGATGAACAAGGGCATTCTGGGCACCATACCAGGCATGGGCCATTTCCTGTTGGAGAAGGATGCCACTGCTGCTGACAACAAGACCTTCAGGTTGCAGATGAAGTCAGAGTACTCCAACACCTATAAGGTGGCAACCTGCTATACTGAAAAGCCATTAGTCAGGGCGGTGATAGTACATCGTAATAAATATAAAGGGACGAAAACTACCGTAAATCTTGGCGGTAAAACTTATAATGTTTATAATTTAGACGATATTGAACATGATGACGTTTGGCCCTTCACCAGCCAATGGAAACAAGATGGTTTCACCGAGGGTAGAGTTTTCACTACATATGGTACAATATATGGTGAATTGGGAATTTACTTCTTTATCAAAAGGCAGCCTGTCACCGATCATTCGCTCATAAAGTCATACCATACGGTTTACGGACGCGAAAAGTACAACTTAGGCATCACGCTTCCTGCCAACGAGTTCTCACTGCTCAACCTGCTGAAAGACGACCAGGGCAATCTGACCGTGAAGGTCGGAGAACAGACCTCGACATCGAAAACGTCCATTGGTCCAGAATCAACGTATGATTTAAGCGAGGAAATCACAGTACTGGAACAAGTTCCGTTTGATGTAGATCCCGCTTCTGAGGTAGATGCAGCTTATTTAGGAAGCGACGATGGAACGATTAGGGGTTGGGATATCGTGGAAGAGACACTGGCTAAGGAAGTGGCAACATTACCTGAGGGGAACAATCTTTACGACGACTATATTTTCGAGTTCTCTGTCGGTGGAGCCTGGGATGCCACCAACGAGACCGCTTTCCACGGCAACATCTCGGAGGTGCGCGTCTGGGACCACGTGCTGAACGCCAAGGAAGAGAGCAACTACAACGACCGCACGCTGAGCGGTTATGAAAAAGGTCTGCAAATCTACTGGCCGCTGAACGAGTCCGTCGGCCATCTGGCCTTTGACGCCTCTTGCACCAACGACTATCCCAACGGTCGCCACGCCACGGTGGATGTGAACATCCAGGCGTCGAAGC
>JAEEGG010009657.1_pt1 | contig 21563 bp, 11 predicted proteins | sample 9134161 | NCBI WGS metagenome assembly JAEEGG01 (sample SAMN16246543, study PRJNA631951) | gut metagenome | biome: gut microbiome; feature: rumen; material: CR-attached | host: Bos | place: Iran: Karaj | collected 2018-10
CGGCCAGCGCGGCGGCGGCGGTGTTGCGAGCCACGCCGGGCGGAGCCGAAAGCTCGCTCACGGTGGGGACAGCGTCGCCGGGGCGCAGTTCGCCCCTGGCGATGGCGTCGGCCAGCCAACGCACCGCGCGGGCGCGCGGCCGCTATCCGGCCTGAAGCGCCGCATCTAACTGCACATCGGAGGCCTTGTTGGACTTTTGATGGTTCATACTGGCAAATCCTTCAATTATCAGAGGTTCAACTCGTAGGTCAAGTCTTCGGGAAGTACGTCCTTCTTGAGGAACATTGCGAAGTATATCGGCATATACTCGATCTTTCCCTCCTTCGAGTAGTTGCCATTGCCCAGGACCAGCGCATCGGCAATCTTGAAATCCTCGTTGCCGAGAAGGTTGTTCAGCGCGGCATGGGATCTGTAGTGCTTGCCGGATTTGACCTCTATCGGCTTGACATGGCCGTCGTACTCCACAATGAAGTCAACTTCGCCGACTTTGCGGGAATTGAAGTAATACAGCGGAAAGCCATGCGCGCGAAGCTCCTGCGCGACAAAGTTTTCGTATATCGAGCCGAAATTGATTTCCGTCTCCCCCGACAGGATTCGCAACTGGATTCCGTCGCTGTACATGGCCGACAGAAGCCCGACGTCATTCATGTACAACTTGAAAAACGACGAATCGCGGGATAGGCGCAGGGGAATTCTGGGATCAGTCGCCGAGTATGCCGCCAATCCTATGCCTGCCTCCTCAAGCCAGATGAAGTTATCCTCCAGTCGCTCGAATCTGCCGTCCTTCTTCAGGTCGGCAACCAAGAAGCGCTTGTTTTTTTTGTTAAGCTCTTCGGGAATCAGGTCCATCGCCCGTTCGATGCGCAGCTTGCTCCCCTTGTCATACTTGGCCGCGTCCTTTCGGTATTCACGTAGAATCGCGCGCTGCTCGGCGACAACTGCGGAAATGTTCCTGGTGTCCCGGAATTTCTGCACGGCAGCCGGCATGCCGCCGATGACCAGATACAGCTTCACCAATTCCAACAGCTTGTCGTGAACCCCGCGGTTGACGGCCATGCGTTTGTCCCAGCAGGATTCGACGTGTTTGAAAAGTTCCGGTTTCAGACCGCAGGCCAATGCGAACTCCTCGAAGTCCAAGGGGAACATGTCTATCTCGCGCAGATAGCCTACGGGGGCGGAACGGAGGTCTTTCAACTCCACTCCCAAAAGGGATCCTGTCAGAATGTATTGATAGCGGCCATCGTCGACGAGGAACTTCACGTATGTCACGACTTCCGGGCACTCCTGGACTTCGTCGAAGAACACCAGTGTTTTCCCCGGCTCCAAAATCTTGTCTGTGAACGCCGAGAGCCGCAAAAAGAAATCTTCCTCGCCCTTCAGCCGCTCAAAAAGCGATTTGGCCTCCGGCTGTCTGATAAAGTTGATTTCCAAATAGTCCTTGTAGTGCTTTTCGGCGAACTCACGTACAATGAAAGTTTTGCCAACCTGACGCGCACCAGTCAGCAACAGCGCCGTCCTGGGCCTTGTGGTCTTGAAGTCCGCAAGTTCTTTTTCAACTTTTCGCAATAGCATCTTCAAATCTCCGTTCACCAAGTATTATATCGCACTTTCCGTCAGTTTTGCAAGAAAGAAATCGTCATTTTTGTCAGTTTTGTAAATCTTGAATCGGAGTTTTTGTCAGTTTTGCATAACTTCAAGTGCAGGGCAAGGTAGGCGTCAGACCAGCCACCGCACCGGCGATGTGGATTCTCTGTAAAAACAGAAAACGGGCTTGTAATGGCCGTGCTTTTTCGCTATCATATATCTGTAACATTTCAATGGCGAGAGTAGCTCAGTTGGTAGAGCCCCAGATTGTGGATCTGGTTGTCGCGGGATCGTGCCCCGTCTCTCGCCCCATTTTTTGACCCCTCCAAATGCGCGGCGTTTGGAGGGGTTCTTTGACAGGAGCCCAAACATGAAAAAACTACCCACCCTCACCTTTGGCGTCGGCGACCGCTTCGGCCTCGAAGGCGAAGCCCAGCTCAGGGCCGTCATGGCAATACGCGAGCGCGGCGTCGACGCCGCCCCTGTCTGGAACAAGTCGTTCCGCGAGCATTCCCTGGTCGGCACGCGCCCCGAGGACGTGCGCGTCGAGGCCGACGCCGCCGTCGCGGCCCTCGGGTGGAAGGGACCGTACTTTGTCGATGCCGACCACATCCGCATTTCAAACGTCGACGCATTCACCGCGGCCTCCGACTTTTTCACGATCGACGTCGCCGACGCCATCGGGCGCGAGGTTCCCGCAGATGACTGCAAGGCCTTCGCAGACCGCCACGCCGACCTCGTCGGCGAGCATCGCCTAGAGGGTCTTGACCAGCCCGTCGCGGTGACCGCCGACCTCCTCGCCTCCGTCGCGGCGAAATACCTCGCGGCGGCCCGCGAGGCAGGACGCGTCTACCGCCGCATCCTGGAGCTTCGCGGACAGGACGACTTCGCGACCGAGGTCTCGATGGACGAGACTTCCGACCCGCAGCGTCCGGCCGAGCTTCTCGCGATACTGGCCGCGCTTGCGGACGAGAAGATCCCGCTCCAGACAATCGCCCCGAAGTTCTCCGGCGAGTTCCACAAGGGCGTCGACTACCTTGGCGATCCGGCGCTCTTCGGCGCGGAGTTCGACGCCGACGTCGCGGTCGTCGCCTTCGCGGTCAAGGCCTTCGATCTTCCGGCCAACCTGAAGCTCTCGGTCCACTCGGGCAGCGACAAGTTCGCGATCTACCCGTACATCGCCCGTACCATCCGCAAACGCAACGCCGGAGTCCACATCAAGACGGCCGGCACCACGTGGCTGGAGGAGGTCGCAGGCCTCGCGGCCTCCGGCGGCGACGGCCTCGCGCTCGCGAAGCGCATCTGCCTCGAGGCGCTTCCGCGAATAGACGAGCTGGCCGCGCCGTATGCCGCCGTGCTGTCCATTGACCGCACCCGCCTGCCGTCGGCCGACGAAATCGCCTCGTGGGACGCCGACACCTTCGTCGGCCGCCTCGTCCATGACGACTCCTGCCCGCTCTACAGCCCCGACTTCCGCCAGTTCGTCCACATCTCCTACAGCGTGGCCGCCGGAATGGGCGCGACCTTCACGGACGCGGTCAAGGCCAACAAGGCCGTTGTCGGCGAGTTCGTGACCCGCAACCTACTCGAACGCCACCTCAAACTGCTTGCCGAATAATCCTTCGCCAATCCAGAGGGCAACATGCAACGCTTCCATGTATCACCTAAGGGCGATGACACAGCCGACGGCTCGTCATCGCGTCCGTTCGCCACAATCGCCCGCGCATGCAAGGCCGCCCGCGCGGCTGGGAAAGGCACCCATATCGTCCTCAAGGCCGGCGAGTATTGCCTGTCACGGACACTCCGCCTCGGCAAGGCCGATTCGGGCCTCGTCTTCGAAGCCGCTCAAGGGGCGAAGGTCATGGTGTCAGGCTTCCGCAACATCGCCGGCTGGCGCAAGGAGGCGGACGGCCTCTGGTCGGCGCCGGTTCCGTGGGTGACGGCGCGCGAAAAGGGATTCCGCTCGCTCTTCGTCAACGGCGAGGTGCGTACCCGCGCACGGCTGCCCAAGGGCGACGCCTTCTTCACGGCCGCGAAGGAGGAGCGTCCCGAAGGCATGGACTGGGCCACCTGGGCCTGGAAGACCGACCGCTACCGCTTTGAAATCGCCGAAGGCGGCGACGCCATCGCCCCTGCCTGGGATCTCTCCAACGGCGAACTCATCATGTACCACTACTGGGTCGACACACATGTCATCCCGAAGCGCCTCGTGAAGGAGGGCGGAAAGGCCTTCGTCGAACTTGAAATCCCGATTGGCCGCGCCACCTCCGAGGCGATCTTCCGCCTGGAGAACCTGCGCGAAATCGCAACCGAACCCGGCGAATGGGTGCTTGACTACAGCGAACGCCGCGTCTACTACCGTCCGCGCAAGGGCGAGAACATGGATCGCGCAAAAGTCGCGGCGCCCTATCTCGGCCACCTCGTTGAAATAGACGGCGCGGAGGATGTCGCATTCCGCGGAATCGCCTTCGCCGGCGCGCGGTACGAGCTGCCGCATGGCGAGCGAAACGACATGCAGGCCTCGCGGACGGTTGACGCCGCCGTCACCCTCGTCCGGGCCGCCCGCTGCGTCTTTGAGGGCTGCCGCTTCGAGAACCTCGGCGGCTATGCGATCGAAATGCTCGACGGCACGCGCGACTGCCTCGTCTCGCGCTCCGCCATGGTCCATCTCGGCGCCGGCGGCGTCCGCCTCAACGCGGACGTCGGCAGCTGGCGTTCCAGCCAGCCCCAGGACATTCTTCACGACGCCGCCGTCTTCGACCCGCGCCGCCGCGTCGCCGGCAACGAGATCTCCGACTGCGAAATCGACGACTACGGCCTCGACTTCCCCAGCGCCTGCGGCGTCCTCCTCATGAACGCCGAGCACACGAGCGTCGTCCACAACCACATCCATGACGGCTACTATACGGGCGTCTCCGTTGGCTGGGTCTGGGGGCACATGCCGAGCGTCAGCTTCGCGAACGACATCAGCTGGAACCACATCCACGACATTGGCAAGGGACTCCTCTCCGACATGGGCGGCATCTACACGCTCGGCGTCTCGACGGGAACCCGCCTCACGCACAATCTCATCCACGGAATCGACGCCCGCCACTACGGCGGATGGGGACTCTACAACGACGAGGGCTCCACCGGCATCCTCCTGGAGGACAACGTCGTCTACGACACCAAGTTCGCCGGCTACCACATGCACTACGGCCGCGAATGCATCGTCCGCAACAACATCTTCGGAGGCGGGCGCATCGACCAAATCGCGCGCACCCGTCGGATGGCGCACATCTCGTTCTACTTCTACAACAACATCGTGTACTGGACGCAGGGGAAGCTGCACACCGGCAACTGGAACGACAACGAAGACTACGACTTCGTCTTCCACCCGGACCACGTGCGCAAGCTCCGCAAGACAATCGAGTGCGACTGGAACCTCTACTTCAACCCGCATTTGAAGCGCAAGGACGCGCGCTTCGGGCCAGACCTGACCTTTGAGGAGTGGCAGGCGCGCGGCGAGGACGTCAATTCCGTCTGGGCCGACCCGAAGTTCGCCGATCCCGCAGCCCATGACTTCGCCCTGTCGCCGGATTCCCCGGCCCTGAAACTCGGATTCCACCCGATCGACCTCTCCACCGTGGGACCGCGCTAGCCGCGATTGAGAAAAGCACATGGCATTTGGCAGCCTCTTTTTCCTGACGGTCTTCCTCCCGCTCGTGTTGCTGGGCCACTGGGCGCTGCAGATCGCGGGGCCTAGATGTCGTTGCGGGTCGCTTCCCGCAAACCTGTGGCTCCTTGCGGCAAGTCTCGCCGCCTGCGTCCTCTCGGACCTGCCGGGCCTCCCGGTCTTCCTCGGCTGCGCGGTCGTGACCGACCTTTTGGCGCGCGCGATTGCGGCAAGCGGAAACGAACGGCATCGAAGGCTATTGCTGGCTGCCGCCATAGTCGCCAACCTAGGCCTCCTTTGCTTCTTCAAATACGCCGGAGTGATTGCGCGCTGGATTGACGCCCTCGCCGGGAGCGCGCTCATCCCAGTTCCGCAACTGACGCTGCCCCTGGGCATCAGCTTCTGGGTCTTCAGGGCCATGAGCTACGTGACGGACGTGTCGCGCGGCGTGCATCCCCCCGCACGCAACCCGCTCGACTTCCTCTGCTACATGGCGCTCTTTCCGATTTTCGTTTCCGGCCCGATCGTGCGCTGGTCCGAGGTGTCAGACACCTTCCGGGACCGACCGTTTTCCGCGCCGCTGGCGGCATCGGGCTTCAGGCGGCTGCTCGTGGGTCTTGCGAAGAAAATCCTCGTCGCCAACCAGCTCGCGCCATTCGCGGACGCCGTATGGGAGCTCGCGGACGCCGGACACGCCATGAGTCCGGGAATGGCGGCGCTTGGCGTCGCGGCCTATTCGCTGCAGCTCTACTTCGACTTCTCCGGCTACTCCGACATGGCGATCGGCATCGGCCGTCTTCTGGGCTTCAACTTCCGCGAGAACTTCCTCTGGCCGTACGCTTCCGCGAGCATCCGCGAATTCTGGCGCCGCTGGCACATCTCCCTGTCCGTCTGGTTCCGCGACTACCTCTACATACCGCTTGGCGGCAGCAGATGCGGAAAGGTTCGCGCGTGCCTGAACGGGTTGGTGGTCTTCACCCTGTGCGGCATGTGGCACGGCGCGGGCGCGATGTTCGCGCTGTGGGGACTCTGGCACGGACTTCTTCTCAGTGTGGAGCGGATTGTCGCGCCGCCGCCTCCCAAGGGAACGCCGGCGCCGCATCGTTCCACAGCCGTTTCCCTGTTGCGTTTTGTCTCCGCCCATGCCTACGCCCTTGCCGCCATCGCCTTCGGCTGGATCTTTTTCCGTTCCGCGACGTTTGGCGCGGCGGGCGTCATCCTGCGCTCGCTCACCGGTCTTGCGCCGCTTTCGCGTGAGGCGCGAATCCTCTGGCTTGACTGCACCCCTCTCTTTGAAATTGCCCTCGGCGCTGGCTTGGTATTCTCGCTTCCGCTCGTCCCGCTCCTCCGCCGCGCCGCGCGCCGCGTCCTTCCGGACGGCGTTGTCTGGACGCTGGAAAGTCTTGCCGCCACCGCGCTGGGGGCTGCGGCAATCGTCTTTCTTGTCGCCGGCACACGGCAGTCCTTCCTCTATTTCAAGTTCTGAGGAGCCGCCATGAAAAAGACCTCAACGATCATTTTCCTACTTCTCTGGACGGCCGCCCTTGTTTTTCCCATGTTTGCCAGACGTGTTCTTCTCCGGAGGGGACTCGTTTTCTACGCGCCGTTCAACGTTTCCGCAGAAAACCGCAATCCTTGGCCACGCCCTTCGGTGCGCCGCGCATCCCCGAATCATGTCGCCCTGCGGGATCTGGGCCCGCGTTACGAGAAGTGGTACAACGACGCCTTCCCGTGGCGCACGGAACTGCTCACGTTCCACCGTCGCTTCTTGTTCCACCGCCTAAAGTCCCCAGCCGGCCGTGAAGTCCCCGGCTACGGCAACTGGATTTTCCGCCGCGGAGGCGACTGGGCCGAACTCGACGACTACCTCGGCGCCTTTGAACTCACGGACGGCGAACTGGCGGACTGGGTCACGCTGTTCGAGGGCCGCCGGGAATGGGCGCGCGCCCTTGGCTCTTCATTCATCGTGCTTCCTTCCCCGGTCAAGGCCCAAGTGCGCTGGCAGCAGATGTATCCCGCCATCCGCCGCCACAGAGGGCGCAACGTGGCCTCGCAGGTGCGCGAGGCATTGGCCGACTCCCCGGCGCGCGACGACGTCATCTTCGGCAACGACGACTTCGAAGCCGCTTTCGCCTCCGGCCGCGAGGTCTTCTTCGATTCGGACCATCATCCGAGCGCATACGGCCTTTGGCTTCTTTACAACCGCATCAACAGGCGTCTTTCCGAACTTTTCCCGGGAAAGGTCGAAAAGTCTTTCCCATGGTACGACAATCCTCCGGAGGCGGTGCGGCTCGGCAAGGCCCCGGGATGCTGGCCCGACCACGAAGGAGACATGGGCGATGCCTTGACGGCAGTGAGGCTGGACGTTTCCGTCCCCGGCGAGATGGTGATTGAACAGACCACGGGAGCAAAACGGCGCAGATATCCGTATTGCGACGTGGAGACAAGAAGGTCGGACGGCGGCATTTCGATTCTGATGGCCCATGACTCGTACATGCGGTACACCCTCGCCTCCTGGCGCCGCAAGCTGAAAGACGTGCGATTTCCGTTCGCGTCGGGCATTGGGTCCGTCCAGACCCACATTTTTCGACGCTTCACCCAGGGATTTCTCGAAGACGCGATAACAGAGGCCGTTCCGGATGTCTTCATCGAACAGTTCCCCGAGTGCCGTCTTGACGGTTCCGCATACAAGTACCTCGACGACAACCTGCGGGCCGCCGCAGCCTTCGGTCGAGCCGAGGAACCCTCGCAGGGGCGCATGCCGCAGGCCGGCGAGCGCATCGTCGTGCGCGCGGTCTTCGAGGATGTACGGGCTAAGAGGGCCCTCAAGCCTGTCGCGACGCTCCTTCTGGATGGAAAGGAAATGGCGCATGAACATGTTCCCTACGGCGTAAGGCGCGCCGTCTTTTTCGGCCCCTTTGAATGCCCTTCGGGAGTCAGCTCTAACACCATTCCGACCGTGAAACTGTCGAGAGGAAGGGCGCAATCCGCCAAGGTGACCTGGCGGGTAGTGCCGCCTGACGGCGGCGAGGTTGCGCGCTGACGCGCGAGGTTGGGCCCCGGCGGGGCGAGGTTGGGCCCCCTGCGGGGGCGAGGTTGGGCCCCTGCGGGGCGAAGTTGGGCCCCGGCGGGGCGAGGTTGGGCCCCGGCAGGGCGAGGTTGCGCGCTAACGCGCGATGTAGTGGCGGGCGCGCTACCGCATGAAGATGACGGTGCCGCCCTTGGCGGCGGAGAAGCAGCCCATCGGGACTGTTTGGCGGCGGGTCGCGAGCGGGCGTCCCGCGAGGTCCGGATAGTCCGCCATCCATGCAGGATTGTAAAGGCCGGCGGCCGCGCAGGGCGAGGAGACGTCTATGCGGTAGTTCCCGGCACCGGGATTGCGGAAGAGCGGGTCGGCGGCGACCATGCCCGCGCCGGAGTGGTCTTCGAGGGTGTCGAGGCAGCAGTAGGCGTACACGTCGGCCCCCGCCGTGTTGGAGACGCCGTTGGTGTTCGTGTTGCCGTAGATGATGGAGTTGCGGATCGTGCCGGCGTTTTTCCCGCCTTCGGCCCGGACGCCGCCGACGTACCCCTGCGCGCGGTTGCCGGCGATGGTGCAGTTCTCGACTGCGCCGCCCTTCAGGTAGAGCCCCGACACGAGCTTGTCGGCCGAGCCCTCGCGGCCGTCCTCGACGGAGTTGTCCGCGATGAGGCAGCCGCGGAGCGTCCCGCCAATCATGTACACGGCGGGGCAGTGGTAATCGCGGTGGGCTTCCGCAAGGTGGTTGTCGTGGATGGCGCAGCGCTCGACGAGACCGCCGGAGAGATGGAGCGCGACGCCGTAGTAGATTTCAGACCATTGGCCGGCGAATTGGCCCATATAGCGCGGCCGGTTCCCGTCGATTTCGCAGTCGCGCATCGTGCCGCCCGCGACGGCGACGGCGACGCCCTTCTGCGAACGGTCGGACCTGGCCCCGGTGAAGCGGCACTTCTCGGCGAGTCCCGCGTTGAGCAGGAGGTCGCCGCCGCCGGGGACGTACTCGGGCGCGGCGTAGTATCCGAGGTACCCGTTGGAGACGGTGAAGCCGCAGAAGACGGCACCCGCGTTGTCGAGGGTGACGGCCCGGAAATCGCCCGAGCAGTAGAGCAGGGCGTCAGAGGCGCTGCCGCCGGCGCTGTGGAGATTGACGCCGAGGTTGAGCGCCAGGGTGTTCGTGAGGGCGTACGTCCCGTCCGCGACGATGATCTCGGTGCCGTTTCCGGCGACGGCGAGGCCATCCTCGACGGACGCGGCGGCCGTGGCCCAGGTGGCGTACGGGAAGGCGGCGCCGGCGTTGTCCCTCGCGACATGGATGACGGCGGGGGAGACGACGAGCGAGACGGGCGCGGAGGTGGCGCCGCGTCCCGCGCCGTTGGTGACGCAGAGCGTCGCGACGTAGGTGCCGGGGGTATCAAACGAAACGGGGATCGAGGAGAGGGCCGAACCGATCTGGTCGGCCGCGCCGTCGCCGTCCGTGTCCCAGTAGTACACGATGCCGTCCGTGTCGCCGTCGACGGTGGCCGTGAGCGTTGTGTCGAGCGAGCCGAGGCCGTTCAGCGCGCTGGCCGTGAAGGAGCACGCGATGGAGGGGACGACGTAGGCGAAGGCACCGATGTCCGCGACGCCGCCTTCGCCGAGGCGCGGGTTGCCGGCGAGGTCGGTGGCGTCCGCCATCCAGTCCTCGACGAGGCCGTTGCCGATCGCGCGCGAACCGGGGGCCGGCATGAAGGAACCCGCCGCGCAGACAGGGGAGGAGACGAGCTGGTGGCCCGTGCCGGGAAGGCCGTTGGTGTAGGTGCAGGCAACGTAGGACCAGGTGCCATTGTCGCGGAGCCATTCGGCGTCGGTTCCGCCGTCGCCGTTGGCGTTCTCGGCGACGAGGCAGTTCCGAATGGTGCCGCCCGTCGAATAGACGCCGGCGCAGCCGTCGTTGACATGGTTGCCGACGATGGTGCACGCGTCGAGCGTGCCGTCGTCGACCTTCACTGCGGAGGCCAGCTTCTTGCCCGCGGTGGTCGAGACGTAGAAGAAGTCCGCCCCTGTGACAAGCGTGTTGCGGATCGTGCCGCTTGTGAGCTGCACGGCGGCGCCGCAGTAGTTCTGGTGGTGGGCCGTGTCCTGGATGTTGGAGACGACGCAGTGGTTCACGAAGCCGCCTTTGATGACGCGGAGCGCCGTGCCGAAGGAGATGTCCTGGGTGGAGCCGACGGTGATGTCGCGGATCGTGGAGTGCGTGAAGGTCCCGCCGTCCACGTACACGCCGTAGCTGGCGCAGCTGCGGACGCCCGTCCCGCCGACGACGACGCAGTTGCTCGCCGTGCTTCCGACCTCGATCCACAGCGCTCCGCCGCCACCCTTCGCCCAGCAGACGTCGCTTCCGCCGCCGGCGCCAGAATCGCAGTAGCCGTTTAGAAGGGTGACGCCGGAAAGGAACGTGCCGCCGGCGCCGGCGGGGCCGGAGAGACGGAAGAGGCGGTGCTTGCCGCCGCCGCGGACGGTGACCGTCGCGGGATCGGCGCCGAGGATGCGGACGGCGCGCTTGACCAGGACCTCGTCGGCGAGCGGGTGCGTGCCGGGGAGGAGGTGGACGACGAGTCCGTTGACCTGCGGCTCCAACGCGGCGGTGAGGGTCGTGGCGGCCGTTTCGGGCGTGTCGTAGGGGAAGGCCGCGCCGGAGGCGTTGTTTGGATCGACGTAGGCGACGAGCGGGCGGGCGAAGACATAGTTCTCGCGGACGAGGGAGGCGGAGGCCCCGCCACCGTTCGAGATGGTCAGCGAGACGGTGTGCGTCCCCGTTCCAAAAGTGTGGGCGAGCGTCGCGGACGAGGTCGTCTCGGTTGTCGTCGTCGTGCCGTCGGAGAAGGTCCACGAGTAGGTCAGGCCCGTCAGGTCCGGGCCGTCCGCGACGGCGGTGAGCGTCGTGGCGAGAGGCGAGGCGCCTTCGGTCGCGGACGCCTCGAAGTAGGCCACGAGCTGCGTGGGCGTCGTGCACTCGACGGGACCGGCGTCCACGGCGTCCCCGGTTGTGCGGGCGTTGCCGTAGAGGTCGGTCGCGCCCTGGTTCGCTTGGGCCGCGCCGGCGTCCACCGCGCACGAGGAGCGCGGCAGGAGGAAGGTGCCGTCTGCGAGGATCAGATACGGCGCGGAGAAAGCCTCGACGTTCCCCGAACCCGTCGCGCCGCCGCCCGCCCGGAGGACGCAGTGGTCGAAGGAGGCGGCCCCCTTCCAGTCGTTGGGGTTGCCGAAGCCATCGACGTTGCCATAGACGATGCAGTTGACGACGCTGCCGCTCGTGCGGTAGAACGCGGCGCAGTCGATGGAGGCCATAGAGGTCTTCGTGAAGCGGTTCTCGACGACGGCGCAGTTGAGGAGGGTCCCGCCCGTCTGATAGACGCCGGACGCGCAGTTCCCGCCGTTTCCGGCCTCTGTCAGCTCGCCCGCGTCGTTGCGGGCGATGAGGGTGTCGCGGACGAGGCCGCCCGCGAGGTAGAGGCCCGCCGAGCATCTTTGGTTCGCCGCGTTGTTGTGGCAGGCGGAGTAGTGGTTGTTCGTGATCACGCAGCGCTCGGTGACGGACGCCGCGCCCTCTTGGTAGAGGCCGAGTCCGACGTAGATGTTGCCCGCCGCCGTGTTGTCGTCGATCACGCAGTCCCGGATCGTGCCGCCGTTGTTGAAGACGCCCGCGCCGTAGCCCTGGCGGATGACCTTGCCGCCCGTGATCCGGCAGTTCTCGACGAGGCCGGCGGTGACGCGGACGCATCCGCCCCCGCCCCCGGTCCCCGTGCTTCCGGTGTAGCCGTTCGCGAGGGTGAGGTTGCGGAGGACGGCGCGCGCGTGGGAGATGACGGCGACGCGACGCGCTTTCCCGGCGTCGAGGGTGGTCTCCGCGAAGGTGGCTCCGGCGCCCTGGACGGTAATGTCGTGGTCGAGCGCGAGGGTGGTGGCGACGGGGAAGGTGCCGGGGCCGACGAAGATCGTGTTGCCGGCCGGGACTTGGGAGAGAGCATGTTCGACCGTCGCGAAGGCCGTGGCCCAGGAGGTGCCGTCATTCGCGTCGGAGCCGGATTGGGAGACATAGTAGGCGCTGGAGAAGGTCGCCGTGAGCGCCACCGGCTCCGTGACCTGGAAGGTGACCGTCCGCGAGTAGGCGTCCGTCCCGGCCGGGAGGTCGCCCGTCCACTGGTAGAAGCCGTGGCCGTCGTTGCTCGTGGCGGTGACGGTCGCCGTCGCCCCGCGGGCAACCCACTGCGAGGCGGGCGAAACCGTCCCGCCGGCGCCCGCGGTCGCCGTCACGCGGTATTGCGAGTCCCACAGCCAGACAAGGCGCGCGCCCGAAATGCAATCGGGGTGGACATAGGGGAAGCTGTTCCCATCCCCCTCCAGATAGACGACCCCGTTCGTATAGACCTTGTAGCCGGCGCAGACGGCCGCAATGGTGCCGGCCTGGTTGGTGACGGCCGCCGGAGCCGAGCAGACCAGCGGATCGCCCGCCGCATAGCCGCGGTGCTCGCCGTAGGCGGGGGAGACGTCGCCGTTCTCGTCCGGGTCGCCCTCGACGAGCAGGAGATCGTCCGCGCCGACGGATCCGCAGACCTCGATTTCGGCGTAGCCGACGTAGTTGTTCTCCTGGACTCCGAAGTTGATGGTGACGGACGTCACCTCCCTGCCCAGCGGGGTGCCGTCCGCCATGGCGAGGTAGGCGAAGGACTTGTTGTTGTTGTACTTCTGGTAGGTGACGGCGGCCGGGGAGACCGTCTCCGTCGCGCCGCCGGCAAAGCCGAGGACGACCGAGGAGACCGAAAGCTGGTCGCGCCCGTTGTCGGCCCAGTAGGAGTAGATGCGCACTTCGTTGACGCGGGAGGCCTGGGGCAGCGTATAGGTCAGGACGGCGTTGTTGCCGACGCACTGCACGTCGCCCTTCGCGGAGGCGCCCTGGCCGTCCGTGAGGAGCATGACGTTCTTGCCGCCTTCGCTGTTGCTGAGGCCGGAGGAGGCGGAGGGCGAGAGGCCGCCGATGAGGTTGTCCTCCGCCGCCGTGAAACCGGTGGACCAGTTGCCGGTCGTCCACGCGCCGACACCGGCGTACGTTGTAACGGGCGCCGCGAAAGCGGGAAGCAGAAAGCCGAAAAACGCCAGCGCGCGGCGCATGATGATCGTTTTGTGTTTCATGGGCAAATCCTTAAAGGCATTACATTGAGCCCGCAATTCAAGCCGGACGGCTACGTCCGGCGGCCGTGGGCTTTTGTATTCCGCGAAAATACTATAAAAACTGCAACCGACTGTCAATGGCAAAATGCAAAACGGAACCGAGCTAGCCGACCGCGTTGCCGTAGGCGATGACACCAACGGCGGCGAGTAGCAGGATGATGGCCGCGACCATTGTGCGTATGTGTCGCCGCGGCACGCCGCGCCATTCGCCGAATAGGAAGCCAATCGACTGCGAGCCGATAATCTGCATGGCCTGGTTCACGCCGAAGCCTATCGAGGGGCCAAGCGCGCCGATAAGCGCCATGCCCATGCTCGTCATCACCATCGAGACGATGATGATGCCGCCAAGCGGAATGGAGAGCAGGATTTCGCGTGTGTTCCCCCTGCACGCGAAAACGCCCCATGAACGATGCTTGAAGAGCAGGAACAGCGGATAGATCAAGTTTACCAGCGCGCCGCCCAGAAGCGTGACCACGCGCACCGCTGCGGAAGCATTTCCCTCTGTCGTGCCATGCGCGACGAAAGCCGCGCCAATCGCCTCCTGCGTGTAGACAAAGGAGAAGCTGATGCCAACGCTTATGGCGCCGGCGATCACGCTCATCACGAGGCCGGCAAGGAAGCCGCCGCCCTTGCGGACATTCTTTGTCTCGCCATTGACTGCCGCCTCGCGCCCGAAGCCCGCCTTCGAAATCATCGCGACGGCGACAAGCATCATGACGACGCCGAGCATGATGACGAGTCCGCTACGCGAGAACGGCCCCGGAGCATTGGCGAAGGCACCTGAGCCTTTCAATATCATCGGCGTCACAACACCGGCCGGTATCGCGATTCCCGTGAGAATGCCCTGCGCAAGGCAGAATCCTATTCGCACGAGGCAGATCCAGTACAGGATGTTTGCAATGCCCCATGCCGCAGAGTAGGCATTCCCGATCAGGAAGGCGCGGAGAGGAATCTCCCTTAGCGCGCCGGGGACGTCGGGGCAGATGAAGAAGAGCAGCGTCCACGGAATCAGCAGGTAGCCGACGAAACTCGCGATCAGACCCCAGTGTTCGTAGGCGAAGCGCCTCACGAACTTCAGCGGCGTCGGCGCAAAGCCCCCTATGAGGCCCGCGAGAAAAACAAGAAGGAAACCCGCCATGCAAGTGCCCCCAGGTCAAAAGTCGATGCGCCTCCGCGCCGTCTGGCGCGGAGGCGCATTCGGCATTAGCCGATTTTGGCGATGCGGCCAGTCTGGATGCTGGTGTAGCAGGCCAGCATGGCCTCAATTGTCTGGCGGTGCCAGCGGAGGTTGATGAGCGGCTGCTTGCCGTTGCGGATGCAGTCGACGAATTCGTCGATGAGTCCGATCCACTCGTCGAAGTAGGTGTACTGCACGGTGTAGCGGTCGTTCGGCGCGCCGTTGTGGTAGACGTTCGGGCCGAAGCAGTCGCACGAAATCATGCCCTTGTCGCCGGTGATGGTGACGTTGACCTCCATGCGCTTCGGGAAGCGTTCCCAGCCTGGTCCCGGAACCTTGATCTTCTCCTCCAGACGCGACCACGACGGATCGAAAAGCAGCGCCGTGCCGTCCTTGAGCTTGCCGATGGCCATGAGCATGTCCTCTACCTTCAGCCCGTCGCGCAGGTTTGGCGCGACTTCGGCGAACATCCAGTCGAACGAAGAGCCCGTGAGGTGGCGCACGAGGTCGAAGATGTGCGGGTGGTCGCAAAGGGCGCCGCCGCGGAAGCGCGGATCGCCCTTCTTCAGCGGGACGACGCTCCCGAAGCTGGCCTTCGGATCACCCTGCCACGGGAAGGCCCAGACGGGCGAGAGCGTGATGTTCGTCGCCTGTATGGATCGGATCTTTCCGACGGCTCCGTCGGCGAGGAGCTTCTTGAGCCTCCGCACGACGGCGTTGTAGTGCATCTCGAGTTCGACCTGGCAGACGATCCCCGCCTTGTCCACCATGTCGATCATGGCGTCGTATTCCTTCATGTCGAAGGTCGGGATCTTCATCGAGAGGATGTGGATGCCCTTCTCGGCGCACCACTTCATCTGCTCGAAGTGGCGGTCGTTGGCGGAGGCGATGACGACAGCCTCGATGTCTGGGTGCTCGGCGTACATCTTCTCGGGGTCGAGGTAGCAGGGAACGCCGGTCTTGTAGAGCTCGTAGACCTTGCGGGCCTCCTCGTCCTGGGCGCAGGAGGCGACCCAGTCGAGCTTCTTGTTGTCGAGCAGCGTCTGGTAGTACTTGCGGGTATGGCCGTGGGTCATGCCCATCATGGCGATCTTAACAGGGTTCATTAGCGGACCTCCGCGACTTTAATTGCCTCGTTCGTGTCGGGCCCCTTGCGCAGGGCGATTGACTTTGCGGCCTTGGCCTTGTCGCTCTTGAATGCGAGGTCTGCGGCCTTGAAGGCCTTCTTGGCGGCGGCGTTCCAAATCTTTGCCGAGGCCCGTTCCTGGAGGAGCGCGAATGCCGCCCGAACGATCCATATCTCGTCCGTGGCGAGACCGAAGAGCTCGGTGTCGACATCGGTGTATTCGGCCGCGCCGTCGGCGTTCCAGCAGCGGATCGAGCAGTGTTTCGTGTGGGTGTCGACGGTCTGGTCGGAGGCCACACCGCGCTTGGCTATGATTTCGTGGCGGTCGTAGGGCTCCGCGCCCTTCGGGAGGCCCGTGCCGATTTCGACGGAGACGTTGATGTCGTTCGCCAGCTTGGCGAGGACGTTGATGGCGCAGCCGCCTGATGCGGCGGCGAAGACCTTCACGACGTCCGACGCGCCGAGGAAGGCGGCAAGGTCGAATTCGCGCGCGAGCATGGCGCGCATGTCGGTGCCGCTGGGTGCGAATGACGCGAACCGGAGCGTCGAGACGCCCTCCAGCGTCCCGTTCTCGGTCATCTTCTTAAGCTCGATGAAACGGCGTTCGACGCGCTGAGGAAGGAGAATGGCGGAGCCTACGCACGGCTGTCCGTCACGGATGGCGATCTCACCTTCGGCTGCGCCGTACTTCGCGCGCAGAAAGGCGAGGGCCTTGTTCATTTTCCTGATGTTCATGGTCGTTAGTGGTCAGTGGTTAGTGGTCAGTGGCTAGTGGTCAGTGGTCAGTGGTCAGTGGTCAGAGGTTAGTGGCCCAGCGCTTCAGGACTGCGGAGGCGGGCTTGCCGTCGATGGTGAATCCGCGGTCTTTGAGCGGATCCACGTGGAAGTGCGGACGGTTCTTCTGCGTCTCATCCCACTTCCACCATGAAAGCCCAAGCCAGCACGGCAGGCCGGACATCGTCCTGAAAACCGCTTCCATGTAGTTTGCCTGCTCCTCGCCGTCCCATGGCGAAAGGTTGAGGTATTCCCACGGTTCGTTCACGCATCCGCGGCAAGAGCGGGTGCCTATCTCGGAGAATACGATCGGCTTGTCGCCGAACCGGCTGGATAGAGCCGCCACTTGTTCGCGCACCGGCGCGAGCGCCTCCATCATCTCCTCTATGCGCACAGGCTCCATCTGCGCCCACTCATTGCGTTTTCGTATCTTCTTCACGCCGGCAGGGTAAGTACTGTAGGACAGGAAATCCAGCACGTCGAACCATTCCAGCCCGAAGTGCCTGAGGTCCTGCGGTGTGAACTCATAGGTAATCGGCCCCGAGAAAACCTTGCGCACGTGCGCGGCCGTCTTGCGCCATTCCTCGCCCTGGCCGAGGGTGCCCGTATACTCGGCGCCTATCATCAGCGCCTCGACCCCGTTACGCTCGGCGATTTGCCCGAAGTATGTAAGGCACTCCCTGAGCGAATTGAACCAGTCCGTCCAGTAGGTATTGTGCACGCCCTGGATCTGCTCCTCCGCCAAGTCGGGGAAATTCACCCGACCCATCCAGCTCGAATCGAGCGTGGTGATGCAGGGTTTGAGCAGGATGTGCAGGCCATTGCGGTGCAACTCCTTGATTATGGCCTCCAGCTCTACTTCGCCGCTGGACCAGTCAAAATCCAGGAACGTCTTGGTGCTGTAGAATTTCTCCTGGCAGAAGTGGGTGTTGAGCGTCACCCAGTTTGCCCCTGCCGCCTTGATTCGGGCGGGCTGGGCGAACACCTCCGGACGGGAGAAGTAACCCCTTCTCGCCAGAAAACCGAAGTTCACGCTGCAGTGCCGCGTGGTAAACAGAGGATGATTCTTGAATTTGTCCGGGACCTTCATTTGTCCAGACTCCTTTCTTGTTTTTGCCATTTTACGACTTGAACCACCGTGAGCAGATGGCGCGGGATATGGAAGAATCCCTTGAAGCGGCTTCCCTTGTAGTCGTGAAAGGCTCTGCCACCCACCGGTGCGTAGGCGAACCATTCGCCATCCTGCGGATCGCGCAGCCTCTCGTGCACGAAAATGTCTATCTTCCTGTAGAAATCCAGAAAGTACCTGTCCTTCGAGAGCGCGTACGCCATGAACATCGCATTCGCCGCCTCGGCCTGCGGCCACCATGCCTTGAGGAAGTACTCGTGGCGGGACATGGGCTTGCCAAGGCCGTCGCAGAAATACCATATTCCGCCGTCAATCTCGTCCCAGCCGAACTCCCCCATGACTTTCGTCTCCCGGAGAGTCCATGCAAGCAGTTCGGGATCGGGCTTTTCCATGAGCCGGCGCATGATGAAGGAAAGTCCCTCAAGCGCGTGCCCGGGATTGACGAAGCGTCCAAACTGGGTGTCGAGCTCGAAGCCGCCAGCCTTGGGTGCGCGCTCATACATGATTCCAGTCTCATGGTGCGCGAACCGGCGGATTTCACAGATGCACCTGTCAATGTCGGTTTCACGTCCGCCGAACGCCCCCCGCAGAATCTGAAGCACGTTCAGTTCAATCATCGGATAGGCGAGAAGTTGGTAGCTCGCGGAACCATTGAGGGTGTTGCGCCGATAGATTCCGTACGCCGAAAAAGCCTCATCGCGGTACTCGGGCTTCTTCGTGGCGCGGTAGAGTTCCGCCGCAGCCACGGCCGCGAAACTCTCTGTGAACACCTCCTGCCCGCCATCGACGTCGGAAAGCACCCGCCAGTCGCGCGTCATCAGATAGTGGTACGAGCCGTCATCCCTGCGCGCCTTCGCGAACAGTGTGCGGAATCCGTTCTCCGCGACTTCCAGATACATGGAATTGCGGTATCCGGCGTTCCAGAGCGCGGCGAACATGTAGATTTCGCGCCACTGCATCCAGAGATGCTTAAACGTGTCGTAAGGCTCCCCGTTCCGATCCAGACACGTTATAAAGCCACCGTCGCGCGCATCGACGGAGTGCTTCAGCCAGAACGGGGCGATTTCGCCGATAAGCTCCCGCTCGCAGCGGGCGCAAATCTCATCCAGCCCCTCTCCGTCGGACAGAGATGGCTTCTCGGAAATCATGGAGGTCCTGGAAATCATATCTTATATTCTACCCGAATCCTGCGATGGGCGAATCACACTACATGAGTAGAATTTTAAGGCCACCGTTTTTGCGCAAGAAGAACGTATTGCCGGATTTGCTCCGCTTCAACTCGGTCTCGCGCGCCTGTACACCCTCCAGCACCCACTGCGTTCCCGGCGCCTCATCGAGCGAAGAGAACGAAACGAGGGGATGCGCAACGCCGACGTCCAAACGGGAAGGAGCGTTGTTCACGCGGATCGTCACGGTGCCTGATGCGGCGACATCTCCGAAGGCGACGGGCCGCGTGGCGTTCCAGTCAACGTCTATCGTCGCGCCGTCTCCGAGCGTAAGCCTTCCTACAATCATGCCGCCGCCGGCGATGCTTTCGCCCGCGCCAAGGCAAAGTCCGCCCGACGAACCCGGGATGACGAGCGTTGCACCTTCAGCAACGGATATCGATTTCGCGCCAAGTCCCCTTGCCGCAAGTTTCGCCTCGCCGTACGCGAAGCGTCCGAGCAGGCCGAACGAATACTTCTTGGCGCACGCTTCTGAAAGCGCCGTCATTTCGTCGACCGTCAGCGCGCGCCCGAAAAGACGCACTTCCGCTATGTCGCCTTTGAAATATCCGGCGTCCGGACGAAGCGCGCCGACGAGAACATCGTATTGTCCGCGGATCTCGTTGCGCGGGAGTGCGCGCGTGACGGTGCGTCCGTCCGTCATGAGTCGCATCACGCCGTTCGCCGGATCGAACGCGAATACTGCCACGTGCCCTTCGCCGTCGTCCATCCGGCACGGTTTGAAGGAGAAAAAGGGCACATCGCCCGCGCTTGCGCCGTAGCCGCCGCCGAGAGTGCCTTCATTGCGCCAGGAGAGGACGAAGTCCGGGCTGGAGTCAGCCGCCTGCTTCGTCGAGACAAGTCCAAGGCCGCCGGCGTATACGCTTTCGTCCTCCCCCTGCTCGGTCGCGCGAAATACAACAGACGCGGTGAATGCCGTCGCGCCAGACGCGGGCGAAGAGGCGGCGGGAATCACAAGCGCCTCCGCGCCCGAGAAACGCGCAACGCTTTCGCCATGCAGCGCATTGGTGACGAGACTAGGGGAGGATGCGCCAGCCGGAGCGGAAAGCGCGGCAAGAGCCTCGGCGTCCCATACGGATCCTGCGGCCGGCGCAACCGGCGCCATGTCGTCGGCAAATTCGTCTGCGGCGGGAAGCGAGCGGTCGCCTACGACGGACGCGACATGGGCGGCGTCGCCGTCGTACTTCTTGAGTAGCGCCAGGACGAGCGACTCCTTCTCCGCGGCGGACAGCGCCCGGTTCCTGTATATGCGGATTTCGGCAATGTCCCCCTTGAATCCCCTGTTGGCGCCAAGATAATTGTAGGCGATGTAGAGAGGCTTGGTGACGTCGCCGTTCCAGCACGACTTCGTACCCATGGAGGCTGCGTAGACGCGGTTGGACTGTACGCCGTCCACGTTCACCTCGAATTCCGACCCCTTGCGCGTGGCGACGACAACGCTGACGCGGTCCGCCTGCATGTCCGACGTGACGGACGCGCGAGGCAACTCCCCGGAACCGCCGAAGTAGCCGCCGGCCGTTGCGCCGCTTTTCGTGTAGTGCATCGAGAAGAACGCTTCGGAATTGTTGACCGGGTTTCCGATGATCGCATCCGTCCATAGCCAGCCGCTGTTGGTGAGATTCTGGTTCTCAGCGCTTGTCGACGTGTTCGACGGGCGCACGACGGCCACCACCGTGTAGTCTGTTGCGCCGCAGAGCGCATTGTGCCCTCCTGGGAACTTCATCGCGGCGCTGTTGCCGGACGCGGAGTCGTAGAAGAACCTGACGCCGGCGTGCCCGTTGAAGGCGTTGAGATGCGCCTTCGGGAGGAGCGTATAGTTGGCTGATGTGCAGGCCCCCGCCTCGTAAGTGGATGTTGCGTCACGCCAAACCGCCACGTCGTCGCCGTCAGCAAGGTCGGCTGTCGCGTCATCCGCCGTCCAAATGATCGCTCCATCATCGAGGCCGTCCGGCGCGGCACCCTCCACGATCACTTTTCCAGCGGCGATTTGAAGATCGCCTGTGAAGCGTGTGGCGTCCTTCAGGACGAGCGTGCCGTCGCCTGCCTTGCGCAACACGCCGGAGCCGCGCACTGGCGCGTCCTGGGTGAACACAAGTCCGCTCGCGACGCTTATCGTGGCGGCGGAATTCCCATTCGCGACGATGTCCAGCGCCAGCGTGTTGGCCATCGTCGCGTTCGGGGCGAACGTGCCGCCGCGCAGACGCACCTTGTATGCCGCGTTCGATTCCGCGCCGCCGTTGTTCCATTTCGGGGGGAGCTGAAGTCCGCCGGATCCAAGGTTGAACGTGCCGCCCGCGAGGTCGAAGAGCCCGAAGCCCTCGTAGTTGGGCTTGGCGTTCGCCTCGCTTCCCCAGTGGCCGTTTCGCCGCGTGCCGAACTGAAGCCTGCCGACGTTCGCCGTCCCACCCGTCATCGTGAACACGCCGGGGATGGTCGAGTTGGATGTGTCCTCGTTGCAGGAGAGGACGAGTCCCCTGTTATAGCTGTCGTTGGCGGGACCGTTGTTCGGGAAGTTGAGCGTGCCGCCACCCATGCGGTATTCCGCAAGCGGCTCGATCTCCGAAAGCGACGCGCCGCCGCCTATGCAGATCCCGTAGGCGCGACTGTTTTCGCCGACCGTTCCGCCGACCTGGTCCACAACCTTCACCGATCCGCCGTCCGCATA
>JAEEGG010009660.1_pt1 | contig 21560 bp, 15 predicted proteins | sample 9134161 | NCBI WGS metagenome assembly JAEEGG01 (sample SAMN16246543, study PRJNA631951) | gut metagenome | biome: gut microbiome; feature: rumen; material: CR-attached | host: Bos | place: Iran: Karaj | collected 2018-10
GGTGTTGAACACGAGCTCAAGCACCTTCTCCGTCCGCGCCCCGAAGAAACGTCCCGTAAAAACTTCGCCTTCTTCCGTAATGATCCCGGCTTCTGATCCTCTAAACATTTTGAGCCTCTCTTCCTTGACTTACCTGTTTTTCCGAAATGTTGTTTCGGATTGCTTTTAACGCTTATATTGCAGACCTGTTATGATCCTTTTCTTAATGCTTATGCCCGATCCACCCATGGTATTCCTTTTTCTTTTTAAAAAGAAGTCGCATCGCTGCCATTACCGGTTGCTTCCGCTCTGTCGAGATACGCTTAATTTATTGTTACTCTGTCACTCCGTCTTATTCTTCTCCGAGAGTTTCTGCTCGAAGCGGTTCTTACGTACACCCTCGGGAATCTTGGTCGGATAAACTCCGTCAAAGCATGAGCTGCAGAACTCCGTATTGCCCGTGAGACCCTTTAGCTCCTCGAGCGGCAGGAATCCGAGCGAATCTGCTCCGATCAGCTCCGCGATCTCGGGTATCGTGTATTTGCATGCGATCAGGTTTTCCTTCGAATCGATGTCCGTGCCGTAGTAGCAGGGCGAAACGAAGGGCGGTGACGATATGCGCATGTGGATCTCTTTCGCGCCCGCGTCACGGAGGAGCTTGACGATCTGTCCGCTCGTTGTTCCCCTGACGATCGAGTCGTCCACGAGTATAACTCTCTTGTCTTTAACTTCTTCCTCGACAGCCGACAGCTTAATGCGGACCTGATCGGTTCTGTTGTCGGGGGCTATAAACGTTCTGCCGATGTACTTGTTCTTGATAAGTCCGATCCCGTAGGGGATTCCCGAGAACCTGCTGTAACCGAGGGCTGCATCAAGTCCCGAATCGGGCACTCCGATCACGATGTCGGCCTCCACGGGGTGACTCTTTGCAAGGATCTCGCCCGCTCTGTTGCGGGAGGCATGAACCGCGATCCCGTCGATCACGGAATCGGGTCTTGCGAAGTAGATATATTCAAAGATGCAAAGCTTCTTTGGCTTCTCGCCGCAATGCTCTTTTCTCGAGATCACGCCGTTTCTCGTGAACACAACGATCTCGCCGGGTTCGATGTCACGCACGAACTTCGCTCCGACCGCGCGGAGTGCGCAGCTCTCGGATGCGATGCAGTACGTTCCGTCCTCCCTCTGGCCGTAGCATAAAGGCCTGAATCCATGGGGATCGCGGGCTGCGATAAGCTTCTGGGGAGACATGAGTATCAGCGAATATGCTCCCTCGAGCCTGTTCATCGCGCGGCTTACGGCTTCCTCGATCGAGGGTGCCGTAAGGCGCTCGCGTGTAACTATATATGCGATGGTTTCCGTATCGCTCGTTGTGTGGAAGATCGCGCCCGAAAGCTCGAGCTCGCTTCGCAGTTCTGCGGCGTTAGAAAGATTGCCGTTGTGAGCGATCGCCATCCTGCCTTTCTGATGATTGACTTCTATGGGCTGACAGTTGTTGCGGTTCGTACCGCCTGTCGTGCCGTAACGCGTATGGCCGACTGCGATGGTCCCCGTCGGGAATGACGAAAGCGTTTCCTTATGGAAGACCTCGCTCACAAGCCCGAGGTCCTTGTGGGACGTGAAGAGCCCGTCGTCATTGACGACGATACCGCAGCTCTCCTGACCTCTGTGCTGGAGCGCGTAGAGACCGTAGTAAACAAGTCCCGCCGCATCGATGGGCTCAGGCGCCATCAGACCGAACACACCGCATTCCTCATGAATATTGCTCATTTATTATCCTTCCTTATCACTGCTTGTTAGCCGCCTCCACAAGTCCCTTGAAAAGGGGATGAGGCTTGTTGGGTCTGCTCTTGAATTCGGGATGGAATTGAACTCCCACAAAGAACGGATGATCCTCGATCTCGACAGTCTCAATGAGCCTTCCGTCCGGCGAGCTTCCCGAAAGCGTAAGGCCCGCATTTTCAAGCATGTGCCTGTAATCGTTATTAAACTCGTAACGGTGACGGTGACGCTCGTCTATATGCGTTTTGCCGTAGCAGCGCTCCATGACCGTACCGGGTTTGATCTCGCACGGATATGTGCCGAGACGGAGTGTGCCGCCCTTGTCGATCTCGTCGCTCTGGCCGGGCATGAAATCGATGACCTTGTGGGGAGTGTCGACGCTAAACTCGCCCGAATCCGCATCAGTAAGACCTGCCGCGGTTCTCGCAAACGCGATGACCGCTATCTGCATGCCGAGGCAGATGCCGAGGTACGGAACCTTTTTTTCCATAGCATATTCGCAGGCTGTTATCATACCCTCGATGCCTCTTGCACCGAAGCCGCCCGGAACAAGGATTCCGTCAACTTTCCCAAGGATCTCGCCGACATTTTCCTTTGTGATCTGTTCCGAATCTATCCAGTCAATATTTACATGAACTCCTTCGTGGATGCCTGCATGATGAAGGGCCTCAGCCACCGAAAGATATGCGTCATGAAGGGCAACATATTTTCCGACGAGACCGATCGTTACGGTCTTGCATCTCGATGAATTGGCCCTGTCGACCATCGCCTTCCACTCCGTGAGATCCGGCTCGGGAACTTCAAGACCGAGCTCCCTGCAGACAACGCTCGAGAAGTTCATCTTTTCCAGCATAAGCGGTGCTTCGTAAAGGCACGGAAGCGTGATGTTCTCGATAACGCAGTCCTCGCGGACGTTGCAGAACATCGCGATCTTTCTGAATACCGAATCCTCGAGGGGTTCGTTGCAGCGAAGCACGATGATGTTGGGGTTGATGCCCATACCCTGAAGCTCTTTTACGGAGTGCTGGGTGGGCTTTGTTTTATGCTCGCACGAGCCCATGAGATAGGGCACGATCGTTACATGGATGAAGAGGCTGTTCGCTCTGCCGACCTCGAGCGAGATCTGACGAACCGCCTCGATAAAGGGCTGGGACTCGATATCACCGATCGTTCCGCCGATCTCGGTGATGACGACGTCAGCTTCCGTCTTCTTGCTGAGGCTGTATACGAACTCTTTTATCTCGTTCGTGATGTGGGGGATGACCTGTACCGTCGAGCCGAGGTACTCACCTCTGCGCTCCTTGTTGAGCACGTTCCAGTACACCTTGCCGGTCGTGAGGTTCGAGAACTTGTTGAGATCCTCATCGATGAAGCGCTCATAGTGGCCGAGGTCGAGATCCGTCTCGGCTCCGTCGTCCGTGACGAACACTTCGCCGTGCTGGTAGGGGCTCATGGTTCCGGGATCAACGTTAATATAGGGATCGAGCTTCTGTGCGGCGACTTTGAGCCCCCTCGCCTTCAAGAGTCGTCCGAGCGACGCTGCCGTGATACCCTTTCCGAGTCCGGAAACAACTCCTCCCGTAACAAAGATGTACTTAGTCATGGCTCTCCTCCTTACTTTTGTGTCTTATTCCCACTCGACGGTTGCCGGGGGTTTTGACGAGATGTCGTAAACTACTCTCGAAACCTCTCTTACTTCGTTCGTGATCCTTCCGCTTGCTCTTTCGAGGACTTCGAAGGGGATCCTTGTCCACTCCGCAGTCATGAAATCGTCCGTGGTGACGGCGCGGAGTGCGACCACATAACCGTAAGTTCTCGCATCACCCATAACACCGACGCTTCTGGTGTTGGTGAGAACTGCGAAGAACTGGTTGGGTTCTTTTCCCTCAAGTCCTTTTCCGACTTCTTCGCGGAAGATCGCATCTGCTTCCCTGAGGACGTTAAGTTTTTCTTCCGTGATATCGCCTATGATCCTGACCGCAAGTCCGGGGCCGGGGAAAGGCTGTCTCCAAACGAGCTCCTTGGGAAGTCCGAGATCGGTTCCTATCCTTCTGACCTCATCCTTAAAATACCCGCGAAGGGGCTCGACGATCTCTTCAAACGAGATAACGTCCGGAAGTCCGCCGACATTGTGGTGGCTCTTGATGACTGCCGCATCACCCTTTCCGCTCTCGACTACGTCGGGATAGATGGTTCCCTGCGCGAGAATGTCTATGTTACCGAGCTTCTTTGCTTCCTCTTCGAAGACTCTGACGAACTCTTCGCCGATGATCTTTCTCTTCTTCTCGGGCTCGGTCACTCCCTTGAGCTTTGCGAGGAATCTGTCCTGTGCATTTACTCTCACGAGGTTGATACCGAACTTTCCGTTAAAGGTTCTCTCGACAAGGTCACCCTCGTCCTTACGGAGAAGACCATGATCTACAAAAACACAAGTAAGGTTCTCTCCTACTGCTTTTCCGAGTATCATCGCGGCAACCGATGAATCAACTCCGCCGGAAAGTGCGAGAAGAACCTTCTTGCCTTTAAGTCTTTCTTTATATCCTTCGATCTGCTTGCGTGCCTCGCCGAGGACATCCCAGTCACGGCTGCAGTTACAGATTTTTATAAGGAAGTTTTCAAGGATTTTGTCACCGAATTCGGTGTGTGTTACTTCGGGATGGAACTGTACGCCGTACAGCTTTTTCGAGTCATTCGACATGCCCGCTGCGGGACACTTGTCGGTGTGTGCGATGATCTTGAAACCTGCGGGAATCTTCTTAATAAAATCGTTGTGGCTCATGAAGCAGTTGATCTCAGCCGGTACCCCTTCAAAGAGGACGCTCTCATCAACATAAAGCCTTGTCTTTCCGTACTCGCTGCTGTTCTCTGCGGATCCGACCTCGCCGCCTGCCATGTAGGCCATAAGCTGATCGCCGTAACAGATTCCGAGTACCGGGATCCCGAGATTCAATACTTCCGGGTCGTAGTGGGGAGACTTCTCATCATAAACGCTGTTTGGGCCTCCCGTGAAGATGATTCCCTTGTACCCTTCCTTTTTGATCTCTTCGGGAGTGATCTTATTGTATGGCTCGATCTGAGCGAAAACGCTCATGTCCCTAACTCTCCGCGCAATGAGTTGGTCGTACTGCCCTCCGAAATCAAGTACCAAAATCTTGTCCATTTAAACAATCCTCTTTCAAAAACACATAAGAAAAGAGTCCTTGGGCGTATGCCCAAAGACTCCTTTGCCTTTTCACGTTTCAAATACTACTCTATCGATGTGCGGTTGTCAATACCCGAATTATGCTTGTGGTGGTCCATGGGGGACGGGGGTTGTGGGTCATTGGGGTGCATGACCCACAACCCCCGTCCCCCCCCGGACCACCCCGGCAATTATGCCATGATCATATGTTCACATACATCATGGGGCGGATCCCGTTATTTGCCTGAATGTCGTACCTTACCATAACTCCCGACCTGTCAACCGACTCGGAGGTTCTCGACTTTCCCGGTGTTCTGAGCGTCCAGTCGCATATGCCTTCCTCGTCCCATGCGCGGACTCCCCTCGCTGTCGCATAAGCGGTGGGAAGACAGGTTCGTTTTCCGTCTCTTGCGGCAAAATCGGTTTTAAAACCGTATTTCTTCGTCGTCATGTCAGCCATGGACGGGATGAATACTTTGTCCTCTGTGTCTTCTCCGCCTGATGCGCCGTCATAAACGTTATCGGGGGTCTCCACCTTCGTGGTCTTTATCATGGCCTGCTCGGTCTCATTGAAAGCTCTTGTGTAAAACTGTTCATTAAGCCAGTTGCGAAGCGTGCAGCTGCTCCAGTCAATATCGGTCTCGTAATACTTGTGGTAAGGTACTCCGTCAAGAGCGTACTTACTCATGACAAGCAACGACTTCTTGTTTTTCTCAAGAACGACCCACTCGATCGGCTCCTTGCCGTTGGTATGATCGTTGTCCTGCTCATAAGCACCGAACACAATCGTGTCACCCTCTTTTGTCTCGGAGAAATCGTACTCATCCGAATACCCGATCACATCCGCAACAGTCACAGCGATCTTCTTTTCAGCACTGTAGTCGCTGAAAACCTTCGCATCGTCCTTCTTGCCGCTGTAAGAACGCACTTTTACCGTGTACTCTCCCGAAGGAAGCGACCGAAGCGTTACACTGTGCTTCTTCTTTCCGCTTTTTTCAATCGTAGTGGCCAAAGAGTATTCATCTTTAAGATGATCGTACTCTCCGTACATGTCCACGTATCCTTCACCAAGGCCCTTAACATAGACCTCAAACCCGTCAGCGTCGGCTGTTTTCTTGACGGATATGGTCACAGCTCCGTCAGAAGCAGCCTTGACCGAGATCTTCGGCACGGCAGGCTCTGCCTGTTTTGCCTGTACTTCAACTCCCGCAAATGTACCGATCACGATCCCCACCGTGAGAAGTACTGCGATCGTTCTTCTTAAGACTTGTCCCCTCATTTGGAACCTCCTGATGATTTTTCTGCCGGAACGATCCGGCAGAAATTATCATAAACCCTCTGTTCACTATTCTCAAGGGGATAAAATGAAAATGTTACATATGTCACATTTACCCTTATTCAAAAACACTTTTCAACCATTCGGCTATCTCTGCGCGAGCATCCGGTATATCATCGGAATATATGCTGAGCCCCTCGATGACCTGCGCGCCCTTCGCCATCCGTTCGACATCACGCGTACTAGATGCAAATCCCGCCGAGCCCTGAGTGGCAAGCAGATAAACGGTCTTGCCCGAAAGATCATTATTTTCGAGGAATGTCGCAACCGGAGCGGGTACAGTTCCCCACCAGATAGGATAAGAAAGAATGATCTTGTCGTACTCGGATATGTCGATCTCCCGGATCGCCGGTCTCACGTTATCCTTGATCTCTTTTCTCGCGACTGAGGTGGTTTCGCTGTACGATGAGGGATATTTTTCTCCGATAACGGTTATAGGCACGATCTCGCAATCGATCGCATCCTTAACCATAAGGGCGAGCAGTTCTGTATTTCCCATATATTCATCACCTATCTTCATGAGTGATGCTCCGGAAACCGCATCCACATCCTCTTCAAAGTCTGTGTTTCCAAGTCTCGTAAAATAGACAACAAGAGGCTTTTGCTCAGTCAGTTCAAGCTTCTCTCCTGCAGTTTTTTCAGACAGATCGATCTCCACCTTACGGAAGTGCCTGTTAATATATGGAACAAGCGCCAGTCCCGTCGCAATTCCCGCGGCAGCAAGGATCACGATCAGGATCACCGCCCTGCGCTTATTCTTCGCAACATAGTAGCAGTGCATACCTCCGTGCACAAGTGCAAGCGTCAGCATGGAGGTTGCAAGGTACCTGTGAAGATCAACATTCGTAACAAATGAGAACCACGGGAAAAGTGTTCTTGAAACGCCCATGGAGCTGAGCATCAAAACAACCGCATTCAACAGGAGGAGCAATGTGACTATATCCCCAAAACGCCGGCTCGCGGATCTGCCCGTTTTGCCCGAGAACACGGCTTTAAACCACTTTCTTTTTATGACGATGTGTGTAACAAGAGCGATAAAGAACCCTATACCGAGCAACTCATGAACGATATTACCCGTAAAGACATAGAGCATCTGAAGCACCATGATGATATACATTAAAGCTTCGCTGATGAGATTTATTTTTCTTTTCATGCTCTTCCTTTCCCTTTTTCAGGCGTTGACCACCATGACCCATAACCCCCGTCCCCCCCGGACCATCTTACTCAACCGTAACTGACTTCGCGAGGTTCTTCGGCTTATCTATGTCACAGCCATTCTCCTTTGCCACGTAGTAAGCGAGCAGCTGGAGCGGAACGATCTCGACTGCGGCGCTGAAGAGCTCGTCTACAGGCGGGATGAAGAGGAGGTCGTCCGCAACGGGCACGATCTTCTTGTTGCCCGAGATAGTGATCGCAAGTACTCTGGCACCTCTGGCCTTGACCTCGATGATGTTGCTGAGCGTCTTCTCGATGAGCCTCTCGTTGCAGCAGGCTGCGATCACAGGCTGATGCTCCTCGATCAGCGCGATCGTTCCGTGTTTGAGCTCGCCTGCCGCGTAGCTCTCCGCATGGAGGTACGAGATCTCCTTCATCTTGAGAGCGCCCTCAAGTGCAACGGCATAATCGGTGTTTCTTCCGATGAAGAAGAGCGATCTGCTGCTGTGGTACTTCTTGGCAAGCTTCGCAACCGAAGGGTTCATATCGATCGACTGCTGGATGAGCCTCGGGAGACTCTTGAGCAGGTCGATGTATCGGCCGGTATCGACATCCGTGGTCATAAGCGTTTGAGCGAACCAGATGCTCAGCATGTAGAGAACGCTCAGCTGTGTCGTGTAGCCCTTCGTGGTCGCAACGGCGATCTCGGGACCGGCCCATGTATATATGGTGTGATCCGCGAGCTTTGCTATCGTGCTCCCGACCACATTGACTATCGCGAGGACATGCGCACCGCGCGCCTTGCTCTCCTTCATTGCGGCGATGGTGTCGGCCGTCTCGCCGGACTGCGATATTACAATAAGAAGTGTGTGCGAATCGATGAGCGGATTGTTGTAACGAAGCTCACTCGCAAGTTCGGTTTCCACAGGGATGCGACCCATAGCCTCAAGCGCGTACTTGCCCGCGCAGCCCGCATAGTAAGCGGAACCGCAAGCGGTTATGACGATCTTTTTGATGTCGCCGAGAATTTCAGGAAGTCCCTCGAGCTCGTCGAACACGACCTTGCCGTCCCTGATACGGGGCTCGATGGTCGCCTTGAGGGCTGCGGGCTGCTCCATGATCTCCTTGAGCATGAAGTGTTCGTAGCCGCCCTTCTCCGCTGCCTGAACGTCCCAAGTGATGCGGGAGACCTCTTTTTCAAGCTCCTGACCGGTGCAGTCAAAGACCTTGACCGTGTCGTTCGTGAGCTCGGCGTACTCACCGTCTTCCATATAAATGGCATTACGCGTATATGCCACAAGGGCCGTCACATCCGAAGCGAAATAGTTGTCGCCGACTCCCACACCGAGGATGAGCGGGCTCGACTCGCGGACCGCGAAGATCTTGCCGGGCTCGTCGGTGCAGATGACTCCGAGCGCATATGATCCGCGAAGTCTGTTGGTCGTCTTGACAAGCGCCTCGCGAACGTTTCCTTTATAGTACATCTCGATGAGATGAACGATGACTTCAGTGTCGGTCTCGCTCTCGAATACGTAGCCCTTGCTCTTAAGCTCCTCGCGAAGAGTGCTGAAGTTCTCGATGATACCGTTGTGAACGATGGCGAACTTGCCGTCGTTGCTGAGGTGCGGATGGGCGTTCTCCTCCGTGGGTGCCCCGTGGGTCGCCCACCTCGTGTGACCGATCCCGGCGGTTCCGGGAGTCTTCGCTCCGTTGTCCGTTTTTTCGCACAGACCAGCGATCCTGCCCGTAACCTTGCTGACAGCGATCCCCGAGTCGTTCATGACAGCTATCCCGGCCGAATCGTAGCCTCTGTATTCAAGTTTCTTAAGTCCGTCGAGAAGCACCGGAGCCGCCTCGCCCGTACCCGTAAAACCGACTATCCCGCACATGTGTGTATCTCCTTACAATATATATCTGCTAATAAAGAAGAGTCTTCGAGTGTAACACTCAAAGACTCCATTGCCTTAAACATTTAAAATACTACTCTTTGCAGTGATAATTGTCAATACGGGGTGGACCGGGGGGACGGTCCACCAACCCTTTATTCCATATCTTTCAGTGCCACATCGAGCGGTATCTTCTTGATACGAATGAAATCCACGATCGACACAAACACGTACCCAATAAGGAGATACAGCACCGACAATACCATTGATCCGGGGCTCATGAAGAATGCGAAGTACCCGTCCATCTGCATCATGAAGATCTTAAAGATCCACATCATGAGGAAGTATCCCGCAACAAACGCGATCAACGAGAAGAGTACGACTATTGCAGCCGTCGGAATGATGTAGAGCGAACCGATCTCCCCGTTACTGAATCCGAGGATCTTAGTCATGGAGATCGACTTCTCGTTTTTCTCAATGATTATCTTCGCGAGCAGATATATGAGAGCTGCCGCGAGCACGATGAGGAAGTACTTGAAGATATCCATGAGGCCTCCCATTGAATGGTTCAGCTGATTTGTTACCTTAAGGACATCATCCTTAGTTATGACCGTGGCGATCATCTGCTCGTCTATGTCGGTTATCTCATTTCTTGAGAAAAATCCCGAGAAATCATCCGCTTTCTTGTTAAAGACGTTCTTAAAGGATCCCTCATCAAGGAAAAGAGCGATTCCACCGTCATAGTCTACCTGTCCGGCCACTTCGAAGTCATACGACTTGTTCTCATATTCTTCGTGAAGTTCAAATTTGTCTCCGGTCTTTAATCCGAACTTCTTGGCAAACGCACTCGAAACAAAAGCTCCGCCATCTTTGGCATTCTCTCCGAGCGTTATGTACGAACTGCCTTCTGAAATACCGTAAACAGTGACGCTTTCATCGCCGCCGCTTCCCATTCCTTCACGGAACGAACTCTTCCCCTTTGGATAAAGAAGCGTTTTCACATCAAACCTTTCAGCGGTTGCCTCGGATGTAGTGATCACATTGCCGTCATCGTCTTTGTTGTCCATAAGCATGTACTGATACGGTGCGAACATCATATCCTCGGCCGTCTCGGCATAATGATCGAGCGAATCGGGAAGTCCGAACGCAAAGCACAGCATAAGCTCTACAAATATGACACCGAAGATCAGTACCGCGTAGTTGGGCATGTTCTGGAACAGGATCCTGAGCCTGAAACGCTTAAGGAACGACCATGCCGGAATCCTTCTTGCCTTTGTCCTCTTCGTTCTTTTAAGGTCATGGCGAAGGAAACGAAGCGGCGAAAGCTGCAGTTTCTTCATAATGACCGCAAGGTTAATGAAGAACATCAGAACAAGCGGGATGAGCGTGGTTTTAATAAGCGCAGCCGTACTCCAAACAGGGCTGCACTCCGGCAGGCTGTAACTGTCGTAGTAGAGGCTGACCGCCAGTCTTTCAAACGCCGTGTACCCGAGAGCATTTCCGATCGTTGCTCCGAGGAGCGTAACGATGACCGGCATGGTCATGTAGTGGACAATCAGCTCGCGCTTGCTGTAGCCGGAAGCACGGAGTGTTCCGATCACAAGTGCTTCCTTATCTATCGTGTTGCTTATCGTGATCGCGAAGATAAACGCTATAACGCCTATGAGGATATAACAGAGGATGCTCGCACCGGTCGTATCGCCTTCGATATCGGAGCGGGCGAAGTTACTTGCCTGCCTTAAATATTCGGGCAGATAGTCCTTGATCTCATTGTCATAAACAAGTGTCTGTGTTATAAGCGCTTTTAGGAATGAGTTCGATGCGTCCGCAGCTTCGATCTTGTCTGCAGGTTTAACTGCGTACTTATAAGCGTAGCTGTAATGGATCCTCGATGTGAGCGTATCAAACGCTTCCGGTGTCACCATGGCTGTGTCGAATCCGAAAGCATCAAACATGAGATCGGTATTCGACTGGTGAAGCGTCAGATAATTAATGTAGGATAAAAGTCCCACAACACGGAATTCCTTTTCTCCGAGCCGGATCGTGTCACCGATCTCAACTCCGACATTGTCCGCATGCATTCTGTCGATCGCGATCTCATCAGGGCTCTCCGGTGCACGTCCTTTGTTAAACGATGCCATATCGATCTTCGAATCGCTTTTGAAGACTCTGACCGTGGCGTCTTCCTTTCCGTCGAGATCGTAATCTTCCGCTTCGTCCCTGAAGTAATTGCTTGTTATACTTACAGCCACAGGCGAAAAGCTTTCGTCGTTCAGGTTGTACCTTTCGACAGCCTCGCCCCACTCTTCATCGACAGTTTTTACGACAGTTTCATGAGCTTCTTTATATGCATCCTCCGAAGCCTTCTTAAACTCTTCCGTTTCGCGAGCTTCCCTGATGGCATTTTCAAAGTTCTCTTTTACCGCTTTATCCGTCTGTTCCTTTACGGTTGCCTCGTCGGTTATTCCGTAGGCCTCACATTGTGCGCGGACTCCGTCTTCGATAGCTTTTGTAACTTCTTCCCTGAGACGTTTTTCAATCTCTTCGGCAACCCTTTCATCGGCTTCCTTCGTACCCTTGTCGATATAGTACGAACGCACATCCGCTTTCTGACCGGTAGAGAGATCATTTAAAAACTCTGAGGACGCCGGCTTCGAAAGCTCGAACGAGCCGTCTTCGAGATTAAGCGATTCCCTGCTTTCATCGATCGCAGCGATCATACCGTCATGGCCGACATACATTCCCGAGATAAGCCCGATCATGATGACCATAAAGATTATGATCACCAGATATTTATGCCAGTCGCTTTTTAGCTCCCTCGGTACCCTTTTGATAAGAGGATTTCTCATTGTTCGTTCCTCCTTACCATTCGAGATCTGCGGCCGGGATCGTCTTTTCGTTTATGTCATTGTGGCGGACGATGCCGTCCCTAAGTTTGATCACATGATCAGCCATATACTTGATCGCTTCGTTATGCGTTACCATAATGACCGTCGTATTGAATTTTTTATTGCAATCCTCGATAAGTGAGAGGATCTCCTTCGATGTTTTGTAATCAAGTGCACCGGTCGGCTCGTCGCACATAAGAATATCGGGATTCTTGACTACTGCCCTTCCGATCGAAACCCTCTGCTGCTGTCCGCCCGAAAGCTGATTCGGATACTTGTATTTATGTTCCTGAAGTCCCAGTGTGGTGAGCACTTCTTCGACATCGAGCGGATGATCCGAAAGATATGCTCCGACCTCAATGTTCTCCTTCACATTCAGATTAGGGATCAGGTTGTACATCTGGAACACATAACCGAGATGCTTTCTCCTGTATACGGTCAACTGCTTTTCGTCCATATCCTCAAGCTTGTCACCGTTTATGCTGACGAATCCTTCATCAGGCGTATCTATTCCGCCTATAATATTAAGGAGAGTCGACTTGCCCGAGCCCGAAGGTCCCAGTAGCACGCAGAACTCTCCTTTTTTTACCGTAAAGTCCATTCCCCGCAGGACATCCTGTTTTGCTTCTCCTTTTCCGAAGCTTTTTTTGAGGTCTTTGATAACCAGAAATTCTTCATTCATAGCGGTTTATTCCTTTCCGTTGTTCCCCGGCCGTATAGCCGAAGTAATATCTTCACCCCGCAAAAAACAGGGTTGCTTTCTGCCTTCAATCCCCTCACATATTATTGTTTTTGCAGTACTCCTCCATACGTTCATAAGTTTCCTCACCGATCGCATGCTCTATGAGGCATGCCTCTTCCGCCGCCGTTTTATTGTTCACCCCTATTCCGGTCAGAAGTTTGGTAATGATCCTGTGTTTATTGGTCGTTTTTACTGCCAGAGTCGAGCCCTTTTCAGTCAACCCTATAAAGCCGTTCGCATCCTGGCAGATCATTTCCTTCGCTTTTAGTTTTTTAAGTGCCACACTGACACTCGGCTTCGTCACGTCAAGCGCATCCGCTATATCAACAGCTCTGACGTTTTTCCCCGATTTCTGAAGATTCAGGATGGCTTTTAGATAATCTTCGGACGAATTCCCTTTTTTCTTTTTCATCCGGCCCCCTTATGTTACACCTTTTAAAGATTTAATAACACGTTTCGATCAGCAAGTTAGATATGTCTAACCCTTCTAAAAAAATAAAAAACGTTCAGTACCCGGCTTCTACTTTTTCCTGCATGCGCAATTCATTCCGCAGCTGCCGCAATTACCTCCGCAGGAACATTTCCCCTTTTTTTTGTCTTTCATAATGCTTATCACGGCAAAGCAGAGTATCACGAGCAGTGCAGCTGAAACTATTATGGTTCCCGCGTTATCTGCTAATAAATCTATCATAGTCAAGCTCCTCTCTCTGCTCTGTTGTGTGGTGGTTTCCCGGGGTGACCCACTGGGGGACGGGGGTCACCCAACCCCCGTCCCCAAGGGATCACCCCCAAAGGACCACTCCCGGCAAACTCACCGGGTAACCACTCTCATATTTACTTGTTTACTTTGACTTTCTGCGTAAGCCTTGTAGCCTCTTTATATTTCTTGAAGAACAGCATGTAAATGATTCCTACAAGTGCGAGTATCGCGAATATAAGTCCGACTGCATTCATGTCTCCTGTGAAGATGCCGCCGAACTGGTTGATCATGAGTGCGATCACATAAGCGAATCCGCACTGATAGCCGATCGCGAACCACGTCCACTTAGCATTGTTCATCTCACGCTTGATGGCACCGATAGCTGCGAAGCAGGGTGCGCAAAGAAGGTTGAATACGAGGAACGAGAATCCCGTAACTCCCGTAAATACCTGTGCAAGTGTCGCATGAACACTCAGGTCTCCGCCGCCGTAGAGGATACCCATCGTTCCGACGATGTTCTCCTTTGCAACAAGTCCGGTAACCGAAGCAACGGCTGCCTGCCAGTTGCCCCATCCGAGAGGAGCAAAGATCCACGAGATACCCGATCCGATCTTGGCGAGGATAGACATTCCGATCTCGTCCTCCTCGAGCATCCTGAATCCGTCGTCCGTAAATCCGAAGTAGCTGGTGAACCAAACAACGATAGTTGAAAGAAGGATGATCGTTCCGGCCTTCTTGATGAATGACCAGCCACGCTCCCACATGGAACGAAGCACGTTGCCGACTGTAGGAAGGTGATATGCGGGAAGCTCCATAACGAAGGGAGCGGGATCGCCGGCGAAGAGCTTTGTCTTCTTAAGCATGATACCGGAAATAATGATCGCTGCCATTCCGATGAAGTATGAACCTGTTGCTATCCAAGCGCTTCCGCCGAAGATCGCACCTGCGATCATTCCGATGAAAGGAACCTTTGCGCCGCAAGGTATAAACGTTGTTGTGATGATCGTCATTCTTCTGTCACGTTCATTTTCGATCGTACGTGAAGCCATGATTCCGGGGATACCGCAGCCCGTGCCGACAAGCATGGGGATGAAGGATTTTCCGGAGAGACCGAAACGTCTGAAGATACGGTCGAGCACGAATGCGATACGCGCCATATATCCGCAAGCCTCGAGGAATGCAAGAAGCAGGAAGAGTACAAGCATCTGAGGAACAAATCCGAGAACCGCACCGACACCGGCGACGATACCGTCAAGGATGAGTCCTTTGAGCCAATCAGCCGCATTGCATGCATCAAGGAGTTTCTCGATAAGCGCAGGGATACTCGGAACCCATACACCGTAATCGGCGGGATCGGGCTCGTCAAAGCCGTTTTCTTCGAAATATTCAACAGCTTCCTTATAGGACATGCCGATCACATCTTCACCGGCATCCTCGGGAACCTCGGAGAAATAAACAGTCATCTCGTCAAGTGCGAGTGTTTCCTCGTCTTCAACCTCTACGGTTGAGGTCTCGGGGCCTGTCACTGCCTTCATCTCCGCAAGAACCGCATCTGCGTCAAACTCTTCATCTTCGGTGTCAAATTCAACATATGCTGCGGCAGCGTTCATTGCGTCCGCATATGCGTCAGCAGCCTCTTCAGCCTCACTGTCTCCGATCGCAAGGAGGTGCCAGCCGTCTCCGAAGAGATTGTCATTGGTCCAGTCCGTTGCCGCAGCACCGGGGCCGACCATGGCGATCCAGTAAACAAGGAACATGATCGCTGCAAAGATGGGAAGTCCGAGCCATCTGTTTGTAACGATCTTATCGATCTTGTCGGAAGTCGAGAGCTTTCCTGCCGACTTCTTTTTGTAGCAAGCCTTGATAACCTCTGCAATATATACGTAACGCTCGTTTGTGATGATGCTCTCCGCGTCGTCATCGAGCTCTTTTTCAGCCGCTTTGATATCGCTTTCTACATGTAATAAAGTCTCGGGAGCGATCTTCAACTGCTCGAGCACCTTGTCATCACGCTCAAAGATCTTGATCGCATACCACCTCTGCTGCTCTTCGGGCATGTCATGCACGATAGCTTCCTCGATGTGCGCGATCGCATGCTCAACGGGTCCGGAAAAGCTGTGAAGCGGAACAGTCTTGGTGCCCTGTGCCGCCTTAATGGCTTCATCCGCTGCCGTCATGATCCCTTCGCCCTTAAGCGCCGAGATAACAACCACCTTGCATCCGAGCTGACGTGACAGCTCCTCAACGTTTATATGGTCTCCGTTTTTCTTCACGATATCCATCATGTTGATGGCCACAACTACAGGGATCCCGAGTTCCGTGAGCTGTGTGGTCAGATACAGGTTTCTCTCGAGGTTTGTTCCGTCAACGATGTTGAGGATCGCATCGGGACGTTCTGCGATGAGATAGTTTCTTGCTACAACTTCCTCAAGAGTGTAAGGTGAGAGTGAATAAATGCCGGGAAGGTCGGTGATGGTCACATCATCATGTTTCTTAAGCTTTCCTTCCTTCTTCTCCACAGTTACGCCGGGCCAGTTTCCGACAAACTGGTTTGAACCGGTGAGTGCATTAAAAAGAGTCGTTTTTCCGCTGTTGGGGTTACCCGCAAGCGCTATCCGAATGTTCATTGTCTTACTTCCTTTCGTTTAACTGTTTGATCTTCGTCCCAAGATTTTGAGAACCGGGTCGTGTATCAGTGTCCGACTGACGCACGGTCACTGTACCTCGACCATGGAAGCATCCGCTTTTCTGATCGAAAGCTCGTAATCTCTTACGGTCACCTCGATGGGATCTCCGAGCGGAGCAACCTTTCTCACATAGATGCTCGTGTTCTTAGTGATGCCCATGTCCATGATCCTGCGTTTTACCGCACCTTCACCGTGGAGTTTAACGACCGTTACCGTCTCTCCAACTTTCACGTCTCTTAGCGTTTTCACTTCATTTCCTCCTTATTTGCTACAGCTCAACGAAGTACTTGCTTTTCCTTGAGCACATTAATGCACGATTTCAATCGAGGGCGTCATTGCACTCAGACCATGATCCTTCGCGCAAGATCGTTGTCGAGAGCCACCCTGCTTTCCTTGACCTTCACGATCAGGTTCTCGCCGAGTGTGCTTATCACGCTCACTTCACCGCCGATATTAAAGCCCAGATCTTCGAGATGTTTTTTGACCTCCGGACTTCCTCCGATCTTTTTGATTATCTGTGAGTCTCCGGGATTCATATAAATAAGAGGCATCATGTCTCCCTCCTCTTGTTGTATTTTTTACATGGTTAGCTCAAACTAACCAAGCGTCATTATTTAAGGTCAGAAAAGGCATTTACTCCGATCTGCAATCTGTTAGCCTTGTCTAACCGTGCATCATTATAGTTAGCCCGCGCTTACTTGTCAAGTGTTTTTCGGGGGGAAAATTGAAAAAGGTTCACAGTTTCAGTTCATTTTTGAATCTTGCGTCGAGTCTTCTGTGCGCTTCTTCCTTGCGCTCGTACATCGACTTGTCGGCAGCTTCGATGAAATCGGCGATGCCGCCGTCCGTATCGGGGACGATCAGCTGTCCGCCGACGCTGACCGAGAGCGGGAAGCGAAGGTGCAGAAGCTCAATATAGTTGCGGATACTTTCGGTGAGTCTCAGACAGAATTCCTCCGCAGTCTCAACTCCGTCGTAATCACCGACTGCCACGAACTCGTCTCCGCCATATCGGCCCATGATGAAGCCCTTCGGGCAGCTGGCGATGAGTGCCGAGGAAGTCGCGCGGATCGCCACGTCACCCTCGAGGTGGCCGTAGTTGTCGTTGATCATCTTCATGCGGTCTATGTCTGCAAAGATCAGAATGGTGCTCTGACCCTTCTTTTTCTGTTTTTCAATATATCCGAAGAGAATATCCTCCACGCCCGTGCGGTTGTAAAGACCTGTCAGGAAGTCCGTCATGGCGATCTCCTGCAGCTTCCTGTTCGCCCGGAGCGTAAAGATGTTCTGCCTCAGAGACATAAACGCATTTTCCATGTAGTAGACCCACCTGCGCTGCTCCTGTGAATAGAGCATCGTGGGGTCGTTCTTGCTGACGGCATATCCGATAAGGAAATCCTGGTAATTGAGCGGACATATTATAAAAAGATCGGACGAGTTCTCATCTTTAACATATCCGGGAACCAGCTCACGGGTCTTAAACCTGAACGACTCCCGGCTCTTGCCGTCCTTCTTCCAGTAGAGTACGTCGAGCTGTTCCGAATAGCCCTTGACGCAGTGTGTATAGACCTTGTCCTCCAGCTCGAAGATCTCGGGTTCCGTGCAGATCCACAGGTTCTTTCCGAGGAAGCTGTATGCATCAAAAACCTTTCCCATAGTCTCCGGAAACTCATCCATGCTGCCTGTTTTAATGGCGGCGAGGTTCATCTCCTGGAAAAATGCATCAAAGATCGCTCTCGAGATCTTTTCGGCGTAGCCGCCGCGAACCTGCTCAGTGCGGCTTTTTATGTCCTCTTCGGAAGCCTCACAGCCGCAGCTTTCCGACGGTACGAATTCGGAGTTGTATATCTTTTCGTATTCGGGATCGGGATCCTCGATCTGCCTCATGAGCTCGCGATAAGCCAAAACGCCGATCTTGTCCCAGCCCCTCGAGACAGTTGCGAGCATCGGGAAAGTCTTCTTTCCCTCATCGATATTGTCAAATCCCGTAACCTTCACCCTGTCGGGCACGGAGATCCCGTTTTTATAAAGCGCGGTCATAACGCCTATAGCCATGTGGTCGTTGGCACACACGAAAGCATCCGGCAATTCGTGCCCTTCGTCGATCCACTTCTGTGTCTCGTCGAATGCGCGGCTGTAGCTGAATTCGCCGCCAAAAACACCGAGCACTTCAAGTCCGTGCTCTTCCACCACATCGGTAAACGCTTTATATCTGAAGGCATCCTCAGTATTTCCCTCGATTCCGCTCACATAAACAAATTTTTTCAGATGATGAGATCTGACGAGATGCTCCATAAGCTCATGAACACCGTGGTAGTTTTCCGAAAGGATGGACGGGATACCCGGGATCTTTCTTTCGATGGAGAGAAGCGGAACACCCGAATCTTTGAATCTTTCGATGATACGCTCATACTCGGCGGTATCGTTCATCGTGTTGGCAAGCATGATCACACCGTCATAATCCTCCGGCGTTACTATGTCTATCATGTTGAGCTGAAGCATGCTCTGTGCCGATCTTTCCCAAAGAACATAAGAAACAAAAGCAAAAACGTCGACATTGTCCTTTTTTGCTTCTGCTGTTATCCCTTCAAGGGCATATTTATAAAACTCGTTTGACCACCCGTTTCCAAAAACCGCTATACGCTTATTTTTCATAATACTCTCCTGCCCTGTGGGGCATATTGATAAGGATATGGCAATCTCAAAAAGCGAAAAGCATGACCCGCATGCCTTTGTTCATTATATCATACTCTTGTTTTGCTTTACAAATAAAAGTAATCCGCACAAAGAAGGCGCTCATCCCCGCACAGGACGAACGCCTTTATCTCTCTCTCCGATTTGTTTCATTATTCGCCGCTGCCGCCGTAGTTTGAGAGAACCCTCGCTGAGGGATCATTTACGTTACATCCCTCCCACGACTTGTTGGGCATCCAGAAATCGACAACCATCTCGGACTGTCCGGGATAGTACTTCTCGAATATGTCTCTGTAGAGAAGCGACTCCTTGGTGAAAGGTCTCGCATGAGTATACTTCTTGCATCCCTCTTCGAACTGTTCGTCGGTGTAGACGCTCTCGGCATATTCCTTAAGGTCGTCGACCATCGAATGTCCGACAGCATCGGAAAATGCCGCTTTTTCGCGCCACAGGATTGAATCGGGAAGAAGCCCCTGGCCCTCAAACGCATGACGCAGCAGGTACTTGCCCTTTCCGTAGGTGTTGACCTTCTTGGCGGGGTCAATGCTCATTACGTATTTCACAAAATCAAGATCGCCGAAAGGCACTCTGGCCTCGAGGGAGTTAACGCTTATACAGCGGTCCGCGCGCAGCACGTCATACATATGAAGCTCGTGCACACGTTTCTGTGCCTCTTCCTGAAAAGCCTCGGGGCTCGGAGCAAAGTCCGTGTACTTGTAGCCGAAGAGCTCATCGGAGATCTCGCCCGTGAGGAGGACCCTGATGTCCGTCTGCTCGTGGATCGCCTTGCAGACCAGGTACATGCCCATGCTCGCACGGATCGTGGTGATATCGTAGGTTCCGAGCAGGTGTATTACGTTTTCAAGGTTATCGATGACATCCTTCGGGGTCATGAACACTTCTGTGTGTTCGCTTCCGATAAACTCCGCAACCTGACGTGCGTACTTAAGGTCGATCGCATCCTTTTCCATACCGATCGCAAATGTCCTGATGGGCTTGTCGCTCTCCTTTGCCGCAATAGCGCAGACAAGCGAGGAATCAAGGCCACCCGAAAGCAGGAATCCGACTTTTGCATCGGCGATAAGGCGCTTCTTTACGCCGGCAGTGAGCTTCTCGCCGATCTTTTTGCAGGTCGTCTCGAGGTCGTCGGTGCTGACCTCATCAACATGAGAAATGTCATTATAGCAGGTAAACTTGCCATCCTTATAAAAGTGTCCGGGAGGGAAAGGCATCACGCGCTCACAAAGGCCCACAAGGTTCTTTGCCTCGCTCGCGAAGACGATCACGCCTTTTGCATCAAACCCATAGTAGAGCGGACGGATGCCAAATGGATCGCGGGCAGCTATGTACTCACCGGTCCGTCCGTCATAGATGATGCAGGCAAATTCCGCATCAAGTGTTGCGAACATGTCGGTTCCGTACTCACGATACAAGGGGAGAAGGATCTCGCAATCGCTGTCGCTCTTAAACGTATATCCCTTCTTCTTAAGCTCTTCCTTCGTCTTCTCGAATCCGTAAAGCTCTCCGTTGCAGACAACAAAGCTTCCTTCGAGCTCGAAGGGCTGCATGCCTTCGGGAGTCAGTCCCATGATCGAAAGTCTGTGAAAACCGAGCTTCCCCTTCCCTGTATCTATCACTCTGCTATCATCGGGTCCACGGGAGATCGTTTCCTTAAAACCTTTAAGGAACTCCTCCTCAGGAACCTCACTTCCGCAATATCCCATTATAGAACACATAACTGCCTAAACCTCCTGTTAACAGCCAACTTTAATCAAACGGCTGTAAAATCTTTGAGGAAAGAATGCCCAACCGCATTCTTTCCTCATTTATTTCTTTCATATCAGATAAACCCGGTATAACCTTTTTCAGGTTCCTTCATGAAGGAAAAATCAAATATTAATTTCAGATCATTTAACACCGAAAAGAAGATCTGCGTAAGTCGGGAACGGCCAGTAGCTCTTGTCGGTGAGCGTCTCTGCCTTGTCGCAGGGAAGTCTCAGCTCACTCATTGCAGGCAGGATCTTGTCCCTGATAGCTGCCGACTCTTCGATGGTGTCCTGAATGTTGCCAATTGAAACCATTGCATCCTCAAGCTTCTTTACACCGTCCTCGATCTCATCGAGAAGAGTGCTCAATGTCTTAACAAGATCTGTCTCGTACTTGCACTTAAGTGAAGGAACGAGTTCTCTCTTAACGCTTGCCTTCTTTGCAACATCGCCGGCATAACGCTCAACAGCGGGAGCGATCTGGGTGCGTGCCATATCGACCATGGTGCCTGCCTCGATCATCACGCTCTTGCAATAATTCTCAAGCATGATCTCGCATCTCGAATCAAGCTCTTCCTTAGAGAATACGCCGAGTTCGGTGAGCATCTTAACGTTCTTCTTATCAAGAAGGTGAGGCATGCAATCTGCCGTTGTCTTGTAGTTGAGGAGGCCGCGCTTCTCGGTTGCTTCCTTGATCCATGCATCATCATAACCGTTGCCGTTGAAGATGATACGCTTATGGTCCTTAATGGTCTTCTTTATAAGAT
>JAEEGG010009661.1_pt1 | contig 21559 bp, 7 predicted proteins | sample 9134161 | NCBI WGS metagenome assembly JAEEGG01 (sample SAMN16246543, study PRJNA631951) | gut metagenome | biome: gut microbiome; feature: rumen; material: CR-attached | host: Bos | place: Iran: Karaj | collected 2018-10
ACAGGAGAAAAATGTGATTGGGAGTGTAGTCAGTGATATATAATCACTAAGGCTTGAGATGCTTGTGAAGAAATTAATTTCTCAAAATATAAAAATGAACCTAGTGTTGATGCTTTATGTCACAAATTAGGTCTTAGTTGGGCTGAAGAAAAATGAGATTTAGCAAAACTTGCATGAATTGATGATTATGTAGGTTCAAGAGAACAAAATGAATCAATTAGAGTATATCTTGTTGATCATGTAGAAGATATTTTGAAAGGAAAGTTTAATATACAAGAAGAAGTTGTAGAAAAGAATAAAGGATATGTTTACACAAACGATGTAGTTCTTAATACAGAAGAAATTAAAGGAGAATCAACATACAACAACATTACTGTTAATGTAGAAGCACCTATTGGTTCTTTCCCAGAAGGAACAACATTAAAAATTAAACCAATTATTAAGAAAAAAGAATTAAAAGAAATTGAGGATCAAATTGTAACACAACAAGACAATGTAGACGAAACATTAGAATTATTAGCATTTGATATTTCTTTCTTCTATGATGAAAAAGAAGTTCAACCAGTAGAAGGTAAGACAGTTCAAGTAACATTTGATTATGCAGAGAATAAAAAATTATCAAAGGCAGATACAAATGAAGAACAAGAACTTAAAGTTTACCACTTAGATGATAAAGATGCTAATGGTAATAAAGTTGAAGAGATTAAAGTTGATGAAGTTGTAATTAATGAACAAGAAAGTGAAGAATGAAAATTAGTAGTAGATGCTGATGGATTTTCAACATATGTGATAGTTGTCACTCATGTTGTAAGTGAAAATGAGACAAGTATTAAAAGTTTTGAAGATTTTAAAGAAGCTCTTAGCAATGTTAACGATTGAGATATCCTTACATTGATAGCTGATATTGTTTTAACAGAGAATATATGAATACAAACAGGGGTTAATATTGATATGTCATGACATACTATAAATGCGGATGGACATTGGTTCTATTTTAATTGAAATCAAGAGTCAAAAATATCAAACTGAACAATCCATAACACAAATAAGCCGGCAATCCAAGTACAGTATTGAGCTAAATTAATAATTGATTCGTGAACTTTTGAATCAGATTCTAGTGCTATACAATGATATAGTGGGAATATTGAAATAAATTGATGAAGCTTTAAATCAAGTAGTTCCTCTGCTATTATAGCAAATAATAAAACAAAATTGCATATAGTAGATGCTAATGTTGAGGCTCAAGAAGTGGCTGTTTTAGTAATAAGACAATCAGAAGCAGTTATTGATGGATGAGAATATAATACAAAAGATAATTTTGTAGTTTGAACTAATTGAACATTAAATGCAACAGATAATCAATGAGAAAATAGAATTGAAATAAATTGATGAACTTTTGTTTGAAATATTCAAACAACATGATATGTAGCATGTGGTATTTATGCTCCAAATAATGATGAAATAATCATTAATTGATGAACTTTTAATATAAATAATGGAGTTGGAGTAGCTGTACGTGCTTGAAAGGTAGATGTAAAAGAAGGAGCAGTATTCAATGTAACATGAAATTGAGGAAAATGAAAAGTATGAGATTCTAGAGTTGTACTACCATCATGAACAAAAGTAGTAGTAGATTTGGCTGCTCAATATCCTTGATTAATTGAAAATAGTTTTTATGTAAAGACAACAGAAAACACGGAGGATATACTATGAAATTTAAATCAATTAGTTGTAATCGATAAGAATTGAGAAGAATCTCCTTTTGTTTCAAAAACAGTAAAAAATATTGAAATAATTATCTCAAATTCTAAAGAAGCAAAATTTAAATCATGAATATTCGATGTGGATCCTTCTGCTTACGTTAAAGATGATTACTATGTAGTAGCAAATGAAGAGAAGTATACAGTAACAAATACAGCATCTACTGAATGAAATTACGTTGCTAAACCAAATATTCCTGTTTCATGAACAGGAATTACTGATAATTCAAAATTAAGTAGCTTGACAGTTGATGTTGAAGAAAATGAAGGAACAGGAGCAACAATATCAGCAGATATTTTGTCTTGAAGTGATAATAGTTCTGTGTTATGACAAGTAGAATTAACCTTCAAACAATGAGATGATGAAATAGAAAATGTAAAATTTTGAAATACAATTTTGGTTAGAATTCCAATCAATGGTAATTTTGAAAATGTTATTATTTTAGCCAAACATGGTAATTGAGATTTCTGAATCTCATGATTGGCTACAGCAGATAGTTCTTGTAATGATTGAGAGGCTGAAAACTATCAATATACTGGTTGATTAATACCAGTTCAAAATGGTTACGCTTCTATTTATACTTGTCAAGCTTCAATTTTTGATGCTGTTGGATCTTATTATACAGCAACACTTAGTTCAAATGGAGCAGATTCTGCTTGAACAGAGAAAGTATATTATGCTTATGGAACAAATAAGTATTATTCTGATACAAATGAAAGTACTCAACTAAATGGTAATACAATTACTATTCCAACTAAAAAATGACATGTGTTTATGTGATATTTTTCATGAGACACTAAAGTAATTAGTGAAACAGGTCTAATAATAGATTTAGAATTCAATGTTAATGCTAATAGCACTTATGTTGCAGAATATGATAAATGAGTACATAATTTTTCGTATGTTGAAATCACTTCTTGAACATACACCAATGGTAGTACTGTAGCATGAGACAAAAAATATAATGATGAAATTATATTACTAGATCCTTCTGTAACAGATCCTACAGATGTATTTAAATGATGGATTTTGTATAGTTGAGATGTTGATGTAACAGATTCTATTACTACATTAACGAGATTAAACAACAGATATACTTTCAATATGCCAACACATGATATTAAAGCTAAAGCAAATATCGGAAAGAAAGATTATACAATAACATATTTTGGAGTAGACTGAGCAACAGTAGAAAATCCAGAAAGTTATACTATTTTAAGCTTAGATATTAAATTATCTGATCCAATTAAAACATGATTTACATTCCTATGATGGACTGGAGATGATCACGAGGAGTTGTTCTCATGAAATACTGTAGCTATTACATGATGATCAACATGAGACAGAACTTTTTATGCTAACTGGTCAGATGAAATCTATACCGTAACAATAGTTACAGGAAGAGCAGAAAATCAACAAACATCAGTATCTCGAGGATATGTAGATCAAGCATCTTTAACAGGGGTATATGGAACAGTTATCTCTTTTGAAGACCTAACTTTAAATATTTGAGAAAAAATAGTAAACGTATATCCTAAGACAGATTCAGATAAATATACATATCATTTTGATGGATGGACAACAGATTGTGGTACGGTATTAACAAAAGATTGTACATTTACAGGAAATTTTAGTAGAACTGCTAAAACATATACTGTTACTTACATTTCTAATAATACTCCGAATCGAGCAGTATTACCAGAATTTCAAACTTATAAGTATTGAGAAACTGTAACAGTTGCTGATCGTCCAACAGCTCAATGATATACCTTTACAGGATGGTTCTTAGATGGAGAATTAAGAGAATCTTTTGTTATGCCTGCGAAAAATATTGTATTAACAGGAGAGTTCTTAAGTAATGATTCTGATTATTGGTATCACTACGAACTTGAAACATTGGATTGAAATTGGCAAAATACATGAACTAAAGTTCCTTTGGTTTGAAAAGAAGGAGATATTTTTAACCTTCCTTCAGAATTACTAAGATTTGAAGGTTTCTCTTTAACAGGAAGTTATGATGGTTTAGTAATTAGAAGTGGATTTAACTTTCCAATTAAATATGAGAGAAATAAGTATAAACTCAATTATGAATATGAAAATCATGTAGCATGAGAATCTGAATTGCCAACATCAGGTACTTATAAGTATGAAGCTTCTGTACAAGTAGCTCCTTTAGCTACAGCAGTATGATATGATTTTGAATGGAGTGGATATACGGCAAATAGTACTATCAAAATGCCAGCTAAAAATCTTATAATAAAATGAGTATTTACTCCAAAAAATGATACAGAGTATAAAGTTAAATATTATTTTCAGGAAAAGACAAAACCTGAATATAAAGAGAATACAGACCTTGAAGAAACTCTAACAGCTACAACAGATACTCCTGTTTCTGCTGATAGAAAAGAATTCTCTGGATTTACATTAAATACTAACGAAGGTGTATTAAGCGGAAATGTTAATGGAAGTTGAGATTTTGTATTAAAATTATACTATGATAGAATTTCTTATACCATAACATTTACTTGAAGTGATGTAGCTCCAATTACTGCTAAATATCAATCATGAGTAGTATTGCCATCATCAACTAAAACATGATATATATTTAACGGATGGATTGATGAGAATGATAATAGATACAGTGCAGGAGATACTTATACACTTTCATGAGATGTAACTCTTACAGCTGATTGGAATGCAAATGAAATACAATATAGATTGGTGAGACATAATTGGGGTATTAAATATGAAAAATATGCAAAGAAACCTATATATGATGAATATCAGACAGGGAAAATTGCATGAGAAGTAAAAATCCCTATGGCATATACTGGATTAACCCTTAATACTTGAGATACTCTTTTGTTATGACATATTGAATGTGAAATAGATGAAGATGTTTGTAAATATAAAATTCCAGATAATGCAACAGGTAAATTAGATATAGATGTTTATTATAGCAGAAATCTTTATACCGTTTCATTCGATAGTAATGGATGAAATGAAGAAACAGCAATTATTGCAAAATATTGATCATGAATCAGGTTGCCAAATCCAATGAGAAGTTGATATAATTTCTTATGATGGTGAGATAATCACCTATCATGAAATTATGTAATAACAGAAAATATAACTCTAACTGGACAATGGGAAGAAAGTGATAATACTCCATATACAGTAGAACATTACAAACAGAATATAGATGGAACGTATTCAGATAATCCAGATGATATAGATAATTTGACTTGAACAACAAATCATGAGACAAATGCAGTTGCTAAAGATTATGAAGGATTCACAAGTGGAAATGTTGAACAACAAACAATCTCAGCAACAGGAGCAACAGTAGTAAGAATAGAATACACAAGAAATTCATATAAAGTATCTTATGCTTTAAGCGGAATTATACCAGATTGAGTAGATGTTTCTTCTATGTCATGAGAATTTAAATATGGTGAAACTGTTCCTGTTATATCTGGTCAAAATATTTCATGATATACCTTTACATGATGGTTCTTGGATAATCAATTAACTGGTGAATTTGCAATGCAAGCAAATAATGTAGTTCTTACATGAGAATATAAGCCAATTGTTGTTGACTATCACTATCATTACGCTCTTGAAGAGCTAGATTGAACATATAAAACAGGATATATAAAAGCTAAAACATGATATGCAGGAGAGCCTGTTCCATACCCTATTGAATCAAGATTAAGACAATATACATGATTTAGTTTGAGTTGAAGTCTAGATGATTATTTTAGTGGTCAAGTTATAAAATGAGATGGGACAACAGATATTGCAATAAAATACAAGAGAAAAAGTTATAATGTAACATATGACTACGGTACTCCTAATTTGTCTTCAACTCCTAGTGAACTACCATTAACATGAAGCTATAAATATGGTGAAACAGTACCATTGGCTAGTTTGGCAACAGCATCATGATATACATTTACTTGATGGTTTATGAGCTGAACAATTGTTAGTTCTCCTTTTGAAATGCCTGCATATGATGTTGTTCTAACAGGTGCTTTTAGTTCTGGTATGGCAAAATATAAAGTAGCATATTATTATCAGGATAGTAATGGAAATTATGATATAGAAAGTAGCTCAGTTGAAAGATGGGGAAAAACAGATGTAATTACATGAGTATCAGAATCGGATAAAGTATCTACAAATTCTAAATATGTTTTTGATGAAGCAACAAGTGAATTAACAGGAATTGTTTTATGAAATGGATCTTTAGTATTAAAAGTTCATTTTAAGCAACAACTTACTGTAACATATAAGAACGATGCTCCATATGATTGGGATTTTGTTATCTCATGAATTGATTATGGAACAGCAACACCTAAAATTCCTATCCCAAATCTACAATATAATGTTAATAAATTGTCTCACGAAAATTGATATATTTTTGATGGATGGTCTCCAGAAGTGAGTGATACAGTAACAGGAGATGTAATCTATACTGCTAAATGGGCTCCTGCTGAAACAACATATACAGTAGAACATTACAAACAGAATATAGATGGAACATATTCAGAAACACCAAGTGAAATAGAAACCTTTACTTGAAAAACAAGTGCAGTTGTTGTCGCAACAGGTCAAAATTATGAATGATTTACATTAAGTTGAGATGTTGAATGAAGTGTTCTTTCTTGAAATATTAAATGATATGGTGCTTTAACATTAAAATTATATTATACAAGAAATGAACGAAAATTAGATTATGGAACAGATTATGCTAATCCTAAGACAATAACTCTAAAATATTGAGAAACAATCGAGTATCCTGAAACATCTTATGAATGACACAATGTAACAAAATGGCTCGTTTCTAGTTCAAATTGATCATTAGTACAATGAGACGAAGTTCCAGAAACAATGCCAGATTATAATCTTAATTTATATCCTACTTGGAGTACAGGTTCATATACTATCAGCTTTAGCGGAGCAAATCTTGATCCAATAACAGGTGAATATGGATTAGAAGTAACAGCTCCAGCAGATCCAAAAAAAGATGGTTATACTTTTGTTTGATGGGATACAACTATTCCTGAAACTATGCCAGCTGAAGATATAACAATTACAGCTCAATGGACTCCTGTAGAATATTCAATTGCTTATGAATTAAATTCATGAATAGTTGAAACTACAAATCCAGCAACTTATACAATTGAAACAGATGATATAACATTAGTTAATCCAACAAAAGATGGATATACATTCCAAGGATGGAGTGGAACAAAATTATCTTGATTAGATAATACCTCTGTTTCTGTTGCTAAATGAAGTACAGGAGATAGAGCTTATGAAGCAAATTGGACGGCTATTGAATATACAGTAATATTTAATGAAAACGGTTGAGATGCTGTAGAAGATTTAACATATACAATCGAAAGTTGATTAGATTCATTACCAACTCCAACAAGAGATGGATATGAATTCACAGGTTGGTATGATGAAAATAATAATAAAGTAACAGCTATAGCAACAGGATCTACATGAAATATTACTCTTGTAGCTCATTGGGAGGCTGCAGTTGCTAATTATACAGTAAAACATTATAGAGAAGCTTGGGAATGATTTAATAAAAATGGTAAGACTGCTTCACAAGCATCAGATGGTAAATGGTATTATGAATATGTAAGTCAACCATTTACATGATTTGTTAATAATAATACTGACCCAGTAACACCAAATAAATATGATGGATTCATATATGATGAATCAGCACCAAATATAACATCAGGAACTATTACGACTGAATGATTAGAATTAAAACTCTACTATGCAAGAAAATTATTCACAGTATCATTTGATTCTAATTGATGAAGTGCTGTAACAGGACAAGAAGTTTGATATGCATTAACTGGTATACAACCAGCAGATCCTGTAAGAACAGGATACCAATTTGTATGATGGAATGATGAAAATGGTAATCCATATGATTTTGTTAATACTGATGTCAGAAAATCTATAACATTAACAGCTGAATGGACTCCAAATAATATATTAATTAATTATGACGCAAACTGAGCTTCATGAACAGTTGCTCCAAATGTTGCTAAATATGATGATGAAGTTATATTATCATCAGGAACAGAATTATCAAAGATTGGACATAACTTTATGTGATGGTCAACAACTTCTACATGAGATGTTGAATATGCATGAGGAGAAGCAGTAAGTGGATTAGTTGATACAGGTTCAATAACACTATATGCAATATGGACACCTAAAAAATATGACATCACATTTGTAGATGAAGATGGAACAACAGTATTATGAGTATTTAGTGGAGCATATTGAGAAGATCCAGCTAGTTTCTGGAAAGAAGATCCAACACAATCTTCTGCAAATTGGAAGTGTCAATTTAAGTGATGGTCTCCAACTCCAGCTGCTATAACATGAGAAGCAACATATAAAGCAACATTCTATAGCTTAGATGATAATAATCCAGATTTATGTTCTCTTGCTAGTTATACAGTAACATGGAAGAATGATGATGGAACAGAAATTAAATCTGATGGACATATCGGATTTGGTTCTACTCCTTCTTATTCATGAGCAGTTCCTCAAAAAACATGAGATGAACAATATTCTTACATATTCTCAGGATGGACTCCTGCTATAACAAAAGTTACATGAGATGTTGAATATACAGCAGAATATACAGCAGTTCTTAATAAATATGATGTGACATGGAATAATTGGGATGGAACAGAAATCAAAGTAGATACATGAATTGATTATGGAACAACACTTGAATTCTCATGAGAAGTTCCACAAAGAACAGGAGATAATATTTATAGCTATGTATTCTCAGGATGGACTCCATCAGTTCATGCAATTACATGAGATACAGTATATCAAGCAGAATTTAAATCAATATTTACGCCATATACTATTACATGGAGTGGTAATAATGACAATAATTTAACAAATACAGAGGTTTCTCAAATTTGGGAGTCTTATGTAAATGTTCAACCAGATCCAGAGAGAACAGGATATGTATTTGCTGGATGGTCTCCAGAAGTTATCTCTTGAGTAACAACAGTTGAATGAGATGTGACATATGTGGCACAATGGACTCCTGCAACAGGTATAGAATATAAGGTAAAACACTACTTACAAGAATTAGATGGTAGTTATCCAGAAAATCCAAAAGATACAGATACTTTAAGTTGAACGACTGAAGAATTAACTAATGCTGTTGAAAAGAGTTATTCATGATTCTCATTAAGTTGAAATATTAAACAACAACAAATCAAAGCAGATGGTTCAACAGTTGTAAGTGTATACTATAAGAGAGATTCATATAAGATTGAATTCTCTAGTGATGGTTGAACTACTGTGGCAGAACAAACTGTTCTTTATGAAAAGAGTGGTTCAAAACCAGAAGATCCAGAAAAGACATGATATACATTCTCATGATGGACAATGAATGGAATCCCATATGATTTCACTGCTCCAGTTACATGAAATATTACTCTAACAGGTACATGGACACCAAATGTATATACTGTTAAATTTGATGCTAATAAGTGAACATGAACAGCAATTGATGATATGGACTTCACATATGATGTTGCTCAGAATTTACCAGATAGTACATTTACAAGAAAATACTATTCATTTAGTGGATGGAATACAGAGGCTGATGGTAGTGGCTCAGGATATAATTCATGAGAATCTGTAAGTAACTTAACTGCTATTAGTGGAGATGTGGTTACATTATATGCTCAATGGTTAGGTAAATCATATGTTGTAATATTTAGTGGAAATGGTGCAACATCTTGAGAGATGGAAGATCAAGAATTTGAATTTGGTAAGACAGAACCATTGAATGAAAATAAATTTGAAAAGGAATGATATCATTTCATTTGATGGACAACAGATCCTACAACTTGAAAATTATATGAGGATAAAATCTCTTATCCTACATGGACAAAAAAGGATAGTATAACTCTTTACGCTCAATGGCAAATAAATCATCCTTCAATCACATTTGATACTGTTGGTTGAACAGAAATAGATTCAATATCAGGTGATTATAATACTCCAATAACAGCAACAATACCTACTCCAATAAAAACAGGATTTGTATTTTCATGATGGGATAAAGAAATTCCTCCAAAAATGCCTGCTGAGAATATAACAATTACAGCAAAATGGTTATCTACAGAATGGTCAATAGATGAAAAAGTATCTCCTCATTGAGAAGGTGAAAATGGCAAAGGATATGATACTGAAATTAGTGGATACGATATTAAATATACTAATGTATCATTAAGAATCCCTGATGACGATGAAGATAGAGGTGGTAAAACTGCTACATGGTTATGATTCAAATTAACGGCTCCAGAAGCTGTAACAGCAAAAAAAAGCTGAGCCGCATATTTAAAAACATATAGTAATACTAAATATACTATAGCACAAGCTGCTGATGAGACAGATTCAGATGGAAGATATGTGGTCTATATATGGATGCCTCTTACAGATGAAGATGTAAAATCTGCTATTAGTGGTGAAAAAACTGAAATTGAATATACAACTATTGTTTCATGGGATGGGAAAGAAGAATCAGAAAAAACAATTAAAGCTACAGTTGATTTAAAATCATTATTATTAAAAGATAAAGATTGAACAACAGTTCTAGTAGAAACTGATACTGAATGAAATATCGTAGATAAAAATGAGTACTATGATGTAGTATTTGATACTAACGGATGATCATCAATTACAGGACAAAATGTTCATTATAATTCATGAGTTGTAATTCCAACTGCTCCAGAAAAGACATGATATCAATTCTCAGGATGGACATTGAATGGAGAAACATTTGACTTTACAGGAACAAAGATAACTTGAGATATTACACTTACTTGAGCTTGGACTCCTGTAACATACGATATAGATTATCTACCAAATGGATGAGTTATTAAATCAGGAAATGCTACGACATATACTATCGAAGATGAAGTTCAACTCTACAATACAGCAATAAGAACAGGTTATGTATTTAAGGGATGGTTAGATGCTTCTTCTTGAGTAGTTGATCGTATCGAGAAATGAACATATGGAAACCAAATTCTCTTAGCTCAATGGCAACAAGTAAGTGCTGCATTAGCTGAAGCTAAATCATGAGAAAAGAAAGCTGTAGTTTCATCAGATGTAACAGTTGATGTAGATGCTGCTCCATGAACTGCAGAATATACTTGAAATATCCCTACATGAACACTTTCATTTGATACTCCATTATTAACAAATGTAGTTAATAGTGGAACAATTGAAGAATATTCATTAGTTGGAATTAAGAGAGCAAGTACACAATTAGATGTAAAAACAGATGAATTACAAGTTAAGACATGATATGCTGCAACAATAGTATGAGGATTAGAAGTATATCTAAAGAAAATTACAATTACTAAAAACGCTAGTTGAGTTATCGAGAATAAGACAGAGAAGAATACAAATACAGTTAACTTCTCAAAACCAGTTGCTTTACCTATTTATATAACAACTTCAGCAACTTGAGTAAAAGTTATGGTAAATCATGGTGAAGGATATGGATTGAGTGGTTTATCAATTAATCCTAACACAACATGTACTAATGGTATAGCATCTGATCCATACACAGGAGAATTAATCCCAGTAGAAAATTCATATGCATGGATCTATACTTGTTCAGCTTCAACATTCGTAGCTTATACAGAAGCTCCTAAATCTAATTGAGGAGGATCTTCATCTGGAGGTTCATGAGGTGGAGGATGATGATCATCTAAATCTTCTTCAAGTTCATCATCTAGTTCAACAACTCCTACAACTAATACATGAAATACAACAAATATTGACTTAAAATGAGTTGTTTCTGCTCCAAATAAAGCTTGTCTAAATATAACTGAAGAATCTAAGATTAAATATAGTGATGAAGTATTAGATGCATACGCATGGGCTTATGCAAATGGCGTAGTTACATCAAATGATGTTGAGAAAGCTAGAGTATATAGTTATATCACTAGAGCTGAATTGGCTAAGATTATGGTTCAATATGTTGCAGGTGTTTTGAAGAAAAAACCAGTAGTTGAATGAAATGTATCATATGCTGATGTAGATGAAAGTCTTTGAGAATACGCAGGTTATATTAATCTTGCATACCAATATCAGATTATGGGTATTAATGCAGATGGAACACCTCTTAAAGAATTCGGACCAAAATCATTAGTAACAAGAGCTGAATTTGCTTCTGTTCTATCAAGAGTATTATATGGAGATAAATATAATGTTGATGGATCTGCATTCTACTCAATGCATATTGATGTATTAAATCAAGCAAAGATTATAAATAATACTAATCCTGCAATCCTTGAGAAAATAGGATGGATCTTAATTATGTTAAAGAGAGCATCAAAAGATATCCCTAATACTAAGGATGCATCCAATGTTGAATATTGTCCAATCACTACAGAAGATGAACAAAAGGCAGCATATGAATGGGCACTTAAATACGGAATTACATCAATTGATGATCCTGATAAAGCAAGATTATGAGAAGAGTTAACAAGAGCAGAATTTGCAAAAATGATGGTTCAATATATGATTAATGTCTTACATAAGAAACCAATCTTAAATAAGGATATTAGCTATCCTGATGTTGATGGAAGTCTTTGAGACTTAGAAGCATATATTAAGTTAGCTTATCAATACCAGATTATGTGAATTCACTGAAATTGACAACCTCTTGAAGAATTTGCTCCTAATAGAATTGTTACAAGAAAAGAGTTTGCAACAGTTTTCTCAAGAATCTTATTCTGAGATAGATTTAATATCGATGGACCAGAATATTGGACAAATCATATTGATGCTTTAAAAGAGATCTCTGTATTAAAAGATGGAAATCCAGCATTACAAGAAGTAAGAGGTCGGGTGATGCTAATGATGTATAGATCTGCAGATGATCTTAATAAATAATAGATAAGAATTGTAAGAAAAAACCACAAACCTGGAGAGGTAAGTGGTCTTTTTTATAAATATATGTTTTTATTAACTTTTTCCTGCATGAATTTTTAAATCATGTAGCTTAGTAGTAAAGTAGTCGGGATATATAGATTTATTAATTATGAAAGTTTTTCAATTGCTCTCATACCTAAAGGTCTTTATTATTTTAGCCTCATCTAAATTATCAAACCATATAGTACTATTAGCGGTCATTGATATCTCATTATTAACTTCTATTATAGGAGTTGCGTTATTAGCTTCTTCTAAAGTATTATAATCTCCAGTATAAAGTTTGATATTTGAAATACTATCTCCAGTAGTTCCATAACCTTCACTTAGAATATTATAACTTGTTGTTTCTCCATCATCTTCAGCAAGTTCTAATTCTATTAATGGATTTACTGCAAGTCTGATTGTAGAATAGAAATCTCAATATTCATTAATTCATGAAACGGTTGTTCTATACACTCATAACTCTGGATTATTAAGTTCTACTTTTAGTTCTGCTCATTCTGCAGGAACATAGTAATTTAAATCATCACATTTTATCCAATGAGTTCAAATAGTACTAGTTCACTTATCTTCACATTCTAGTATCATATTATCATCAATCCCATTATTAATAGATATTACTAAGTTTTCAAAATTAGTGTTAACTCAACTATCAAAATCTATTGAAAGGGTATCAATATATGCATATGCTAATGATTTATCTGATGGTGTTAAAAGGAATTTTCAGAGAGTAATTCTATTATCTCAAAGAACAACATCAGTATCCTTGTTTGATGTAATATCTATTTTTGTTGTATTGCTTAGAACCTCGATAGGAACAAAATCAGTTGTTTCAATCTCTCCTCATTCAGAAGAAAGGTCTAATAATGCTAATCAATAATTGTAGGTTCCAGCACTAACTCTTCCTCAATCAATTTCTACCTCAACTTTTACAGTAACAGTTTGTCAAGGATTAAGGTTAATTGTGGTAAATCAACTTGAGAATCCTACTGAGTTTCTAGAAGAAATCATTCCAACTTCTTCTCAGTCAATGTATAAATAGAAATTTGCATCACCACCACTGAAATAACCTTGGCCTTCTGTTTTTGTTATGACCCATCAATTAATTTTAGAACTCTTTACAGTAGTGTAAGTTCAGTTAAAAATAGTTCCTCTAGAAATTTCATTTTTCTTAAAAGTTCTTGGTTCTGAGATATTGTTTTCTAAAATTACCTCATTATTGCTTGCTTCATTATACATAGCTTTATATATCATAGAATAAGCATATCATCTTGGAACATATGAGTCAGGATTAGGATTATTAATAACACCGAGAGCTTTTAATGCAGCAAAGTGTTTTGCATAGTAAGGATCACCTCAATCATATAATTCTCACCATAATGCTCTTGACAATGTAGTTAAGAATATAGCGTAATTTACAGTACTATATGGGTGGAAATCAGTTCCATTCTCTCACATAAGTCAATATTGGCATGCTGCAATAATATAATCAACATAATCTCCATCAGCATCTGTTATATCAGTGAAGTTACATTGAGCATTAGTATCTTTTGCACGACTTAATTCATTCTTTGCCCAAATTGAAACAATTTTAGCTAATTCTTGTTTTGTGATAACTCATTGAAGATCGGCTTCATCAATTGATCTAGTTTCAAATCCTATTTCATATGCATAATTATAACCATCTACGAGATCTGCAGGATAAGTATTGGCGCTTTTTTCACATTTCTTATTAGTGTTATTCCAATAATATCCTTCAGGACATGGATTTATATCTGGATCTTCAACACATGTTTGGTTGTTTGAATCAAGCTTATATCAATAATCACATGTGAATGTACATAAAGTCTTTCACTCCTTTGTTCTTGGAGTTAAAGCACCTCAGATTTGAATTCAGTCAGGAACGGAAACATTTAATAAGTCTCCTAAATAAGACCAAACAACACTTTTATTTCCTTCAGAAACATCCCAACTTGCATGTTGAGGGAGTCCTGAACATAGACGATGTTGCTCTGGGTTTAGTGGATCAAATGCATAAACTAATGTAATAGCTCAAGCTGCTACAGCACTTAATCATAGTAATAATTTTTTTGTGATAGGCTTCATGTTTCCAATATATAAAGTAAAATATCTTTTTTTTATTGATAAGTATCTGATGTCCTTTCTAATAGAATCCAAACTCGTTGTCTAATTTCTGTTCTTTCTGTAGGATTATCAATTTTATCCATATATCCATTATTTTTTAAAGCATTAAGATGCCCTTCATAATATTCTTCTCATGAATTGTTATATGCGTTTCACCATAATAATCTTGATAATGCTGAACCAAATTGAGCTCTTGTTACTTGCCTCATAGGTTCAAATGATGAAACGTTAATTCCCATGATTCAAAGAGCACAAGCCATTTTTCAGTAACTTCTCATTTCTTCTGTTGGCCAATCTTCATCATCGTCCCATTGACAATAGCTAGGGATTGATGTTATTTCTTTTCATAGGATATTAACTGCATAATTTACTAATATCTTAGCCATTTGTCATCTAAGGAGTTCTGATTCAGGTCTAGCGTTTTCTAATATTTCAATACTTGTAATATCGTTTTCATATGCCCATTTATATGCATTTTTTACTTCATCATTATAATTATTTGTTAAGATTGTAGCTGTTTTATTTTTTTTAGGAGTAGTTTTCTTTGATGGAGTAGTTGTTTTATTTTCTTTTTTTATTTCATTAATTGTTCATGTTGTAGTTAGTTGCTCTTTCTTATTCGTAGTTTTAGTTTCAATGGCCTTAGTTGAACTTGAACTAGAACTACTTCTACTTCTGCTTCATCCTCATCCTCAACTTCATGAACTTCAACTAGTTGAATTAGAAGATGAGTTTCAAGAATTTCAATTATTGTTAGATGAAGAACTGGCTTCTAAACGTATTTGTGCTGTGCTTGGAATAGATAAATTCTTTTTGATAGTATTATATTGTTCATCTGTTAATTTATCTGATGCAGCTTCTTTGACTACAAAATAATCCAACGTTTGAGAATTAAGTTTTATGATGTTTGTTACTTTTTGATTTAGAAATCAGATATAACTTAAGTCATTTGCTACAGTGTCACCATTTGTATCTTTTCATGAAAGTACTTCCATATTGGCAGAATGTTTTCATGCTGATGAATATTCATGACAAATTGAAGAGATCTGAGTTCCAGTTGTTACAAAAATTTCTTCATATTCTCAGCCGTTTTCCCATTGTATTTTTACTTGCCCAACTTGATCTCAATCTAATGATAGGCTGATACATCTTGTTGAAGATGATGTATCAGTTTTCCATTCCCATTCAACATCTGTTGCTCAACAAACAAAAGCAGTTGATAGGAACGATAAACATCAAATAATAAACAGCTTTTTCATAATCTATAAATATTAGATAAATATCTTCTAAATTATACTTATAAACATTAATTTTGTCAAAAAATAAAAGGAATAATACTAATCAAAAATTAGTAAAAATTTAATTCTTAATTCTTGTTTTAATAAAAGTAAAATTTTGTAGATGATATTGACATAATTATTATTAATAGATATATTAACAAAGAAATTTAACTAGATAGATATTTGATGGCTGATATAAATGGTATAAAAACTCAATATGAAGATGATTATTCAAATAATCAAACTCCAAATCTAAGGCGACTAGAGTTTATGGATGAATTGTTAAAGGTATTGCAAAATACCTCTTACGAAGTAAAAAATAAAATGATTCAAATCAAAAAAGATGCTAGGAATTCTAAAACGTGGTGAGCTAAAGAAAAGGAAGAAATTGATAAAAGAATCTCTGATATTATAAAAGCTAGTCCATGAACTGATATTGTAGTTATGATGCCAGATATTATGACATGACTAAAATTATTTTGAGAATGAGATTATGAGAATGCATTACTAAGAGTTTTTATAGATGAAAAAGATGAATATGCAAAAAAAATATGTGAGAGATTTGTATATTACGCAGAATCTTTCATTATACTTTATCAAAAACAATGAACAGAATATCTTCGTAAATATAAAAAAATTCCTAATTATAGAACACTTTTAAAAGCTTGTTTTTGTAAATACATAAAACGCTATATGGAAACATATTTAAGAAATATGGAATTTAGCGAAGAAGAATGTAAAGAGGGATTTTCAGTAATCCAAGAGGAGTTGAAAGAAAATTGATTAGAATTAGAAGCATCAGAGAATATTAAACAGTCATTTATAAACCTTTGTAGAGAAAAGTATCCATTAGCAAAGAAAAGCTGTGATTTTTTGTTTGAAAATAAATCCTTTAAAAAGGATTATCTTAATATGATAATAAAATCACTCGATAAACAATTATCTGTGTACTTTGATGATGTTGTCCACGACAATGATAAAATGATAAAAGAAAGATCAGAAAAAGATGAACTGTCTGAAGATGAAATTAAAGGTATAGAACCCGTGGTTACTCTAATCAATATAATAGCAGAACTAAATGGTTTAATGGATGAATGAACACGGATTGATTCATCAATTGCATTGTATTTTTCAAGTTTAGCAAATGTATTTGAAGAAGATCATAATAAAAAACTAAAGAAGAAAAATGCAAGTGAAGTAAAAAATCAAAAAGTAAAAGAAGAAAATTCAAATATAGGTGGTTTAATATCAAATACTCCAAGAGGATCTTGGAAAACCTATCTTTCCGAAGAAGAAAGTAATCTAGTAAAACAAGCACTATGATATCTTAATTTAGGAGAAAAAGAATGAAGCGTAATAAAGTATATTACGAAGCTTAAAATGAAAGATCTTCCTTTAAAATTCCATGATTTTAAAAGACTTTTTGAAATAAAAGAAATTCCACCACAAGTAGAAGCAATATTAATTGATAAGTTGTGATTAGAATATGAAGTTGAAGAAGAAGTCCTTAAAATAAAAGAGGAGGAAAAAATAATAGAAGAGGGAAAAAAAGAGCAGATAGAAAAAGAAGAAATCATAATTGATAATCCTAAACAATTTCTAATAGAAAAGATGGAATCTTTAGGATATATTATTGATAATAAAAATGCTTTAAGCAAACAATTGGATGAATTCTTGCAAAATGATAATTATGCTGCAGTTCTAAAAAACCACCTAAAAAATCCAGAATTTTTGAAAGTGTTTTTGCATAAATGAGGACATAGTGCAGCTCGTGTGATTCGTGTATGAATGACAGGACGAAGATTGCTTTTTGAGAAAAAAAAGGATGATAAATTTCATGTATTATGTTTTGCAAATCATAACAATTATGAAGACCGTTTAGCAAAAATAAAGAATAGGAGGAGATGCTAAATTTGAAATTCATTCAATCAATAATCTTAAAAAACTGACTCTCAATAAAGAAAGTCAGTTTATTTTTATAAAATATATTCTAATAAAGGGCTCAAGGACACCTAATAACTCTTAATTTGCAATAGTCTTTATCTAATTCAAAACAAGCTTCTTTTAGACTTCTAGGTTTTGCAGAGAAATATACTTTATCTAAGAGAATTTCATTTCCAACCAATTTACAAGCTGGTGTAAATGGAATATATTGAATAGTTACACTTCAGTATTGTTGATCTCAATTAGTTGTATCAGTTCAAGTTATCTGCATGATAGTAAAATTTTCTCAATAGAAATTAGAACTAACATCTTCTCAACTTAAATGATATACATAAGGAATATAAGTTGCTCATCATGAAAGTGTTATATCAATACCCGAATATGCTTGTCAATTTTCATAGTTTGATGCTTGAATTTGAAGAAATTTAGTATCAAAGAAACTAGAAAGCTCTTCAACAGATGACTTAGTTCTTAATTGATCAACACTATTCCAGTTAAGTGAAAAACCAATAGCTAATAAAATTCCAATAATAAGGAGTACTATTAGCATTTCAATTAGTGTAAATCACTTTTTTTTATTCATGCTCATTATATATTAACATTAAACACCAACGTTTTCCATGACAGTAAATACTACTCAGAAAATTCCAGATGCTACAAGTGCTACAATCACTCACATGAAGATAAGGATAATAGGCTCTAACATCTTAGAGAATGCGTTGATTTGATTATCAAGTTCATCTTGATACATATTGATAACGTTTTGCATTGAATCTTCAAGACAAGCTGTTTCTTCTCAAACTTTAATCATAGTAGCAACACTAGGATAAATTAAGTCTGTTTGAGATGAAATAGAGGCATAAATAGTTTTTCATATTTGAAGTCCTGCCATTACTTGTTCAATCATGTCTTGATAAGCAGGGATATCGAGAATCTCTCTTAAAAGACGGAAAGTTTGAACATAATCAAGTCAAGAACCAATCATAAGTTTCATATATTTAGCCCATTTAATAAGATAATATGTTTTTGTCATACTACCAATAAGTGGCATATTTAACATCATCCATGAGAATTTCTTCTTTCCTTGTTCAGTTGTAGAATAAATCCATGCAACGATAACACCAACTCCTAGTACGATAAGGATAGTTTTCCAATATTCTACACAGAAATCAGAGATGCTCTTTAATACACGAGTAATAAGAGGTAACTTATCCATTTGATCAGAGAACATATCTAAGATTCCAGGAAGTACTGAAGAGAATAAGAATAATACTGCAGCAATAGATCCAACAATAAGGAATGCAGGATATATTAATGCAGAAATATATTTATTTCTAATTTGATTAATGTATTCATATTCATCAGCAAGCTCATGAAGAACAACATCAAGATTACCAGTACTTTCTCATGTTTTAATAATAGCACTATCTCATTCATCGAAGTATTCTGTTAAACGACCAATAGAGTATGAAAAACTTTTACCTTCGTTAAGATAATGTATAAGGGTTCAACAAATATTTCTAATAGCATTATTCGTTGTTTCTTTTCTAATAACTTCAACTGATTGTAAGATAGATAGTCACCCTTTTAGCATATATACAAGTTCTTTATAGAAAAGTACTTTATCTTTTGCAGAAAAAGAACCTTTATCTAGAGTACCCATAAAAGATAATATGGTTTTTTCTACTTCATCCTTAGCAACGTATTGTCATTGTACTTCAGGAGTTTCTATGGTTTCTTTTCCTTTTGATTTAGTAGTCATTGTTATACAACGATTATTTAAAATAATAAGCAGTTAATGATACTTTTGTAGATTGTTTTTCATCATATTGCATAATATCGTAAGATACTTCATCGATAGTATAGAGGATACGATCTTCTTTTTCTTGAATGATGTATTGTTCAATATTATCTACAAAAGTGATAAGATCATCTTTATTTTCAAACACAATTTCTGCTTCAATAGGTGCAGAATTAAGATTAAAGCTTCTCTTTTTATCTCCATCTCATACTTCAATATGTTTTACTATTTTTGGTTCTCAAATATGAATTCCCCAGATAGTACCATTTTGAGTTGAACGATTATCTCAAGGAATATTTCTTGTAAGATAACGATCTAGATTTTTTAATACTTTCTTTTCATCAATTACCATTTTTTCAGAATTAAGATCTCCCATTTGAAGATATGAAACTACTGTATTGAATTGCCCAGTAAGAATTCAAAGTTCTCCAGTAAGAATTGAAGCTTTACATTCTTCTTGCTCATCTTTTGATGTATCATTAACACATTCTATGATGTTATCTGTAACTTTATCGATTCCTACACGAGCTTTTTCAAGAGTTGAGTAGCTATTAAATGTTTGTTTTAAATTAGCAAGTTGTTGTACTTTACTATCGTAAGCACTTAGAGTACTATCGTATTCTGCTTTAGCATCTGGTAGATAAGTTGTACCAACAATTGTTCACAAAATAAGAAGAATAATAACATATACTTTATATTTTGCGTTAACCACTCTAATTTCAGTAATCCTATTAGCTTCAGGATTTAAATCTTCTTCGCTAATATAGGTTGCAGTCTTTTGATTCTCAAGAAGACTGTCCATTAATTGTTTATCTTGTTGCATCGTTATTTACTTTAGCAGATAAAGTGAAAGAAAAACCTTTAATATTATTTACTTCTCTTTCATATTTTCTAATTGTAATGTTGTTAAGGAATTCTAGTTCATTGAATCTATTAATAAGAGAATCTTCTCCTGAATAGAGATATGCAAGATTTCCTACAGCACCATTAAGAGATAATTCCTTAAGATTTACCTTAAAATCAGATAATAAGATAAAATCTTCATCTCATGAATTAAGACTCTTAAGTTTATTAAGAATATCAAGAATCTTAGTAATATAAGTACTCCAAGGAAGATGAGTTCTCTTTGATTCAAGTTCTTTTACTTCAAGGAATTCTGCGAACCCTTTATGGTTCTCATTAAGATAAAATTGATTATTTGCGTCTTTTTGAACTTGAATTTGTTCATCAAGAGCAACGTTACTTCTTTGTTGAACGTATGCTCTCATATGATAGAATCAAAGGAATCATAGTTCAATAATGAAGGCAGCAGTTAGGAGAAAAAAGACATTTCTCCAAGTTTGTGTAGCTTTAGATAAGCCCATTGTGTGTAAATGAAAAGATAAAAATCTAATATAATTGTAAATCTTTTTTGAAATTTTGCAAAAAATAGGACTTATTTTTTACATTTTAAAGAAAAAATATAATAAAATAAAAAAATTTGCGTAATAGTGGATTTTGTGTTATAATAGAGTCAGGTTTTATGTTAAACAAAAAATGGCTACAAAAATAGAAAGGAATAAAGCAGAAGCATGACGATTATTGTTTAAGTTTAAGCTGCAAAAACTTA
>JAEEGG010009665.1_pt1 | contig 21555 bp, 23 predicted proteins | sample 9134161 | NCBI WGS metagenome assembly JAEEGG01 (sample SAMN16246543, study PRJNA631951) | gut metagenome | biome: gut microbiome; feature: rumen; material: CR-attached | host: Bos | place: Iran: Karaj | collected 2018-10
TTTCCGTGGAACACCAGATCATAGCTCTTGGTGCCCTTGGAGGCACTTACCATCTTGTTTTCCGTGGGTTCGCCCACTATGAGGAACGGAGCTTTAAATCCGGTTTTGGAGAACGCCTTGGCACCCCAGGAACCGGTTTCCTCACCTGCCAGGATAAGGAGGCCAAAGCCGTTACATCCCTCTGCTTCCAGCTTTTTGCAGGCAGTGTACATTGAATAAACCTGCCCCTTGGCGTCACAGGAGCCGCGGCCGCAGACCTTGTTTTCCCAAAACACGGGCGGAATGTATGGAGGCACGGTGTCCATATGGGAGCAGAACACCACGCGCGGGGTCCCCCATTTCAGGAAAAGGTTCAGCGTGCCGTCGCCAACTTCCATGAGTTCTTTCTCCTGGGCCTCCAGGTGCTCATGCAGCCACAGGGCCATCTCACGCTCTTTACCGGAGGTGGAATCTATGCTCAGTATTTCTTTGAAGAGGTTCATAGCCAGCCGTTGTTTAACAGAACCTGGGCAATCTGGACGGCGTTTGTGGCAGCGCCCTTACGGATGTTGTCGCTCACGCACCAGAGGTTGAGGCCGTTCTCTATGGAGTTGTCCCGGCGGATGCGGCCCACGAATACATCGTCCTTTTCCCAGGCGTTTATGGGCATGGGGTAGAGGTTGGAGGCGGGGTCGTCCTCGATGACCACTCCGGGCATCTCGGCCATGAGCCTCCGGGCTTCTGTAAGGTCGTAAGGCTTTGTAAATTCAACGTTTACGCTCTCAGAGTGGCCACCCATTACGGGGACGCGGACGGTGGTTGCAGATACTGCGATGGAGGCGTCGCCCAGGATCTTTCTGGTCTCGTTGATCATCTTGGCCTCTTCCTTGGTATTGCCGTCCGGGAGGAAAGAGTCTATGTGGGGGATGACGTTGAGGTCTATCCTGTGGGGGAATTTGCTGCCGGAGCCGCCTTCGCGCTCAGAGAGGAGCTGGTCTTTTCCGCGCTGCCCGGCACCGGTAACGCTCTGGTAAGTACTTACAACAATGCGTTTTATGCCGTATGCCTTATGGAGCGGGGCAAGGGGCAGCACCATCTGGATGGTGGAGCAGTTGGGATTGGCGATGATGTATTTGTCCTTGGCCAGGGTATGGGCATTGATCTCCGGTACCACCAGCGGGACTTCCGGGTCCATGCGCCACTGGGAGGAATTGTCTACCACGTAGCAGCCTATGGCGGCAAAGCGGGGAGCAAGCTCCGCACTGGTAGCACCGCCTGCGCTGAATATGGCCAGGACTGGCTTTTTGGCGATAGCTTCATCGGCACTCATTACCGTCCACTCGCGCCCGCGGAACCAGATTCTCTTTCCCCAGGAACGGGGCGACGCCACTGCAAGCAGTTCCGTCACCGGAAACTTCCTTTCTTCAAGCACCTGGAGCATCTTTGACCCCACCAGGCCCGTAGCTCCAACAACTGCAACTCTCATAACTGTCTAAATTTTCACAAAGATAGCAATTCGTCCGGAAAAACGGAAAACACCCGGTCGGAAGGCAAATACACATATTTCCTGTTCGTAACAATGGCGTTTTTGGGTGGGATGGAAGAAGCAACGGAGTGGGAAACAGTTTGTTAGTAAATTTATTATTCACTATATTTGTAAAAAATACATGTTATGAAATGCAACTCTTTTTTCATTGTTTTGTTAGCTTTTCTTTTGATTATGGGTTGTTCGCTCAAGCAGCGAGCCGACCTTATTGATTATCAAAAGAATCTTCCCGTTTTAACCAAGGCTTATTTTACTCGTGGTAGTTTTGACAACACTTCTGTAACGGAAACAGACTTGCAAAACTATATTCGGTTTAGGATGCTTGAGAAGAAAGCCAAAGGAAACAATCTTGTTCTATCGGATATTATACCTATTCTATGGGCAGATGAGACATGTTTATACGTGATTCAATACGAGGATGGTTTTGATGTGATTTCTGCCGACAAGAGAAGCCCTGTTCCAATAGCCAAATCTAGTCATGGGTTTTATGAAGAACAAAACAATCCTGATGGTTTCGGCGGGCATCTAAACATGATAGCAGAAGAAGTCTGGTTTCTAAAACATGGCTTTCTAATAGATCCCTTACCTGAGTCAGAAGAGTATATTAAGAGTTCTCTTGATTTTTGGAGGATGGTTAATGCGGATAGTTCATTCATAACGGAGTTTAAAATTGATACTAAAGGACATCCGATTATCGACCCGGATATCCCTGTTGGACATTGGGAACTAGTAGGTGTAAGAACAGAAGAAGAAGTATACGATTCTATACCTCATTTAACATCAACATGGTGGCATCAAGGGAATGCTTACAATTATTATTGTCCTATCGACAAAGACACAAATGACGTTCTTCGTAAGTGTCCTGCCGGTTGCGTTGCCATAGCCGCAGCGCAAATGCTCTACTATTTACACCAAAAAGATGGTGTTCCTACTACAAGCCCCAGTTCCGGGTCATGTACTGGGTTTGTATATGACTCTTCGTATGTTCAAAATTTTGGGGATTTTGTTACCAGCACTTGGGGTCAAATGAATATTTTAAGCCCCTATGATACATGTGCAGCCCTTTTGGTAGGAGATATAGGAAAAAAGCTACACATGAGTTATCATTGGGATGGATCAGGGGCTTATAGTGAGGATTTGCCGGATTCTGTTTTTTCTCCATATGGTTGGAACTGTGATTATGCAGATTATTATTCCTCAAGTATTATTACTTCAAGTTTAAATTCTGGTTATCCAGTTGTCTGCGGTGGTCATAGGCTCGATCGGGGAGACAATAAACCCGGTCATGAGTTTTTAATTGACGGTTATAAACGTTTTCGAACAAAGACAATAAGTACATATGAATGGGTCCCTGATAATCCAGATCCAGCAGGGTCTACTTATATGTTTGATTTACGAGATGAAATTTCATATGGAACTCCACATATTTTATATTACAAGATGAATTGGGGATACGGATTATTATCTAATGACGAATCCTGGTGCTCTCTTAGCGGAATATGGACGTACTATACGCGTCCTCCTTATATTTATAATCGCGATCTTATCTACAATTTCACAAAGAAGGCACAATGAAAAAAATAATTAATATACTAACGGTTTTCTTGGCTATGGTTTCGTGCATCAATACTGGCGTTGTTGATAGTAACGAGCCTAATGGCGGCGGTATCCCCAGACCTCAATGTTACATTTACTATGTAGATGGCTTTAAAGAAAAGTTGGAGATAAGCATCTTGGCTTACCAGTATCCTATGTTGCTTATTAGTTGGGAGACAAATAATGACTACTCCGATTTTAGAATCAATGATGCATCCATCGAACAAAGAATAATACAGGATTTAGGCAAGAATGGTTTTGTATTGCTGGATGATTGTGCGACAAGTATTGTAACAGGTTGTTATTCCGGTGTTTCCGGTCCACTGAGGATTTATTCCGATGAAGTGATTGATAACAGACCGGCAGGGGATAATCTGTCAGATTTCTTTTTTGTTTTAAGTGATAAAAATCCCTTAGCATATGTTGAGTATCCCTCTTTGACTTTTGTGAAGAATTGGTGCATGGAAGGAGAGACTATTTCTAGTGACACATATTTTTCTAAAAAAGCAGTTCCTTTTATCACGGCAAGCGGAAATAATCGTAGTTGTAATTTGTTTCTGGTAACCGGTGAAGACAAGCAGTATATTTTGGATGGAACGCACAATTTATTCTTCGAGTTGCCTCTTATTGGAACAAAAAGTGATGGCAGCGAGATCTCTATGGTTCTGAAGGGGTCTTTCCTCCGTCCCTGAAAAACGCCATTTTTGCGGACGGCGGGGATCAAACGGGGCTTTCGTCCCTAAAATCGGCTGTTTTTAGGGACGGCGTGGGACAAATGGGGGCTGCTGAAGCCGCGGGGCTACTCAAATGACGTTTCGAATTCCTTCCAGGCATTCTTGAACCATGTCCTCAGGACCTGCTTGCGGGCGGGGATGAGGAAGGAGTTTTCTATGGAGATGCGGCAGAGCTGGCGCACCTGGGCAAGGGAAAGGTCCCAGCCCACGGCTACGGCAAGGTAGTCTCCAACCAGTGCCGAATGAGCCTGGTAAGCGGCATCGTCAGAGCATATTACGATTGGAATGCCCTCTTCCCAGTACTTCTTGGCAGGGTGCTTGGAAAAGTCCCTGCAATAGCCTAGGGCAGCGTTGGAGACGGGGCAGATTTCCATGGGAATGCCCTTTTCCAGCACGGCTTTTTCAAGTTCCGGATACCTGTAAAGGTTGAATCCGTGGCCAAGGCGGTCAATGCCGCAGCGGAGGGCTATGGCAATTTCCTCGTTCTCTCCGCGGAGGCTCTCTCCGGCATGGAGGGTAAGGCGAAGGCCGGGATTGTCAACAATAATCTTGCGGATGCGGTCCTCGTAGCGGGCAAGGGAATAGGAACGGTCTTCATCGTTCACAACGTCGATTGCTTTCACAAGGTCGTACTCACCGTCCTTCACGTTCTTCCAGACCCAGACGGCGTTGTCCATCAGAAGGTCGAACAGCGGGTCCCAGGCGTCGTTCTTGCCGGCGCAGGCTACAATGGAAAGGGTGAACACCGGGTCCACTTTACGCACCTCCGCAAGGGCCTTGATATAGGCCTCCGCACGTGCCTGGGCGTCCTGGCGAGTCCCGAAGAAAGGACTCCTGAGCTCCAGATGCTCTACGCCGATGGAATGGTAGTAAAGCATCACTCGGGTATAGTAGTCCTGAACCAGAGCCGGGGTGGTGCAGATGGCTCCGCACTTTGTGAAAATGCCCTCGAACCAGTCCCAGATATATCCGTTGCGGGGTGCTCCTGCAACAGTCCACTGGCGGCGGAAGTCCTCTACCGTGAGGCCGTCGTCAAGGCATTCCTGCATGGTACGGCTGCCGTATGGAACGCCAGGGCCGATGAAGCGGATCTGCCACTCCGGCGTAATAACCAGTTCCGGATGATCCCTGAGGAACTCTACCTGCATCTCCATAGGCAGGATGGCGTCCGCATGGGCGTGGAGATCGGCCCCTTTGGGCATGCGCTCCAGGAACTTGTAGAGGGGGGTGTCGTAGATGGCGGTGTCCCGCAGGAAGTCGAAGGAGGTGCCGAAGCGGGCCCTGAAGTCGGCCTTGAGCTGTTCGAATCTTTGTGTCATCATTCCCATTCAATGGTTGCGGTGGGTTTTGGCGTAATGTCCCAAAGGACGCGGTTCACGCCCTTGACCTCGGAGGTTATACGGGCGGTAATGTGCTGAAGGAGGCTGAAGGGAAGTTCCGGGACAGTTGCGGTAACGGCGTCGCGGGTGTTGACGGCACGTATTATCACCGGCCATTCCCAGGTGCGTTTGCCGTCCTTGATTCCGGTGGACCTGTAGTCCGGAACGGTGGTGAAGTACTGCCAGACTTTGCCTGCAAGGCCTGCCTTCTCGAATTCTTCCCTGAGTATTGCATCGGACTCGCGGACGGCCTCCAGACGGTCTCTGGTAATGGCACCGGTGCACCTTACGCCAAGGCCGGGCCCCGGGAAGGGCTGCCTGTAAACCATGCCGTGAGGAAGGCCAAGGGCTTCACCTACTACCCTCACCTCGTCCTTGTAGAGGAGCTTTACGGGCTCTACCAGCTCAAAGTTGAGCTCCGGGGGAAGGCCTCCAACGTTGTGGTGGGCCTTGATGCCGTCCTTGCTCTCAAGGATGTCCGGGTAGATTGTTCCCTGTGCCAGGAATTTGATTCCCTTGAGCTTTGCGGCTTCCTCGGCAAACACGTCTATGAATTCCTTACCTATGATATGGCGCTTCTGCTCAGGGTCTTTTACTCCGGCAAGCTTGTCCAGGAAGCGGTCTACGGCATCTACATATATAAGATCTGCCTTCATCTGGTCCCGGAACACCTTGATAACCTGCTCCGGTTCACCTTTTCTCAGAAGGCCGTGATTGACATGTACGCAGACAAGGCGGGAGCCGATTGCCTTTATGAGAAGGGCCGCCGTTACAGACGAGTCCACTCCGCCGGAAAGTGCAAGGAGCACCTTGCCGTCGCCTATCTGATTCCTGAGAGCCTCTATCTGGCTTTCAATAAACTGCTCTGCCTGCTCTTTGTAGGTGATGCGCTGCATCGTTTCCGGGCGTACGTTACTGTCGTTCATGCTACTGATAATTAGGGGATTTCTTTGCTATTGTAACATCGTGGGGATGATTTTCCTTGACTGTGGCGGGGGAAATTTTCACGAACTCGGCCTCCCATAGCGCCTGGATGGTGGCGCTGCCGGTGTAGCCCATTCCGGAGCGGAGGCCGCCGGCAAGCTGGAAGAGGATATCGGCAACAGAGCCCTTGTACGGGACCTTGGCCACGACGCCTTCCGGGACCAGTTTTCCGCCGCCTTTCTGGAAGTAGCGGTCTGCACTGCCCTGCTGCATGGCGTCGATGGAGCCCATGCCGCGGTAGCACTTCATGCCGTCTTCAACCTCTCCGGGGGCTTCGTCGGTACCGGCGAACATGGAGCCGCACATAACGGTGGATGCACCTGCGGCAAGAGCCTTGACGATATCTCCGGAGTAGCGGAGGCCGCCGTCGGCAATAACGGGGACGTCTCCGGCAACCTCGGCAACATTTGCAATGGCCGTGAGCTGGGGCATGCCCACGCCTGCAACTATGCGGGTGGTGCAAATGGACCCGGGGCCGATTCCAACCTTCAGGGCATCAGCGCCTGCCGCGATGAGGTCCCTGGCGGCCTTTGCGGTGGCGATGTTACCAACCACCACGTCCACGCCCGGGAAAGCGGCCTTGACGGCCTTGAGGGCATTCACTACGCCCTTTGTGTGGCCGTGAGCGCTGTCCAGGACAATGGCATCGGCACCGGCCTGAACAAGAAGGGACACCCTTTCCAGGATGTCCGTAGTAATGCCTGCGCCTGCCGCAACCTTAAAGCCTTCCGCCTTTACTTTGGCCACTTCCGCGGCCTGCTTTTCCGACGGCATGTTCTTATGGATGACGCCTATTCCGCCGGCTTTTGCCATGGCTATTGCCATCCTGGCCTCCGTGACGGTGTCCATGGCGGCGGACACAAACGGCACTTCAAGGGTTATGTTTTTGGAAAAACGCGTCTGGAGGGAGACGTCCTTGGGGAGGACCTCAGAATACGCGGGCACAAGGAGGACATCATCGAAAGTGATTCCTTCCTGGATTATTCTGTTTGCAAAGCGGGACATCGCATTACGGTTTGTAATGCGTGCAAAGTTAATGAAAAAATCCCTTTCGCGGAAATTTTATTTCAGGAAAGTTACGGCCGCTCCGCCGCCCGGTGCAAGGCTTAGCGTAAGGGTGTCTGCACTGGTTACCGTGCGCGTAATAATTTGGTACGCATAAGGGTTGGAGACCCAGTCCGCGTCCGGGGCATCGGCATAAACCGTCATGGTGAATTCCTCTCCGGAGGGAAGGAAATCCAGCTTCTGGACAACTGTACGGGCGTTTTCGTCCGTGGTGGCGCCAAGGAAGAACTTGTTCCCGGCGCGGCGCACAACGGCTATCCACTCCCCAACTTCTCCCTGCAGGGCGCAGGACCAGTCGCAGTCCGCGTCAAAGTCACGGAAGAACTGGAAGGCAGGATGGTTCTCATAGTTCTGAAGAAGGTCGCAGGCCATCTGCATGGGAGAGTAAAGGACCACCCAGTTGGCTATCTGCTTTGCCAGAGTGGTGTTTACCCTGCACTCCGTGCCGGGTTTTCCCCAGCCGCGAACCTGCGGCATTCCGTCTATGCTGCGGTATTCTATATCAAATACGCCGGGAGTATAATCTACCGGGCCGCCAAGGAGTCGTGTGTATGGCAGAATCTCGTGATGTGAAGGCGGATTGCCCTCGCTCCAGCCGTTGTACTCCATGCCCCTCACGCACTCGCGGGTCATGAAATTGGGCCAGGTGCGGCGGATACCGGTAGGCTTTATTGTCTCATGGGCATCCACCATCATCTTGTGCTTTGCAGCGGTTTCTATAACTCTCTGGAAGTGCTCTACGGCAGCCTGGCTGTGCTTTGTCACATAATCGTGCATGCCGCCGCCGGCATAGCCTGTCTTTACGGCGTGGATTCCAAGGTTCTCTGCCCATTCCATAGACCGTTCAAGCTGGCTGTCAAAGCGGCGGAAGTTGCCGCCGGTCTCGTTGTGGGTTATGAGGGCGATGCCTTTTTCCCTGGCATAAGCCGCCACTTTCTCAACGTCATAATCCGGTGCTGCGCTTGTGAAATCAAATGCCGGAAGGGCGTCAGAGCCGCGCCAGGCGTCGTTCCAGCCCTCGAAGAGCACGCCCTGGATGTTGTTATCGGCAGCAAAATCTATGTAGCGGAGCGCCTGCTCCGTGGTTGCCCCATGATGCTCCCCGCCCCAGGACTCGATGCCAAGGTGCATGCTCCACCATACGCCGATGTATTTCATGGGCTTAATCCAGGAAACGTCCTTAATGGCGCAGGGCTCGTTCAGATTCAGGATAAGGGAGGAGTTTATCAGCCCCACTGCGCTGCGGGCAATCTGCACGGTGCGCCAGGGGGTACGGAAAGTGCCGTCAACAATGGCCTTCACCTCCGTATTGCGTATATCCCCGGGGGCAAGGTCCGCCTTGAAGGAAAGGCCTTCCGCGCGGCGGAGAACCATCTCCGGGAAAGCGTATATGGCGGCCTCATGGACCGATGCGTACAGCCCGTCGGCAAACTTCATGGTGACTGGGGTATTGGCGTCCTGGAGCTGGCTCAGGGGCATTTTGCGGTAGAGGTGCTCGTAGGAGTTGAAATCGGCCGGGATAGACCAGGAGGCGGCGTCCGAGGCGAAGTTGAAGCGGGTGAGCTCGTCCGTGACGGTGATGCTGTCCGCGCCGGGAACATCGTACTCATAGCGGAAGCCAAGGCCGTCGTCGAACACCCGGAAAACAAGGCTCAGGCGCACTCCGGAGGCGTTTTCCAGCTTGAGGGAAAGCTCCCTGTGGCTGTCCTGGACGGTTTTGTTCTCTCCCCACGGCTGGGTCCAGGTGCTCCTCTCGCTTTTCACCGATGATCCCTTCAGGACAAAGCCCTCGCAGAGGTCTGCCTCCAGGGCCGCAAGGCCAAGCGGAGACGGCTCTATGAAGGGCTGTCCGTCAACGGTAACCGAATACGCAAACGCCTGAGGGTCAAAGGATACCGCAATCTTCCCGTCGGGGGAAGTGACACTGGTTCTGGGAGTGCAGGCAAATGCAAGCAGGAGCGCCGCAAGGAGAAGCTTTTTCATCGGAGCATGTCTTCAAGGTGGATACTTCCGGCCGTCTTCTCGTCCCTGTATTTGACGATGACGGGGCAGTACAGGTGAACGCCGCTTTCCAGGGGTTTGCCGTCCCGGACGATGGGCTTGCTGCCACTCACAACAACCGCGTTCCTGGGGACAACGATGCGGCCGTCCTCATTCCGGCGGATGAACTCCCCGGTGGTGGCGTCGAAGATGGGCGTCGACGATGTTATGATGACGCCGGATGCTATCACCGCGCCTTCCTGGACGATGGTTCCCTCGTAGATTCCGCAGTTTCCGCCAATAAAGGCACCGTCCTCGATGATGGTGGGTAGGGCCCCTGCCGGCTCCAGCACGCCCCCAATCTGGGTACTGGCCGATATGTGGATATTCTTCCCCACCTGCGCACATGAGCCTATGGTTACATGGCTGTCCACCATGGTGCCGCTGTCCACGTAAGCGCCCACGTTGATATAGGCCGGGGGCATGACGATGCTTCCCTTGGCAAGGAAAGCGCCGCGCCGGATGGAGGTGCCGCCCGGGACGATGCGGACGCCGTCATCGGCCTTGAATTCCCTTACCGGGAATGTGTCCTTGTCGAAAAAGCAGAACTGACCCTCTGACATGTTCTGGATGACGCCAAGCTTGAAGCCGGCAAGGATGGTTTCCTTAATCTGGCGGTTTACGGTCCACTTGCCGTCAATCTTGTTGGCGACGCGGATTTCGCCCCTTTCCAGGGCGTCCATTACCTCATTGAAATATTCTAGATCCATGGCTTGTCAAGGATGTTTTTAAGGAGTTGTTCTGTCTGCGGGGTAGCCGTGACCAGAGGGAGCCTGAGGCTGTTTTCCATGAGCCCCAGCTGGGCCATGGCGGCCTTGGCGGGGATGGGATTGGGCTCTACAAAAAGGGCCTTGAAGAAGGGATGCAGCTTCTTGTCCATTTCTTCCGCCTCTGCAAACTTGCCGGCCTGGAGGGCGTGTACAAAGTCTGCCATTGCAGACGGCATTACGTTGGAGGCCACAGAGATGACGCCGTCCGCGCCGTCCTTCATAAGGGCGCAGGTGTCGTCGTCATTTCCGGAGAGCACGCTGAATCCGCGAGGACGGCCTTCCAGGATGGCCTTTATCTGGGCCATGTTGCCGCTTGCCTCCTTGATACCGGCTATGTTTGGGATGTCACGGGCCAGGGCCAGGGTGGTTTCCGCCTCTATGTTGGAGCCGGTTCGGCCGGGCACGTTATAGATGTACACGGGCTTTGCCGTAGCGCCTGCAACGGCCTTGAAATACTCGTAGATACCTCTCTGGGGCGGCTTGTTGTAGTAAGGGACAACCACCAGGAAGGCATCGGCATCCTGGAGGAGCCTCAGGTTAGCAAGGGTTCCGGACACGGAGTTTGTGCCCACGCCTGCCATCACTGGCCTGCCCTGGGCGTGCTTCAGGGTAACCTGCAGGATCTGAAGTTTCTCAGAGTCACTGAGCGTAGGGGTCTCCCCGGTTGTTCCCAGCGGCACCAGGAAATCCGTTCCTGCCTCAATCTGCCAGTCCACCGTGGCGGCAAATGCACTGTAGTCCACCTCTCCGCCCTTGAACGGAGTAAGCAGCGCTGTTCCTAATCCTTTTAACATATATTTATTGTTTTTACTAATTCAGCTGGGCCGGTGAGATAAACGTCACGGTACCCGTGGCCGTCCTGCGTGAATTCCACGCTGAGCCAATCCCCGCGGCGGCACTGGAGTTTCGAGGGGGCGCCAAAAGCAATGGCGCTTGCCGTGATGCCCGTGCCGCAGGCAAGGGTCTCGCCCTCGACGCCCTTTTCAAAAGTACGAACCTTGAGGCCCTGAGGCGTGCGCTCCACAAAATTCACGTTGGTTCCTTCCGGCTGGAAGGCGGGATCCCACCTTATGGGCTTTGCCTCCTTCTCCATGTCTATGGAGTCCACATCGTCCCGGAACTCCACGTAGTGGCGGGTGCCGGTGTTCAGGAAGAAGCCGTTCTTTATGGGCGTAATGCCATCTACGTCAATCATTTTCAGGCGCACGGTCCACTTTCCCGCTTCGTGGGAAAGGATTCTGGCCTCGTGGGGCCCGTCCGGAGCCATGAAATGCCAGACGCCGTCATCGGAGGCGGTCTTCAGGCCAAGGTAATCGGCAAAGGCCACGATGCATCGGCCACCATTTCCGCACATCATTCCGCCGGAGCCGTCCGGGTTGAAGAAGTCCATCACAAAATCCGCATGACCGGGCATCTCCGTGAGGATCATGAGCCCGTCGGTGCTGTACTTGCCGCACAGTTCCTGTATCACCGGTACCTGACGATACTTATCCGCATCCCCCTTGCGGCCATCTATGACCACAAAATTGTTTCCTGCTCCCGTAAACTTATATAGCATGGCGAATTATTTCCGATAAAATCTTGATTCCCGGCTCCATCTTGCTCTCCTCCACGAAGGAGAAATTGAGCCGCATGGTGTTGCGATGGCTGCCGTCGGTGTAGAAGAAACTGCCGGCAACGTATGCGACGCCCTTGGACAGGGCTTCATCGTACATGGCCACCGTGTCTACATTCTCCGGCAGGGTGAGCCAGAGGAAAAGTCCGCCTTCAGGGTATGTCCAGGTCACGCCGGAAGGCATATACTTTTCCAGAAGGTTCACCATAAGGTCCCTTCTGTGCCGATACTCGGCAATGGTTTTCTCAAGGTTGGCATCCAGCGCACCGCTTCCCATGAACTCCGCCGCCATGTACTGGTCCAGCACAGGCGGGCACAGGTCAAGGCACTGCTTGCACACGTAAATCTGCTCCAGAAGTGGTTCAGGGCCTATTATCCATCCCAGCCTGAACCCCGGCGCAAATATCTTGGAGAAGCTCCCAAGGTGCAGAGTCCTTTCCGGAGCCAGTTCACGGATGGTTTTCACAGGCTCCCCGCTGTAACGCAGCTCCCTGTAGGGACTGTCCTCCACAATGAGCACATCCAGTTCCCTCGCAATCCTCACAATCTCCTCCCTCTCCTGAAGCGTCATAGTCTTTCCCGACGGATTATTGAAGTCTGGAATAACATATATGAACTTGGCAGAGGTGGTATCTATTCCGGAAACCTGTGGCCACCCTCGGCCGCATAAGAGGGAGGGGCCCATCGCAGATGGGAGGGGTGGCGAAGCGACGGTTTCCGGAATAGATACCACCTCTGCCCTATATGCCTTGAAACTCTGCAACGCGCCAAGATAGACGGGGTTGTTGGCAAGGACGATGTCTCCGGGGTCAAGGAAAACCCTGGAGCAGACATCAATGCCCTGCTGGGACGATGTGGTGATCTGGACCTGGGAAACCGGCACTCCGTAGCGGCGGGCAATGATTTCCCGGAGCTCCGGAACGCCCTGGGTGGCACCGTACTGAAGCGCTTTGGTGCCGTATTTGGAAAGCACTTTCTCCGCCAGAGAGGGTATCTGATCCACTGGGAAAGTGGACGCCGCAGGGTACCCGCCGGCAAAGGAACAGATTGCCGAAAGGTCCACCTTCCGGAAAATCTCCCTCACCGGACTCCTCAGGAACCCAGGCACATCGGCAGAAAAATACTTTCCGTAATCCATAATTATTATTAAAAAACAAAATTAGCAAATTAATTTCTCTGAACAAAATAGCAGTACTCAAGAAAGGTTTAGGACTGTAACTGATATATTATTCGAAAATTACCATTTTTTGGTAATTATTCTTATCTTTGCCCAAAGAACTGAAGAACGTATGATTGTAGAAATGGAAAAGGAACTCGAAGAGTTGATTCATGATGGAGATAGTAAGATCTTATTACTCTGAAACTCATAACAATTGACGATACGCATTATGGAAACAAAAAATAGAATCCGGCCTTTTCTACCATCACATCCTGGCTCTATTCTTAAGGAAGAGCTGAGAGAAAGAGGTATTAAGCAGAAAGCCTTTGCAGAACAGATAGGCATGCAGCCGTCACATTTGAACGCCTTGCTGCAGGGTGGCAGAAATATTACGCCACAACTTGCTCTTCGACTGGAAGAAGCGCTTAATATTCCAGCTCACGTGTGGATGAATCTTCAACAGAACTATAACATTGACAGAATCAGGCCGGCAGAGTTGGTGGCAGGTTATAACCCTAAACCGTCAAATGCTTCTTATGCCCTTGCACAGCCTGGTCCAGAAGACAATCCGGTTAAAATGTACCGGGCTGGATATAAAGATGGCCAGGCCGACCTACTGGAAGAAATCCTGTCACATCTGTCCCTTAATGGTTATTCCAGGGAAGAAGCACTATGGCTTATAGGAAAAAAAGTCCGGCCACAGGGTGGGGCCGGACAGAATTATTAGAGTTCGTTTTTAAACGATGGCCGTGGCCTCAGTCTTTTGACATAAGAGCGATTATCTTGTCTGCGTCCACTTTTCCGCGGGTCATGATGAGCGTGCCATCGGAAGTGTAAAGAATGAAGTCGCGGATGGTCTTTCCGTCATCGTGACCGAAGATCTGAACGCGCTCGCCGTCATCCTTGGCTTCCATAATAAGCTCCATTCCCTCCAGCTCCCTCTCTATCTTTCCGGCCAGGTGATCCCTGACGGCTGAATCCTCAAAATCCACTATCGTGATTCTCCTGATATCGCGTGTAACGCGAAGAAGGTCAAGGACTTCCCTGTCAAGGCCCGATGAAGCGCCTGCCACCATTCTCAGGAGGCTCATTCCCATGGGGCCGACGCTTATTACGTCAACATCTTCCCTGTACCTGTACTGGCTTACAAGGTTCTGGATTCCGGCCGGACCCGCCATGGCGCATCCAACCATCTGGAGTGTTAAAACAAGTGTAACAAACAGTTTTTTCATTGTCTTCATCTGACCGGTCTTCATAACTGACGCAAAAGCTTGGGAAATGTTAACGGCAAAGATACAAAAAGTCCGGCGTTTCCCTGAGGATGATTCGCGCATACGAACAGGGCCGACAGGGCATAGGAAAGGCCGAGGCTTCTTCAGTCCTCGGCCTTGCCCACGCCCTCCACTGTGATCCGGAGAGGCTGGTTTAGCTGAGACTATTCTTCTACGGCTTTCAGTATTAAATCTTCCAGCTGTTCCCTGGGCATTTCGCCGTCCAGGCCTATGAAGGAGACTTCCGAGGCGTCGCGGGTGAGCATGATGAAGGAGCGTACCGTGAAGTCGTCCCCTGCAGTGTACAGGCGCATTACCTCGCCGTCTTCCTTGGCTTCCATGAGCATCTCGTACTCACCGCGGTCCAGACGCTTTTTGACATCGGCATAAAGGTCGTCTCCGATAGCCTTCTCTTCCGTGCTGATGATATAGAAACCCTTGAGGTTCTTGATGATAGGGGCAAGGTCAACGTCTTCGCCGCCCATCTCTATCTGCGGGATGTTGCCCGATGCCCGCCATAACGGGCTTTCCCGCCGCGTGCTTGAGGGAGACCTGCAGCAGCTGGAGTTTCTCCGACTCGCTGAGCGTAGGAGTCTCGCCGGTTGTTCCCAGCGGTACCACCAGGAAATCCGTCCCGGCCTCAACCTGCCAGTCCACCGTTGCGGCAAAAGCGCTGTAATCCACTTCCCCGCCCTTGAAAGGCGTCACAAGCGCCGTTCCTAAACCTTTTAACATATAATTGTGATCTTATTGTTAAAAAGGTAGCAAAATAATGGCACTCTACAGCACCCCACGCTCCTTGGCGCGGGAGATGAGTTCCGCGGTGTTGGCAACGCCGAACTTCTCAAGGAGGCGTTTGCGGTACCATTTGATGGTGGGAAGTGAAAGGCACAGGCGGTCCGCTATCTGCGGGCTGGTGAGGCCGGCGGCAAGGAGGGGGAGGATTTCCTGCTCGCGGTCCGTAAGACTTTCTGCCACAGGCGTTTCCGCCAGAGCTTGTTCAATGACGATATCGGCACCTTCCTTCTCCAGACTCAATTTCCTGTTCCGGCGGAGAATAAAGCCAAGAGCTACCAGCAATGCTATCAGGACCACGGCTCCAAGGGCCACCCAACGCCAGAGACGCTTCTGACGGTCGAGGATCTGGTTGGTGAGGCCCAGGGTCTCTATCCGGGAGCGGAATTCCTGGTCCTGGTGGAGGGAGTAGTATTTATCGGCCTCACTGATGTACCGGAGGGCGCGGGCGGTCTTGCCCTTGGCCAGCCAGTAGGTGCCAAGGCCCTTGTAGGCGGTGGATATCTGGAGGGAATCTCCCGAGGCCTTGGCGTAGGAAAGGCTGGTCCTGTAGCACTGGTGGGCCTGGTCCAGGTCTCCGGCCTCGTACCAGGTTTCTCCCATATTGTACCAGAGGATGGCGTTGCTCTCGTTCCATCCGTACTTGGTGAAGATTTCCCCGGCCTTCCGGTAGTACTCCATTGCCTTGGGGATGGAGTCCATCATATTGTAGAGGTTCCCGATGGCTCCGTACAGGGACGAGTAGGCATCGTCCACCTGCTCCTCCGTGTAGGGCTCCCCGCCGCTGAACCAGGTCTCCCCTGCCGCCATCCGGTCCGCAATGGAAAGGGCGAGGTTGTAGTAGTAGATGGCGCTGTCATAGCGCTCCGCCCCGTAATGCAGAAGGGCAATTTCTGCCGATGATTCCTGCATCTTCCCCAGCCAGTTCCACCGCTCGGCAATCTGGTAGCACCGCCTGGCAAAAAGCACGGACCGCTCCGCATTTATCTGCCGATACCCCCTCATTAGTCCGTGGCAGGCGAAACACAGGTCCTGGCTCTCCTTTTCCGAGGCGGTCATCATCCTTTCCGGCGTCCATCCGGCCACCACCCGCTCCAGCGAATCCAGGTTCTCTCCCCTATGGTCATAGTACGCCCCGGCGCTCACGGCGGTACCCAGGGCCACAAGTATGCAAATCAGTTTTTTCATATGCTGCGAAGTTACGCAAAAATGCCGTAAATAGCCTTATCGCGCTGGAATTCTATACCTTGGGATAGTTTATTCTATCCTTTGGGATGGTGTTTTTGGACGGCCGATTGACGAACTTTGTCCTTCGTAACCGCAAACAACCAAAACACTATACTATGAAAGATCAGAAACAGGCTTACCTCTCGCCCGAAACAGAGGTGGTGGAAATGGTGACGGACCATTTCTGCGTTGTTCCATTGTCCGGAGGATTTGAACAAACCGGAGAAGAAACCATTGGTTGGTAAAGGAGGGAAGAGACTATGAAAAAGTATTTATTCTGCATTGCTGCCCTTCTTACCGCAGCCGTAGCCTGCACCTACGAACCCGTCGTTCCTGAAGAGAACAACAAGATTGATCAAACGGAGATCGTTCCCGAATCCACCGCCGCACCCGTCCTGTACGCTTCGTTTGAATCCAACGAGATTGACACCAAGGCCGGCTTCACCTATGACGGCGCCGGTCATTATGACCATTTCTGGAACGCCGGCGACCATATTTATGTGTTCCCGAAAGAAGATATATATGATATTTATGAATGTACGGATGCTGCCAAGGGTACGTTTACTCTTTTGAAAGACAGGACAGGATCTGCCACGGCCGTAGATAAGATATATGCCATATATAACTCGGAACTGGCAGATGACGGGAATGTAATCGATGATGGATATGCCAATATGTGGACAGCCACTCCTCCTTATATTGCAACGTCTATCAGTTGGAATTACACCGTCAATGGTCCCGATAAGAACGGAGCCTATGGTTATCAGAACATAATGGCGGCTGCGATAGACGATTATAGCGAAAAACTGGTCTTTAAAAGCACTGTTGGATGGCTGAGGCTTCAACTCAAGGGAACCCAGAAGGTAAAATCGATTATGATTACCAGCAACGTTGGTAATATTTTCCCGATATCCATGAGTGAAGTTTACGTCACAAATATGGCGGGAACACCTGGGTTTGATTATGAAGACGGTCTTAATGGAAATCAAAGGAAGTTAAGCATCAGCGCACCATATGCCCAGTTGAACACCACAACTGCAACAGACTTCTACATCACCCTTCCTCCCTGCACAATGTCCAAGGGCTTCATCCTCACTATTGAATATGCCGACGGCACCTCGCAGACTATCAATACAACTGAACAGGTGTACCAGATCAAGCGCAACACGGTTCTCAAGCTTCCCGAAAGGACTGTCGGTACAACCATTTCCAATCTGAGTTCGGCCGGAACGGCAAACTGCTACATCGTCCAGTCCGCCGGCAACAAGAAGTTCAATGCTTCGGTGAAGGGCAACAGCCTGGAGTCCGTTGGCTCTCCGCTCAGCGCAAAGGTGCTCTGGGAATCCTTCAATACGCATACTGCACCCAACGAAGGCGATATCATTACCAATGTGACATATCTGGACGGATACGTATACTTCAGGGTGCCGTTCACTAAGAAGGGCAATGCCGTAATCGCTGTGTATGACGGCGAGAACGGAACCGGCAACATCCTCTGGAGCTGGCACATCTGGGTAACCGACCTTGACGGCCTCACCACGCCCCTAGACTATGGCACTTATGTTTCCGGATGGAAGCTGATGAAAGTGTCCCTGGGCGTCCTTGAAAGCGCAGACGTTCCCCTGTTCTATCAGTGGGGCAGAAAGGATCCTTTCTACAGATATGCTACTTATAATGTTGCTCAATACGTGGAAGGAACTGTACATCCTACACCTTATTACTATAACTCATCCAGCGTTGCCGGAGCCATTGAGCATCCTATGTCGTTCTATTACGGCGCCAGCAATACCTATGTTTGGGATACCGGAACCTTAGGCGACAGAGTAAATCTCTGGAAAGATGATAGCAAGACCATCTACGATCCCTGCCCTGCGGGCTGGAAAGTTATGTCCGGCACCACTCTTGCCACCGCAGTTGGCAATGGTTTTGAGGGATTAGACGCTGGTTTTGGCAACTGGGGAAATCTTACAGTGACTACCACAGGTGTGTTACAGGGCTCCGAAAGCCATCACTGGACCAGTCACGGATACACTGTATCCGAAAACCTGCGCGTTGACTTCCTTAATCACGGCGGAACGTTTGGTATGGGTCAGGAAGTCACCACTTCCGCTGGCAATCCCGTCCGTTGCGAGAAAATGTAATACATATGGAACCAACACCTATCCGCCTTTCCCCTAAGGAGCTGCAGATCCTGCAGCTCCTGGCGGACGGGCTCAAAAGCCCTGAGATTGCAGAGAAGATGTGCCTGAGTCTGCCTACCATTAAGTGGTACAGAAAGAAGCTTCGCGCCAAGTTCGAGGCCAACACCTCCGTGGAGATGGTACGGAAGGCTATGAAGCAAGGACTTATTTAACACAATCAATATGAAAAAGTTATTCATTGCACTTATGTGCGCTGCAGGAGTAGTGTCCTGCTCATTCGGCGGCGGCAACGGCACCGAGAACGGTGAAGAAGGCGGCAATGCCGGTTCCATCAAGGCCGATACCACTATGGACCAGCTTGACGAGGCCGGTTATTCTATGAAGTTCACCTACTTTGGAGACGGCTCACACACTGGCACCTTCGTCTTCACCCACAAGTACTACAAGAAGGAAGACGGCACTCGTCTCAACGCCTACCGCTGGGACACCATAGAGAACGACGACCACACCGTCTACATCTACTTCCGCAACTCCGAATCCGCTTGCACGTATTACGACGAGGAATGGGAAGACACCGACTACTACCGCACCCAGCAGACCGTGAACAACCTCAACGGCGACTGGATTGCCGATTCCCACGAGCTCCTTTCCAGCTACGGCTTCTCCAAGACCGGAACGGAGAAGATCCTGGGCCTGCCCTGCGACGTCTGGAGCGGCACATATGAAAAAGGTGACCACGCCTGGGGCGTGTCCACTTACGGCCAGATGACAGCCAAGGACGGCAACACCGGCGAGTTCGCCGTCTGGAACGGTCTCACCCTCCGCACCAAAGTGAACGGCAAAGTCCAGAGCGAATGCACCGCCTTTGTTATGGGCGTCCCGGATTCCGCCTTCGACAAGACCCTGGATATTACCTGGATCAAGTAACTCACCCATATAAAGTGCAGGAGGTGTCCCCAAAATAGGGACACCTCCGTCATTTTTGGCCTTTTTTGCTGGAGATGTCCCAGATTTTGGGACATCTCCGACACTTGGCGCTAATTTTCCACAGCCTTCATTACTATATCCTCTAGCTGGTCTCGCGGCATTTCACCGTCGAGGCCCATAAAGGTTACCTCAGAGGCATCACGTGTGAGCATTATGAAGGAACGTACCGTGAAATCGTCCCCGGCGGTGTAGAGGCGCATTACCTCGCCGTCTTCCTTGGCTTCCATCAGGAGCTCGTACTCGCCGCGGTCAAGGCGTTTGGTAACATCGGCATAAAGGTCTTTGCAGATGCCCTGGTCTTCCGTGCTTATGATGTAGAAGCCCTTGAGAGACTTGATGATAGGGGCAAGGTTCACATCCTCACCGTTCATTTCCACATCTGGAATCTTGCCTATGAGGCGGAACATTGCAGAGGAGATGTAGACCGCCTCCACGCCAGGAAGGTCGGAGTACTTGTTGTAGATGGCCCGGCCATCCTGGGCAATGGCGGAGACGCTCACAAGGAGCAGTATCAATATTATGTATAACCGTTTCATTTCCAATAGTTTATTTTATCAAATTCAACTTCTGCAGCCTCTACTTTCTGGGCGCCGAGGGCTATGGCGTCTCCCATGCGGCCAAGAGCCTGCTCAAGTGCTGCATAGGCAAGATATGGATCGTCAAACGTGTCCTTGGGAGGCTTTGGCATGGCCCAGAGGCCTGCGCCAAGCAGTATGGCAACCGATGCGGCAACTGCCCAGACAGTCCTGCTGCGGCGGGGAAGCCTTACCCTGAAATCCTGGGGAACCTGGATGCTCTCGTCCTCCCCTATCCGGTCAAGGTCATCGGCACTGAGCCTGGATATTTCATCGATATTCTTCATACTTTTTCTTCAGTTTTTTTCTTGCCTGAGAGATCTGGACTCTCGCATTGAGGCCGCTGAGGCCCGTTTTCTTTGATATTTCCTCGTAGGAGAGACCCTGCACCACCCTGAGGGTGAGAAGCCTTTGCTGCCCGGGCGGAAGCTCCCGTATGGCTTTCCCTATGAAAGCTATGTCTTCCTTGGCGGACAGCTCCCGGTCCGGCGGTTCCTTTCCCGGAAGGATATCGTCCTCCAAGGGGGCCGATGGTTTGGCGCGCCTCACCCTGTCGATGCAGAGGTTTTTGAGGAGCATGCCGCCATAGGCTTTAGGGCTTTGGATCATGTCCAGGGAATCCCGGAGGTTCCAGAGCTTTAGGTAAAGGTCCTGCACGGCGTCGGAGGCATCGTCCCTGTTTTCAAGGATGTAGAACGCGATGCGCCAGAAATGCTCCTGCAGCGGCATCCAAACGGTATGAAACGCTGCCTCAGTCATTAAAAAGGGCGATAATCTTCTCCGCATCCACCGTTCCGCGGGTCAGGATAAGGGTGCCCTCGGAGGTGTAGAGGATAAAGTCGCGGATGGTTTTCCCGTCGTCATGGCCGAAGATCTGCACGCGCTCGCCGTCATCTTTGGCTTCCATGATGAGCTCCATGCCTTCCAGTTCCCTTTCTATCTTTCCTGCCAGGTGGTCACGCACGTCGGAGTCCTCAAAATCCACTATCGTGATTCTCTTTACACCGCGTGTAAGGCGAAGAAGGTCCAGGACGTCCTTGTCAAGGCCCGAGGAAGCACCCGCCACCACCCTGAGGAGGCTCATGCCCATGGGGCCTACGCTGATAACGTCAATATCCTCCCTGTACCTGTACTGGTTTACAAGGTTCTGGATTCCGGCCGGACCCGCCATTGCGCATCCAACCATCTGGAGTGTTAAAACAAGTGTGATAAACAGTTTTTTCATTGTCTTCATCTGACCGGTCTGCATAATAGACGCAAAAGATGAAGAAATGTTAATTACGCTCTGGTAATATGAGCTCCCAGGGCGTTGAGACGGCCCTCGATGTCCTCGTAGCCACGGTCTATCTGCTCGATATTGTCTATGGTAGAGGTGCCCTTGGCGCTCATGGCGGCAAGGAGCATGGCAATACCGGCGCGGATATCCGGGCTCACAAGGCGTGCGGCCTTGAGGGTGATCCTGTGGTCATGGCCGATGACGACGGCCCTGTGAGGGTCGCACAGGATAATCTGGGCACCCATGTCTATGAGGCGGTCTACGAAGAAGAGCCTGCTCTCGAACATCTTCTGGTGAATGAGGACACTGCCTTTGCACTGGGTGGCTACGACCAGCATCACGGACAAAAGGTCCGGGGTGAGGCCGGGCCAGGGGGCATCGGCAAGGGTCATGATGGAGCCGTCCAGGAAGGATTC
>JAEEGG010009668.1_pt1 | contig 21547 bp, 18 predicted proteins | sample 9134161 | NCBI WGS metagenome assembly JAEEGG01 (sample SAMN16246543, study PRJNA631951) | gut metagenome | biome: gut microbiome; feature: rumen; material: CR-attached | host: Bos | place: Iran: Karaj | collected 2018-10
AAATCTAAAGATGTATGCCAGGCCTCATTCAACCGATGTCGTCAAGCCTTTCGAGGCACCTGCCTACCGTGTTTCTACTGCCGATGGAACATTGAAGATTTTGAACCGCCTCATCGACGGCAAAGAGAAATTCAAGGTCGGCGACCAAATCATTTCGGTAAATGGCGAGAAAATCACCGAGGAGAACATCTGTTATTACTATGACATGTTGACCGAGAACAAGGACTGGTCGGGGCTTGATATTCTGGTGAAATAACTAACTGCCTCCGGTCCCTCGTTGAATATCAAATCCAACACGCTCAAATCAGGCGCGAAGGGAAACTTGGTGCTGAAAACCTGATAGTATTCAGGGAATGCGCCGTTTTCAAAAGCCTTTTTAGGACTAAACGCCTCGCGAAGGTCGTTCTCCGCCTCGCGGACGTAATCCGTCGTGTGTACGATTTCCTTCTTGACCTTCAGCATCTTCAACACCGCTTGCAAAGCCGCGTCGTTCAAGTCGATGAGGCGCTCGAAATGGCCTTCAAAGATGGGTCTCAGATAGTCGTAATAATGGTCGAAATAAGGTGTAGCCTTGTAAGCGGATTCCAAACAACGGCTGTGGATATGCTGCCATGGCTCAATGGGGCTGATAGCCATGTCCTTGGTCATGGTGTGGTTGCCGTTGACTTTCACCACAGGCACACTGAGGCTCTCCACACCGTTGGCCGTCATCACGCGGCAACGGTTGCGGTAGGTCTGCTTGTGGTAGGTCTCCCACACTTCAATGACAGGCGCGTCTTCTTGCAGAAAACGCGCCATGTAGCTGATGCTCGGGAAATAAGCTGTAGTAAAAAGTGTCATTTAATCAGTTGCTCATCGACGACCTTTTTGTATTCAGCCTCTTGCATGGCCCCGACCTGCATCATCGGCTGGCCTTCCAAAGGGATGAAGAGCACCATGGGGATGCTTTTCACCTGGAATGCGTTGGCCAATTCCTTCTCTTGGTCGACGTTTATCTTGTAAACGAGCAGTTGGCCGTCATATTCCTCCGCCAGTTTTTCCATGACGGGAGCCACACGGCGGCACGGACCGCACCAGTCGGCGTAGAAGTCGATGACGGCAGGCAACTTGCCCTTGTAGACAAAGGTGTTCGGATTGTTCTCAAAGTTCCAAACCTTCTTGAGAAACTCTTTGTAAGTCAGTTGCTTGACCTTCGATTCGTCTTTCTTGTCTTGTGCGCAGGCAGTGAAAGTTGTAGCCAAGATGACCATTGCCAGTAGGATAGTTTTTTTCATGGTGTTTCGTTTTTCGGGGACAAAATTAGCAAAAATTGTACAAATGGCCTTTTTTTCCTTACTTTTGCCAAAAATTTCAAGTAATTATGCTTATCGTCAACATCAAGGAGCTTGTCGGCATCGAGGAACAGGGTCGACTGCTGAAACGCGGCAAGGAAATGGCCGAAACGGGAAGAATCAAAAACGCTTTCCTCTATTTCAAAGGTAAGAAAATCGAGGATTATGGCCCGATGGATTCGGAGGCCTGCCGTAAATATCTCGCTGAAAACCACCGTATTCACGATGTGAAAGGCAGTGTGGTGATGCCCGCTTTCTGTGACTCGCACACACATCTGGTCTATGCCAACTCGCGCGAGCTTGAGTTTGTCGACAAGATCCGTGGCCTCAGCTACGAGGAGATCGCCAAGAGGGGAGGAGGCATCCTCAACTCGGCCAAGGCGACGGCGGCGGCTTCGGAAGACGAGCTTTACGACATGGCCCAGCAGCGCCTCGACGAGGTGATGCGCATGGGCACAGGTGCCATCGAGATCAAGAGCGGCTACGGCCTCACCACCGAGAGCGAGCTGAAGCTGCTCCGCGTCATCCGTCGCCTGAAGGAAAATTCACCCTTGACCATCAAGTCGAATTTCCTCGGTGCGCATGGCATCCCGATGGAATATCGTGGCCATCAGGAGGATTATGTCGATTTGGTCATCAACGAGATGATTCCGCTCGTAGCTGCTGAAGACCTGGCCGACTTCATCGACGTGTTCTGCGACCAAGGCTTTTTCACCGTCGAGGACACGGAACGCATCCTTATGGCGGGCATCAAATACGGCATGCGGCCGAAGATCCACGCCAACGAGATGGCCATCTCGGGCGGCGTGCAAGTGGGCGTTAAATATGGCGCCATCTCCGTCGACCACCTCGAACAGATGGGTGACGCCGAGATTGAGTGCCTGAAAGACACCGAGACCATGCCGACCATACTTCCTGGCTGCGCATTTTTCCTCAATCTGCCGCTCTCCCCGGCACGCAAGATGATTGAAGCGGGTCTGCCCGTGGCCATGGCCTCCGACTTCAATCCCGGCACCTCGCCATCAGGCAACATGCAGCTTATCCTCTCGATGGCTTGCATCCGTTATCGCTTGACGCCCGAAGAAGCGCTGAATGCCACCACGCTCAACACAGCTTACGCCATGGGTGTGAGCGACGAGGTGGGCAGCATCACCAAAGGCAAACTCGCCAACCTCATCATCACCCAGCCGATGACGCAGTTGGAGTTCATGCCGTATTATTATGGTGCGAACAAGGTGGCGAAGATGATTCTGAATGGTAAGTTTGTGTAAGGATAAAACGATGAAATACAATAAGTTGTTTTTTGTTCTTGCTTTGGCTACGTTGTTGTTTGCCTCCTGCAAGAAAGACCATTATGATATGGGTAATGTCCACGGCGTAAATGCCGAGGGCGAGCTGCTGCTGCCCATTGGTTCGACCTCGCTTTCCTTGTCGGAAATGATAGAGAAGTTCAAAATCGACAGCATTATCAATTGTTCGGAGGATGGCGATTTGTCGTTTGGCATCCATTACGAGAACCTTGGCGCATTGAGCGGGGAGAATCTTTTGAAATTCAAGGATTTGGAGTATCATGAGCATTTTTCGTTCGAGAATCCCTTCCCGGTTGTCTTGCCACAGGCATTCGACACGGTGTTCCATTTCGACCATACGATTACGTTTGAGTCCGACAACATCCATGTGATGGAGGCCGTGATGAAGACGGGCCATTTTGATTTCAATTTGAGCTCGAACATCGGTCTGATCCAGAAGTTGGTGATTCGTACTGCCGACATCAAGGATGCCGATGGCCATGACTTGGTGCTCGACTTCGATTTCAACGCAGGCGATATTCAGTTTGATCTCGACGGTTTGCACTATTCAACGGACACGGCCAACACCCTTGATTTGAGTTATGACCTCTATGTAAGGCTGCAGAGCTTACTTGAAAATGAGTTGTTTTTGGACGTTGATATTGCGGGAAGCGATTTGGCTATCAAGGAGATGTCAGGCTATGTGGATGCTTACGATTCGAGAAACACCATTGATACGACCTATAATTTGCTTTCGAGAAATGCTTCGGGCTCCTTGGAAGTGTTTGGCGCTCGATTGGATTTGTACGAACGCAACACTTTCGATTTGGAAGCCCGTTTGACGGTTGACACGGCTTGGGTCTTCGATGATGCCTCAGTGCCTTATTCCATTTTCGGTCCCGAGCCTTTGGTGGTTGACATTCCCACGCAATTCCAATTTGGCAAGGTGTTGGAAAAAAGCCTGAACGGTAGGATTTCCGCTAACACATTGGGCGTTTTCGCGGCCTCCTGCTTTACCGTGAATCCCTTGGGCCTGACCGATTTGGTTTCGGTGAATGATTCCTGTGTCATTGATGTCATGGTCGATGCCGAGATTCCGTTTGACTTTGCGGTCGACGATGTGCGTTATATCGACACGACCGTCTTGAATCTTTCCGGAGTCAGCAAGCCCGATCAGATTGAAAAACTGACTTTGGAGTTGACTTTCACTTCCACTATCCCGCTGAATATGAATGCGCAGTTCTTCACCTACGATTCGGCGACGGAACAGATTACGGGCATCCTCGTCGATGAAGGCAGACTGATCAATGCTTCGTTTGACGGACAGCCTACAAACACAGAGGTAACGTTGGAAGTCACGGGAGAGAAGGTTGAGAATCTCTTGCGTTCCGACCGGTTGATTTCGGTGTATTCATTGGATACCGATGCCCACGATGTGGTGCTAAAAGGCCAACAGCAATTGGATGTGTTTATGAAAGCTAGGGTGAAATACAATGGCATTGTCGAATTCAAAACAACGGAATAATGAAAAAGTCATACAGATTTGTAGCCGTTCTGGCTTTGTTATTTGCATTTGTTTCGGTTAGGGCGCAGCAGGTGTCGCCCGTCGATTTCATGCGGCTGAATCCTTATCAGATGAAGGCCAATCCTGCCACGGACTTGCCCTATGAGAGTGTTATGTCGCTTGTCGTCGGCAATATCGGTTTGGATGTTCAGAACACCGCTTTGCGTTACAACAACCTTTTCGTCTTTGACGCCCAAGGTCGCCCCGCGACATGGAACCTGAGACAGTTTGCCAATAGCTTGAAAGAGAAGAACTTCTTGGGTTTAAACGTGAATGTTGACCTTTTCACCTTGTATCGCCGCCTGAACAAAGGGATGCTTACCATTAATTATGGGGTGAAGGCCCAAACCGATGCTAAATACAACGACGGATTGTTTAAGTTGTTGGGCTACGGCAATGGCGCTTTCGTCGGTGAGAGCAATCCTGTCAAAGTCAACATGAACGTGAATGCGCAGGTGTATCAGGAGTTTGCGGTGGGTTATCAGTTGAATGTCACGGAACAGTTGTCGGTGGGCGGTAGGGCTAAGCTACTTTTTGGAACTGGTAATGTCACCACTGATGCTTTCGATGCCAAACTTTTCACCGATGCCGATTCCTACGCGCTGCGTATGGAGGAAAACATCGCCATCCGTACTTCGTTGCCCAATGTTTTTTACGTCAAAGACGGCAAACTGATGAAAGACGGCCCGTTCAGCGTGGGCGAATTGTTCCGCAACCCCGGCTTCGGCATCGACTTGGCTGCCGAATACCGTTTTGATGAACAGTTCAGTGCGGTGGCTGCCGTCCACGACTTGGGCTTTATCCATTGGGGGAAAAACGACATCAGCATAAAGGGCGAAGTGAACGATGTGGGGCAGTTCTACGACAACGGTAGCTTCCTTTTCAATGGTTTGGATTGGGAACAACTGCAGCTGATTACCTCCGACGAAGCGTATCGCACGCAGTTTCTGGACACTTTGAAGCAGTATTTCCAGTTGGACTTTTCTCCTTTGGAAAAATACAATACAGCGCTGAATACCAATCTCTTGCTGCGTGGAAACTACGACCTCGACGTCCACAACCGTTTCAGTGTGCAGGCGCAAGGTTGCTTCCTTCGTAGCGGCTTCCGTCCCGCTTTGACATTGGCTTACTGCGGCTCGTTTTGGGACAATTTCAACGTATGCGCCACCTATACGATGATGCCTGGCAGCTATGCCAACTTCGGCCTCGGTCTCTCCGCCATGATTGCGACCTGCAACATCTATCTGACCACGAACAACATCATCGGCTGCTTCAATCCGTTGAATTCTAAGGGCTTCAATGCACAAGTCGGTATCGTCTTCAACCTCTTCAGTGAAGGTCGCCGCACCATTGACGAATCGGAGATGCCAGCATATTTGGAATGACCACCGCAAAAATCTTCGGCATCAGCCGTCACCGCTTGACTACGGACGGCGAGGGCGTCACCACCTTGGTGGCGTTCAATAGATGCCCTTTGCGCTGTCGCTATTGCTTGAACAAGACCTCGTGGGAAATGGACAATGGACGCGACTACACGCCTGAAATTCTTTTCGAGGAGGTGAAAATCGACCAGTTGTATTTCCTTGCCACGCATGGCGGCGTCACTTTTGGTGGGGGTGAGCCCTTGCTTCAAGTGGAGTTCATCAAGGCGTTTCGGGAACTTTGCGGTTCGCAGTGGCAGATTTTGGTCGAGACCAGCCTTAATGTGCCTTTCGAAAATGTGCAAGCCATCGACCCGATTCTGGATGGCTACATAGTCGACATCAAGGATATGAATCCTGAAATCTATCAAGCCTATACGGGCATGGATAACTCGATTGTGCTGACCAATTTGGAATGGCTTCTGAAGCACGGCGACCCCAAACGCATCATGGTGCGAGTGCCGCATATTCCTGATTTTAACGCTGAAGAGGACGTGGCTAAGAGCATCGAACGCCTCAAAGCGATGGGCGTGGTGGATGTTGACGAGTTCCAATATATAATAAGGTGAGCTGGAATGATGAATGCTGAATGATGAATGCTGAATGATGAATGCTGAATGATGAATGATGAATGCAGAATGTAGAATGATGAATGTAGAATGCAGAATGGGGATTGATTTCCGTTTTTGGATTAATTTTGCTTCAAACTGCTTTTTTCAAAATAAATCGTATCTTTGCCGCGTTAAACCAAAAAATACAAACATGAAAAGAGGCAAACAAACCTGCAAAATCCTGAAAGAAATCCGCAAACAGATTGCAGCAGAGAACGACATTAAGTTGGTCATCGAGGAATGCACTTACCAAGGCGATTGCCTCGGCACTTGCCCAAAATGCGAAGCCGAAGTGCGCTATCTGGAGCGCGAGTTGGAGAAACGCCGTCGGTTGGGCAAGGCTGCCGTAGTCGCAGGCCTTTCCGTAGGTTTGCTGGGCGCAAGCCAAGTGGCTATGGCTCAGACGCCGGATACGATTCCTTCACGGAACGATAGTATAGTAGACATATTGGATGGATATGTGGTACCTAAGATTCAGCAGTCGGATGTGATGCTGATGGGTAAGATTCCGATGACTTCATGCTATCATGTTGATCCAAAAAGATATAGAACGGTAATGGATATGTTTGATTTCTCAGGGATGAGGAACCTTTCTGTGGTGGGATTTGATTTGGAATCTCCCGATCGGATAGAAAATGTCGATACTGATGATTATGTTAATGTATTAATCAACAATTCATTGACCTTCTATGTCCCACAATTTGAGGGTGGCGAATCGGATCTTTTGGAATTCATCTCCCAAAACTTGGGCAAGAATGCCGATGGTAACGCTTACGGCGACATGGAAGTGGCCTTCACTGTGGAACCCAATGGCAAATTGTCGCACATTGAAATAATAAAAGGTGTCAATGAGCAATTAGATGCTCAAGTCGCGGCACTGTTCAAGTTCATGGAATGGAAGCCTGCTATTTGGGAAATGAAGTCGGAAGAGAAGTTTCCGTTCGCCTGTCAATGCGTGCAGAAGCTTCATTTTCCGATGATTACTCATTGAAAACGAAAGGCGAATTAATGAACAATTCGTGACAAATTGATGATAATTAATGTTTTAAAATAACACGTTATGGCCAAAGGCAAACAAACCTGCAAAATCCTGAAGGAAATCCGCAAGCAGATTGCAGCGGAGAACGACATCGAACTGGTCATTTCGGAATGCACCTATCAAGGCGACTGCAAAGGCACTTGTCCAAAGTGCGAGGCCGAGGTGCGTTATTTGGAACGTGAGTTGGAGAAACGCCAACGCATGGGGAAGGCAGCCGTCGTTGCAGGCCTTTCTGTAGGTTTGTTGGGCTCAAGCCAAGTGGCTTTGGCGCAGCAGCCAGATAGTATACGCACGGACACCATTGAAGAGGAAGTGGTTGTAGAGTCTGGTAGTGAGTTTTTCGGCTGCATACAAGAAACTATGCCTTCATTTCGTGGCGGCAACCAAAAACTGCTTGAATTTTTAGGGAGCAATCTGGTCTATCCCCAAGAAGCCAAAGATGCTGGTGTAGAAGGCAAGGTCTTCGTGGAGTTTTATATAGAGAAAGACGGCACTGTTTGTGATGCAAAAGTACTTCGTGGCATAGGCTACGGCTGTGATGAAGAAGCGCTTCGTGTGATAGGCCTAATGCCAAAATGGTACCCAGGCAAACAAAGAGGGAAGGCCGTCCGTGTGAGATATACACTGCCCATCAATTTCAAGTTATCTAAATAAGGAATAAAACTATGGCCAAAGGCAAACAAACCTGCAAGATCCTGAAGGAAATCCGCAAGCAGATTGCGGCGGAGAATGATATTAAGTTGGTCATCGAAGAATGTACCTACCAAGGTGACTGCAAAGGCACTTGCCCGAAATGTGAGGCAGAAGTGCGCTATTTGGAGCGCGAGCTGGAGAAACGCCAGCGCATGGGCAAGGCGGCCATCTTTGCTGGAATGTCGTTGGGAACCTTGTTTGCCGCCACTTCCTGCAATCATCCTGTTCCCGAGCCTTTGGCCGGTGAAGTGATGCATACTCCCGATTCCACCGAGATGCCCAACGATAGTATCTCCAACGACAGCATTCCCAGTGATGCTTATTTGTTGGAAGTCGATGTGCTGGCTCCGGAGCCGGATACGATGAAAGCAGAAAAGAAAAAAGTAACTTGCAAAAACGAAGAACCTCTGGCGATTCCAGGAGATGTAGTTGTATTTGAAGAAATAGAAGGAGAAATGCCAGAGATTTTCCCGGAAGTAGGAGAAGTTGAAGGAGAATCGGATGTTTATCAGATTGTCGAGCAGATGCCGGAATTTCCGGGGGGCGTGGCAGAATTGTTTCACTATATTTCCAAGAATATCCATTATCCTCAGAAAGCCAGGGAGAAAGGCATTCAAGGACGTGTCTTTATTGGTTTTATTGTTGAAAAAGACGGTAGCATTTCCAATGTAAGAAATCTGCGAGGTGTGGATAGCGAGCTCGATGCCGAGGCCATGCGTGTAGTAGAGTCCATGCCGAAATGGAAACCTGGAATGCATAATGGCGAATTTGTTAGAGTGTCTTACCAAATTCCAATACATTTCAAGTTGGAAGACAAACAGGATTGATTTCTATTTCATTTCGTATCGAAAAAAGCCTTACCTTTGCCGCGGCTTTGCGACTATGGCCTATAGCCAATGGCCTATGGCTGCTTCAATGGAAGAGGGAACTCCTTCCTTTTTCATGAAGCTGCCATAAGCCATAGTCATAGGCCATCGGCCAATCTTAAATCTTGAATCTTAAATATTAAATCAAACGATATATGAAACAACTCATCGAATGCGTGCCGAATATCAGCGAAGGCCGCGACAAGAATATCATTGACCAAGTGACCGCTGAAATCGAGAAAGTGGAAGGCGTCAAGCTGTTAGACGTGGATCCCGGCATGACCACCAACCGCACCGTCATCACCTTTGTGGGTGAGCCCGAGCCTGTGTGCGAAGCCGCCTACCGCGTGGTGAAGAAAGCCGCCGAGCTCATCGACATGAGCCAGCACCATGGCGCCCACCCGCGCCAAGGCGCCACCGACGTGTGCCCCCTCATCCCTGTGAGTAACATCACCATGGAAGAGGTGGTCGAGTATGCCCACAAATTAGGCAAACGCCTCGGCGACGAGCTGAACATCCCGATCTACTGCTACGAAGAGGCCGCCTACATCAAGGAGCGCCGCAACTTGGCCTATTGCCGCACAGGTGAATACGAGAGCCTGGCCTCGCGCCTCGGCACGGAGCAGTGGAAGCCCGACTTCGGCCCCAACGAATGGAACGAACACGTGGCCCACACGGGTGCCACCCAAGTGGGTGCCCGCGACTTCCTCGTGGCCATCAACTATAACCTCAACACCACCTCGACGCGTCGCGCCAACGCCATCGCTTTCGACGTGCGCGAAAAAGGTCGCCCGATGCGTGAAGGCGGCAAGGTGACCGGCAAGCCGATGAAAGACGAAAACGGCAAACCGATTATGATTCCCGGCACGCTGAAAGCCACCAAGGCCATCGGCTGGTTCATCGAGGACTACGGCATCGCCCAGGTGTCAATGAATATCACCAACATCAGCGTTTCGCCTGTCCACGTTTGCTTCGAGGAGGTCTGCGCTAAGGCCGCTGCTCGTGGCGTACGCGTCACTGGTTGCGAAATCGTCGGCCTCGTGCCCAAGAAGGTGCTGATGGATGCTGGTAAGTTCTATCTTGCCAAGCAGCAACGTAGCCTCGGCGTGAGCGAAGAGGAAATCATGAAGATCGCCATCAAGTCGATGGGCCTCGACGACCTGAAGCCCTTCGACCCGAAAGAAAAGGTCATTGAATACCTTATTGAAGACCACAGCCAGAAGAAACTCGTCGACATGACCTGCACAGGCTTTGCCAACGAGACTGCTTCTGAAAGTCCCGCTCCTGGTGGCGGCTCCATCTCGGCCTACATGGGTGCCCTTGGTGCTTCGTTGGCCACGATGGTCGCCAACCTGTCGTCGCACAAGCCGGGCTGGGACGAACGTTGGGAGGAGTTCTCCAACTGGGCTGTTAAGGGTCAGGCTATCAAGGACGAACTGCTTGAACTCGTTGATGAGGACACCAATGCCTTCAACAAGATTATGGATGCTTTCGGTTTGCCGAAAAAGACCGACGAGGAGAAGGCTGCTCGCAGTGCTGCTATCCAAGAGGCCACCAAGTATGCCACCCAGGTGCCTTTCCGCACGATGAAGGTCGCCTTCAAGGCTTTTGAGGTCGTCCGCGCCATGGCTGAGACTGGAAATCCGAATTCCGTCACCGACGCTGGAGTGGGTGCTTTGTGCGCTCGTTCGGCCGTCATGGGTGCTCATTTGAACGTCAAAATCAACGCCGCATCGCTCAAAGACGAGGAGTTTAAAGCCCAAATTCTGAACGAGGCCGCCGAAATTGAAGCCGCTGCATTGAAGCAAGAAGCTGAAATTCTGCAAATTGTGAACAATGTCATCGAAGGAAAATAATTTTTGAGAAATAGGTTGTGGGTATCTGAAAAAGTTGTACTTTTGCAACCCAAATCGATGAAGTTAAATTTGAAAGGATATAAGCAATGTCAAAGAAACAGAAAGACGCACGCGTGAAGGTCATTCTCGAATGCACCGAGCACAAGGCCAGCGGCATGCCCGGCACTTCGAGATACTACACCATGAAGAACAAGAAGAACACTCCCGACCGTTTGGAGTTGATGAAGTATAACCCGATCCTTAAGAGAATGACCCTCCACAAGGAGATTAAATAATAAGAGTTATGGCAAAGAAAGCTGTTGCTACCCTTCGTAGCTTAGACAAGACCTATAGCAAGATCATCAGAATGAAGCGTTCTGAGAAGACTGGTGCTTACTATTTTGATGAAATCGTCGTTCCTGCCGACAAGGTGCAGGAGTACCTTGCTAAGAGATAATTTGAATTATCGATTGAAAATCAGGCTTTTCCATAACCATTATGGGAGAGCCTTTTTGTGTTTGTATAATCGGACGAAGGACTTATAGACGAAGGACGCAGGACACCAAAAGTCCTCAGTCCTATGTCCTAAGTCCTCCGTCAAAAAATAAAGAATCATGGGCCTATTCTCATTCCTAACCCGAAAAAAAGAACAAAAAGAAGACCTCGACAAAGGACTTGAAAAGACCAAGACCAGCGTCTTCTCCCGCATCTCCAAAGCCATCATGGGCAAGTCGACCGTCGACGACGAGGTTTTGGACAACCTTGAGGAAATCCTCATCACCTCCGATGTTGGTGTGGAAACCACCTTGAAAATCATCGACCGTATTCAGGCACGCGTGGCTCGTGACAAATATGTGGGCACCAGCGAATTGAATCGAATCCTGAAAGAGGAAATCATGGCCTTGCTTCAGGAGAACGAGTCTGGTGATGGCACCACCTTCGACATTCCTGCCGACAAAAAGCCGTATGTCATCATGGTTGTCGGCGTGAACGGCGTGGGTAAGACTACCACCATCGGCAAGTTGGCCTACAACTTCAAGAAGGCAGGCAAGAAAGTCGTGCTCGGTGCTTCCGACACTTTCCGTGCCGCAGCTGTCAGCCAGCTCCAGATTTGGGCGGATAGGGTAGGGGTGCCCATCGTCCAGCAAGGTCAGGGTGCCGACCCTGCTTCCGTGGCTTTCGACACGGTGAAGTCTGCGGTGGCCCAGGATGCCGATGTCGTCATTATCGACACGGCTGGCCGTCTGCACAACAAGGTCAACCTCATGCGCGAGCTGACCAAAATTAAGACCGTCATGCAGAAGGTCGTCCCTGATGCACCACATGAAATTTTGCTCGTGTTGGATGCTTCCACTGGCCAAAATGCCATTGAACAGGCCAAACAATTCACAGCTGCCACCGAAGTCAACGCCCTCGCGCTGACCAAGCTCGACGGTACTGCCAAAGGCGGCGTGGTCATCGGCATTTCCGACCAGTTCAAAATCCCGGTCAAGTACATCGGCGTCGGCGAAGGCATTGACCATTTGCAGGTCTTCGACCGCAAAGCATTTGTGGATAGTCTTTTCGAATAATGAAAAGACCCACTTTAAATATCATCACCTTAGGTTGCTCCAAAAACAAAGTCGACTCAGAGCATTTAGCGGCTTTGCTGGAACACCGTTACCTCATCCGCCACGACTCCGACAGGAAGTCCGATGTGGTCATCATCAACACCTGTGGCTTCATCGGCGACGCGCAGGAAGAATCCATCGACACCATTTTGGAATATGCCGAATTGCGCAAGCAGGGAAAAATCAACAAACTGTATGTCACAGGATGCCTCTCGCAGCGGTTCCGCAGGGAGTTGCAGGAGGAAATCCATGAGGTGGATGCCTTCTACGGCGTGGAGAGCGTCAATCTCATTGCCGCTGACCTGCTGAAAGAAGAGGTACAGCCCGAGTATTGCAGCCGCCGTGTGTTGTCCACCCCCAAGCATTACGCTTATCTCAAGATTTCCGAAGGCTGCAACCGCCGTTGTGCTTTCTGCGCTATACCGCTCATCCGTGGCGGCCATGTCTCTGTGCCGATGGAAAACCTCATTGAGGAAGCCAAAGGCTTGGCCAAGCAAGGCGTGAAAGAACTGATTCTCATTGCTCAAGATTTGACCTATTACGGCCACGACCTCGACGGCAAGTCGCACATTGTGGAGTTGGTGAAAGCCCTCTGCGACATCGATGGTTTCGAGTGGATTCGCCTGCATTACGGCTATCCGCTCGGTTTCCCCGACGAGTTGTTGGACTTGATGCGCGAGAATCCCAAGGTTTGCCATTACATTGACCTGCCTTTGCAGCACATCAGCACCCACATTCTACAGGCCATGCGCCGAGGCGTGGACAGGGAGCAGACCATCGGTTTCGTGAAGAATGTGCGCAAGCACGTGCCCGACATCGCCTTCCGCACCACCTTCATCGTCGGTTTCCCTGGCGAGACAGAGGCCGACTTCGAGGAACTTTGTCAGTTCGTCAAGGACATGCGTTTCGAGAGGGCAGGGGTGTTCGCTTTCTCGCCCGAGGAAGGCACTGCCGCCTACGAGATGCCCGATGACGTTCCCGACGAGGTGAAACAAGAGCGCGTTGATAAGCTCATGGCCATCCAACAAAACATCTCTTTGGAAATCAACGGACAGCGAGTCGGAAAGACAGAGAAGATCCTCATTGACCGTCTTGAAGGCGACTATTACATCGGTCGCAGCCAATACGACTCCCCCGAGGTGGACGATGAAATCCTCATCCCTGCAGAAAACGAATTGCAAATCGGCCATTTCTACCAAGTCAAAATCACCCAAGCGGATTATTTTGATTGTTACGGCGAAATAGAATAAGGTAGAGGCAGACCTATGTGTCTGCCTTTTTTTGTTTTGGAGGTGCAGCAACCATGTTATCTCCTCGTGGGCATGTGTGATGGAAAGGAATCTATGACTGTGTCATTATTGTTCATGGATTATTGTAGTTTTGTATCATGGCACTTAGAATGAAAAATATTTGTATCTTTGTAGATTATTTCCAATGAATAAAACACCGCTATGATAACAGGTGAAATCAAGAACCGCATCGATTCTATTTGGGACACCTTTTGGACGGGCGGCATCACCAATTCCGTGACCGTCTTGGAGCAGATGACCTATCTCTTTTTTATGAAAATGCTGGATGATGCCCAACGCACCAAGGAGGCCAATGCCAATGTGATGGGTGTGAAGGTAAAGGATCCTACCTTCAAAGAAGGTCTATGGCATAACCCAGAGACAGACAAGGATGTTCTATATAACAGCCTGCGCTGGAATGTCTTCAAGAACATGGAAGCCGAACAGATGTTCCGTATTGTCAGCAAGGATGTGTTCATCTTCATCAAGAACCTGAACGAAGGCAGGGAGTCGGCCTACAGCAAGTTTATGGCCAATGCCACTTTCCTCATCCAAAGTCCAAGAACACTAGTGAAAATCGTGGAGGGCATAGACCATCTTGACATGAACAACCGCGACACGATGGGCGATGTATATGAGTATGTCTTGGGCAAGATGGCGGCAAGCGGCAACAACGGCCAGTTCCGCACCCCGAGGCACATCATTCGCATGATGGTGGAACTGATGCAGCCTACGCTGAAAGACACCATCTGCGACCCGGCCATGGGCAGCGCGGGATTCATCGTGGAATCGGCCAAGTATATCCAAGCGCACTACAAGTCGGAACTGCTGAAAAAGGAGAATGCCGAACACTACAAGAACGGCATGCTTCACGGCTTCGACACCGATGCCACCATGCTCCGTATCGGGGCGATGAACCTGATGCTGCATGGTGTCGACAACCCCGACATCCAATATCAAGACAGCCTTTCGACCGACAACAAGGATGCCGACCGCTACACGCTTTGCCTTGCCAATCCACCGTTCACAGGCAGCCTCGACAATGAGGCGGTGAGCAAGACTCTATTAGCCATCACCAAGACGAAGAAGACGGAACTGCTCTTCCTTGCCCTGTTTGTGAGGATGCTGCAAATAGGTGGCCGTTGTGCCAGCATCGTGCCTGATGGCGTGTTGTTTGGCAATAGCACAGGCCACAAGTCCATCCGCAAGGAATTGATCGACAACCAGCGCTTGCAGGCTGTGATTTCGATGCCAAGTGGCGTCTTCAAACCCTATGCGGGCGTCTCCACCGCTATCCTCATCTTCACCAAGACCAACGCGGGCGGCACGGACAAGGTGTGGTTCTACGACATGAAAGCCGACGGCTTCTCGTTGGACGACAAGCGCACACCCATTGCCGACAACGACATCCCCGATGTGATTGCCCGTTTCAAGAACCTTGAAGGTGAAGAAAGCCGCAGCAGGAAAGATCAGAGTTTCCTTGTGCCAGTGGATGAAATCAAGGCCAACGATTACGACCTCTCCATCAATAAATACAAGGAAGTGGAAAAGGTGAAGGTAGAATACGAAAAGCCTGATGTGGTGTTGGGAAGGATTGAAGCTTTGCAAATGGAAATCACTGCTGCGATTAAAGAATTCAAAGAACAATATTTGTAATAAGTATAAAATGGTTACTGCATCCTATCGTCCGCGCAATCCTGGCCACGACTATTACGGCAAAGGCACCTATCTCATCACGATTGTGGTGAGCGGTCGCGAGCCATTGCTAGGACGTTTGGGCAATGATGCACAGCATCCAGAGGTGCATTTGTCACCTTTGGGTGAAGTGGTGCGGCAGATATGGGAGCAGACACCAGTTGGACAGGAGAAGCATGGCAACCGAGTGGTTGTGCATGCCTGCGTTTGCATGCCTGACCATTTCCATGGGGTGATAGAGGTGCTGGAGCCGATGCGATGGAGCCTTGGAGACATTATGCAAGCATTCAAGGCGGCTTGCACCAGCCGATGGCAACAGCAGGAGGGGCTTGCCGTTTCCATCAATCGGCCGATATCGGCCGATTGCTTAGGCCCTGATGCCCCTGCTTGGCTGCGCGAGAAAGCCTTGAAACACAGCGACGAAGGCTCTCTTATCCGCCACCTCTCAAAGAAGCAGCGCCAAGAATACTACGCCCTAGTAGGACGGCAACAGCGCCCCCTCTTCGATGACAACTACGACGACACCGTCTGCCTCGACGACCGCCATCGGGAGGTGATGATCGCCTATGTGCACGACAACCCGCGCCGCGCCATCATCCGACGCCTGCTCCCCGATGTGATGCAGCGCAGCCTCCATGTGCAAATAGGCAGCCGTTCCTACGGCACCTTCGGCAACCTCTTCCTGCTGCGCTGGGCCAACAAACTGCAGGTGCAATGCCACCGCAAGCACCCCATTACAGGCCAGCCCTACGAAGAGACCGCCGATTACGCCCAAGAGCACGACCAATGGATAACCGCCATCATGGGTGGCGCCACGGTGATTGTGACCCCAGGCATCTCGCGCGGCGAACTAATGATGAAAAACGAATGCATAGAGAAGGGCTTCCCGCTCATCCATTTGCAGAAAGAGCCCATTGGCCCCTATTGGAAGCCCGAACGCCAGCGCTTCGAGGCCTGCGCCAATGGCAGCCTCCTCATCCTCGCCCCCTGGGGCCTCGATGAGATGAGCGATGTGGCCGGTGTGCCTTCCAACAGCGACTACAGCCGCTTCCATAACCTGAACACCCTCGCCGCCGAACTGTGCTCCTTCAACGGCGACGCTAAAATAATGAAACAATAATGAAAGAAAACTGGACATATAAGAAATTTGAGGATTGTTTAGATAAGGTAAAATACACTTCAAAAGTGCCATCTTCGGATTATTTGAAGGATGGATTATTTCCTATTGTTTCTCAAGAAGAAGGACTGATTTCTGGTTATTGGGATGAGGAAGGAGATGTTTTTAAGGTTCAAAAACCTGTTGTCATATTTGGGGACCATACAAGAATATTAAAATATGTGGATTTCGATTTTGTGCTTGGTGCTGACGGTGTCAAAATCTTACAACCCATCGATGGTTTATCTGCTAAATTTCTATTGTATTATTTGACTTGGTGCAATATTCCTAGTTTGGGTTATTCTCGTCATTATAAGCTGCTTAAAGAATTAGATACCCCTGTTCCTCCTATAGAAACCCAATCCCGCATCGTCTCCGAACTAGACCTCCTCCAATCCATCATCGACAAGCAGCAAGCCCAACTGAAGGAATTGGACAAGCTGGCCCAAGCCGTTTTCTATGACATGTTCGGCGACCCGGTGGAGAATGAAAAAGGGTGGGAGGAGAAGAAAGTATCTGAAATAACTAAATACTATAATGGAATTGCTCATGAACAAGATGTGGATGAGAATGGTAATTTTATTCTAATAAATGCCAAATTTATTTCAACGCAAGGAGAAACAGTTAAACGAACATCTATGCAGCGTTTCCCTTTATTTGTAGACGATATAGTTATGGTACTAAGTGATTTGCCAAATGGGAAATCATTAGGAAAATGTTTTTTGATTGATAAGAACAATTTATATTCGTTGAATCAACGGATTTGTTGTTTTAGAGGTTTTGAGGGGGAAGCCATATTTTTAAAGTTTGTAATTAACCGAAATCCTTATTTTTTATCTTTTGATGATGGGAAAGGACAAACAAATTTGCGAAAAAATGATGTAGAAAACCTACCTGTTATTATTCCCCCGCTTTCCTTGCAACAATCCTTCGCCGCCAAAATCGAATCCATAGAAAAACAAAAATCCGCCATAAGCCAATCCATAACGGAAACACAAAAACTCTTCAACTATACCATGGACAAATACTTTGGATAACATGCGCAACTTCGACTACATAAAAGACCTCGGGCTGAACGACCTCTACCGCTTTTGTTCGGCGGCGGAGGAAAACCAGTGGAGCAACCCCGAATTTAGCGCTCTCAATGCCCGAAAAGCGTTGGAATATATCACCAAGTCGCTATATATCGCAAAAGGCATCCAGATTCCACCAAGGGCTCCACTAGCCGAGCTGGTCGACGGTGAGCCTTTCAGCAGCTTCATCAACGACTCCAAGGTGATGATGGCGGTTCACTACGTCCGCAGGGTGGGCAATCATGGAGCGCATGGCACCGTTTCGCGCAGAGAGGCGTTCTTCGCTTTGCTCAATATCTACAATGTAGTAGGGGCTATCTTGCTGAAATTGAAGATGGTCGATGAGGTGAAGCCTTTCGACAATGACCTGTTGCCCAAAGCCATTGAGAACGCTGTAGTTGTTCCCTCCGAGGTTGAAGTCAAGGAAAGCGACACCATCATCACAGAGGCCGACAAAGAATCGCTGAAAGACACAGACCCTGTTAAGGAGATTCCATCAGATATTTCAGAGGCTGAAACCCGTAAGCTGTTCATTGACCTGATGCTGAAGGAAGCAGGATGGGATGTGCTTGAAACGGAAGGCGCCGTGCAACCCTTGAAAGCCTGTATTGAGGTCGAGGTGCACGGAATGCCTAACGAAGAAGGCATTGGCTTTGCCGACTATGTGCTGTTCAGCAGCAATGGACTCCCATTGGCCGTTGTCGAGGCCAAGCGCACTACGGTCTCGCCACTCAAAGGCAAACATCAGGCGGAGCTCTATGCCGATTGCCTTGAGAAGCAGTATGGCGTCAGGCCAGTCATCTACTATACCAACGGCTTCGAGACCAACATCATCGACGGCTTGGGCTATCCGCCCCGACCCTTGTTCGGTTTCCACACGGCGGACGACTTGGAACGTCTGATCCAGAAACGTGGCCGCAAGGACATCATGGACTTTTCGGTGAAAGACAGCATCACCGACCGCCACTATCAGAAAATGGCCGTCAAAGCTGTGTGTGAGCACTACAACAAGAAGCACCGCAAGGCCCTGCTGGTGATGGCCACGGGAACGGGCAAGACAAGGGTCTCCATCTCGTTGGTCGACGTGCTGATGCGCAACGATTGGGTGAAGAACGTATTGTTTTTGGCCGATAGGACGAGTCTCGTCAGCCAAGCCCACAAGAACTACGCGAAGTTGCTGCCCAGCACCACCACTTGTGTGTTGAGCGAGAGGGACAACGACAAGAAGAAAGACCTCAATGCCCGCATCGTCTTCTCCACCTATCAAACGATGATTAATTATATTGATACGGAGGAAAAACTGTATTCAATAGGCCATTTTGATTTGATAATCATTGACGAGGCGCACCGCAGCATCTTCGGAAAGTATGCCGCCGTGTTCAACTATTTCGATGCCATGCTGGTCGGCTTGACCGCCACGCCTCGTGAGGACGTCGACCGCAGCACCTATGATATTTTCCAGATGGAAGAGGGCGAGCCGAATTTCGCCTACGAACTGGATGAGGCTGTGGCAGACAAGTATTTGGTCAACTATCATGGTTTCAAACGTGGATCACTCATCATGAAGGAGGGCATCAAGTATGACAAACTTACAGAGGTGGAAAAGCGGCAGTTGGAATTGGTTTGGGAATACGAGCAAATCAACGGCAGGGACATCGCCAACAGCGAGATATTCAGCTACATCTTCAACGAGGACACCATCGATGCCGTCCTTCAAGACTTGATGGAACACGGCCTGAAGGTGCAGAGCGGAGAACGCATCGGAAAGTCGGTCGTCTTCGCCTACAACCACCATCATGCCGAGTTGATTGTGAATCGGTTCAACGTGCTTTATCCTGAATATGGATCAAGTTTCTGTGTGCTGATTGACAACTATGTCACCTACGCCCACGACCTGATTGATAAGTTTGAAATCCGTGATGCGGATCCGCAGGTGGCCGTTTCGGTCGATATGCTCGACACAGGCATCGACGTGCCCGACATCCTCAATCTTGTATTTTTCAAGCCAGTAAAGAGTAAGATAAAATTCTTGCAGATGATTGGCCGTGGAACGAGGTTGAGCGAAAACATCTTTGGGCCGGGCAAGGACAAGGAATGCTTCTACATCTTCGATTGGTGCGACAACTTCGACTACTTCGACCAAAACCCCGATGGGCACGAGGCGCCTGTCTCGCAGTCGCTGACGGAACGCCTTTTCTGTTTGCGTTCGGAAATCGCTTTCCACTTGCAGCATCAGCAATATCAGGAGGACGAATACTGCAAAAGTCTTCATGATGAGAACAAGGCTTTGCTTCATGAACAAGTCCAAGCTTTGTCGGACAGCCACATCTCGGTCAGGATGAAGTGGGAAGCCGTGAGCCATTTCAAGGAAGCGGATGCTTGGGTTTATATCTCGGACATGGACTTGCTCACGTTGAAAAAAGATGTTGCACTATTGTTGCCCAAAAACACCTTGGATGAAAGCGCCAAGAAATTCGACGTGCTGACCTTGACCATCGAGTTGGGTTGCCTCGATTCGGAAGTGGATTCGTCCAGAAGCATTCAACGCGTGAAACTGATTGCAGCGGAACTGATGGAAAAGGCGACCTTGCCGCAGGTGCAGGCCAAGATGGGCACCATTAAGGAAGTGCTCTCCGATGTGGCGTGGCAGAACGTGTCGCTGCAATGGCTTGAAAAGGTAAGAACGGATTTGCGCGACCTAATGAAGTTCTTGTTAGGTGACAAGAAGAAATGGTTTGTGGTCGACATCGACGATGTCATCAGCGAAGAAGGTGAGGTTGAGGGTGTGACACCGAAAGTGAGTTACAAACAGCGTGTCATGGACTTCTTGGCAGCCAACAGGCATTTGCCTGTTTTGGACAAAATCTACAACATGGAAAAACTTGAGGATGGTGATTTCCGCGAGTTGCAGCGCATCCTTTGGGAAGAGTTAGGCAGCAGGGATGAATACAAACAATACACCCAAGGCAAGATGTGCGGCGACAATGTGGCCATCCTCATCCGCTCGCTCATAGGCGTGGACAGGAAAGTTGCCATGCAGCGTTTTGGCAGCTTCATCTCGGGCATGGAACTCAACTCAGAGCAAGAGGAATTCCTGATGACCATCATCAGTTATGTCTGCGAGAACGGCGATATCACCAAGGAAATCGTAGTGAATGAACCACCTTTTGACGAAAGATTGGATGTGTTCAACGCTTATATGATACCATTAGCCAAATACATCGACAATATCCATAATGTTGTGATTCCGCTGTATCCCTATATGGATCAAGAGTTTTCGAAGGCGGCTGAATGATAAGGGACGGTCTCAATAGGCATAGATTCCATGCCGCCGCACAGTTTGCCGTGGAGATGACATGCTTCGTATATATTAATTAGGTGTACAAATTCCCCCCTTTTTGTCATGTATGAAAATTTTTCCAACTGTAAATCAGTGTAGTATGGAAAACATGAAAAATACTTGAAAAAAGTGCTTGCGGAATGGGAAAAAGGTAGTACTTTTGCACCCGCTTTCGGAAGGGAAGAGGGGCGGAGACGCAGGGAGTACGGAAGCGGAAGTTCTTTGAAAGTCTGAGGCCAGCACAAGACCGGCGGCGCGGGGACGCGCCGTCAGTGGAAGGAACCTTATTAAAGGAACACCAGAGAGAACATCAAGGCGGAACCCGAGATTCAGAGTAGAACAAAAAGAAAAGACAATAGTACAACGAAGAGTTTGATCCTGGCTCAGGATGAACGCTAGCGGCAGGCCTAATACATGCAAGTCGTACGGTAAAATCCCCTTCGGGGGATTGAGAGTGGCGGACGGGTGCGTAACGCGTATGCAACCCACCCCCGACGGGCGGATAGCCGGTGGAAACGCCGGATAACCCGCCATGCGCCCCCGGGAGGGCATCCTCCTTGGGGCAAAGCGGCGACGCGGTCGGGGACGGGCATGCGTCCCATTAGATAGTTGGCGGGGCGACGGCCCACCAAGTCGACGATGGGTAGGGGATCTGAGAGGACGGTCCCCCACACTGGTACTGAGACACGGACCAGACTCCTGCGGGAGGCAGCAGTAAGGGATATTGGTCAATGG
>JAEEGG010009671.1_pt1 | contig 21543 bp, 15 predicted proteins | sample 9134161 | NCBI WGS metagenome assembly JAEEGG01 (sample SAMN16246543, study PRJNA631951) | gut metagenome | biome: gut microbiome; feature: rumen; material: CR-attached | host: Bos | place: Iran: Karaj | collected 2018-10
CAGGTCTGCGGTTATTTGTCCCTCTTAATCCAGGTCTTAATAGCTATACTATCCCGTCAGCAAACAACAATCGCCAGGAAAGAATCTGGATAAAAATGGGTTACCTCGATGAAGACCACATTTCCCTCACTATTCCTGAAGGCTACGAGATAGAGGCATTGCCTAAAGACGAGAACATTGAGAAACCTTTCGGGACGTTTAACTCTTCGATTCAGATAGATGGCCAGGAAATACGTGTGACATATAGGCTGCTTATGAAGTCTGGTGACTATGACAAGTCTCTCTTTCCTGAACTCACAGATTTCCTAAAAGTCATCAATAAGGCTTATAACCAACGCATTGTTCTCAAAAAAAGCAGCCTGCCGAGTACATAATCCCAAATCGGTCGTTAAGGCAGTCTTGAGGTAAATCGTTAATCATTGCAAAAAAGTGCCAGTGGATGATACATCTTATGGCACTTTTTTGTATCTTTGCATCACGCTAATAGTATAACGCTAATGGCGTGACGCTAAAAGTAAAACGCTAAAGGTGAAATTATAATCGTTGCGAGTATGGCAAAGAAGACTTATCGTTTGGCAAATCCCTTTATTTATGAGGGTTATGAGAGTCCAGAGTATTTCTGTGACCGTATGGTTGAGACGGAGGAGCTTATCTCAAATCTTAAAAATGGGCGTAATACAACACTCATTTCTCCCAGAAAAATTGGCAAAACGGGACTCATAAAACACACTTTTCATCAAATCAGGCAGCAGAATAAGGATGCTGTCTGCATCTATGTTGATATCTTCCATACTCAGAACCAGCATGATTTTGTTCAGGCATTGGGGAAAGCCATCATTGAAGAAAAATTGCTTGACAGCCGTAATACATTCGATAAGGTTCTTGGGTTTTTCAGCCTATGGCGTCCAACCATCTCCCTTGATCCTGTTACTGGAAATCCCACAGTATCCGTCTCTTTTGAACGGTCAAAATCTGAATACACGATTCAAAGCATTTTTGATTATCTGAAAAAGACGGGCAAGGAAGTGTATGTCGCCATCGATGAGTTCCAGACCATCACAGATTATCCTGAGCAGGGAACGGAGGCATTGTTGCGCTCCCACATTCAGTTTATCCACAATGCACATTTTATTTTTTCTGGTAGCAAGCTGCATCTGATGGCAGAGATGTTTGGCTCGCCCAAGCGTCCTTTCTACCAAAGCACAGCAATGCTTTGCCTTGAACCTATCCACGAGGAAATTTATTACGATTTTGCGTCTCGCTTTTTTGAGGCGAAAAAGGGAACGTTCGACAGAGACATATTTCATCAGCTCTATGAGCAATTTGATGGTTATACATGGTATTTACAGTCTGTGCTGAACCGGCTGTATGAGTATGAAAAGCAAGTGACGGACTATCAACAAGTGAGAGAATCCATTCTCAGCATCCTGAACGACAAATCCAGTCAGTACGAAATGTTGATGAACTTTCTCACCAACAACCAGCTGAATTTGCTCAAGGCCATTGCCTTTGAAGGCGTAGTACAGCAACCACAATCCAATGAGTTTATTCGAAAGCATGAACTTTCAAGTGCCAGCAGCATCAAAAAAGCCCTCGACGTGCTGAAAGAAAAGGATCTGGTCTATCAGTCACCAAAGGGCTATATAGTCTATGACCGCTTCCTCGACCTATGGCTCAGGCGCTTGTACTGATTCTGATAGGCCGGTATGTTGCCACAGGTGCAAGTATCGGTTCAAAAATTAGTGTTACCGAATCGTTTTTTAGCTCAAATTGAGCCGATAATTGGAAAATTATGATTAACTTTGCACCGATTACAAGTTCAAAGTTATGGAAATATATAGAGAAATACTGCAGTTTCTGCATTATCATCCACTATCTTCGCGCGATGAAATAGCCAGAGGAACAGCCTTTGAAGGTAGTGATGCTACCATGAAACGACTCATTGCCGCAGCTGTGGCCCAGGGCGATGTCGTTGTAGAAGGTAAGGCGCGTGCCACAAGGTATAGACTGTCTGATCAGGCCCATCTGCTGATGCCGCTGAATCTGGACACCTACTTCGCACAAGATGTTGATGAGCGACAGGTACAGACATCGTTTAACTTCGACTTGATTCGCGAGCAGCTGCCCGCTGTGCATCTGTTTACGGATGAAGAGCTGGCGCGTCTGGAAGAACTTCAGGCAGAATTCAAGCAGCACGTGAGCGAAATGACGGAAAACGAGTATCGCAAGGAGATGGAGCGTCTGGGTATAGACTTGAGCTGGAAATCGTCACAGATTGAGGGTAACACTTATTCGTTGCTTGAGACGGAGCGACTGCTGCGTGAGAGCAAGACTGCCGACGGTAAGACAAAAGAGGAAGCTTTGATGCTGCTGAACCACAAGGATGCGTTACGTTTTATTCTCGACAATCCAGACTATCTCATGCAGCTGACGGTAAGTCATATTGAAGACATCCATCAACTGCTTACCAAGGAACTTTCGGTAGACCGGGGTATTCGTCATCGCCGTGTGGGTATCACGGGCACCAACTATCATCCGTTGGATAATGAGTTTCAGATTCGTGAGGCCATGCATGACACCTGCGACTTGGTAAACAGCCGGGAAAACGTCTTTGAGAAAGCATTATTGGTGTTGGTGCTGTTGTCATATATCCAGGCTTTTTCTGATGGAAACAAGCGTACAGCTCGCATCACCAGCAATGCCATCTTGATAGCCAATGGCTACTGCCCGCTGAGTTTCCGCTCTGTTGACTCCATCGACTACAAGAAGGCAATGCTCATCTTCTACGAGCAGAATAATCTGTATGCTTTCAAACAGATTTTCATTGACCAGTTTGACTTTGCTGTGAAGGAATATTTCTAAGACAACAGGTAACATTCATTTTGTTAAGGTGTTGAAACAGAACAGGTTAGGAGTTGAAAGTGGCTTAAACACCTAACAGACTCCTAACCTATCTCCTAATAGAACACCTATCGCATCACCTAATATCTATTAGCTTCAGGCAGCCTTGACAGGCACAACCTTGTAGAAGGGAACGTTGCTGTGATCCGTCGATTCATAGCCGAGTGCCTTCATCGCAAGTCCTACTTTGATTCGATTGCTGTGAGTGATTTCTACTGATGGATAATCCTTCTGGATCTGCTTCAGCATCATCTTCGAGTTCATCGACTTCGATGCCTCACCCTCTCGAGGTTTGCGGAAACAGATTTCCACCATCTCAGCAATGTCCTTCTGCTCCAGATAATTCTGGTTCAGTTCCTGAATGCGGGCCACCTCATCGTTGTTAAACCAATAAGGTGTCTTCGCTACTGTCAGTTCATGTAGCACCTGAGCGTAGAGTTGCTCATAGTCTATCTCGCCAGAGTTGTCGATGAGCAGCCCTTGGGGAATCGTCAGGCAGATGTAACGTCGGCTACCTGTGGCATCTGTCAGCGGATGAGGATTGTTGGTAGTAGCAACGAATGACGCAAAGCGAGGACGATCTTCCTGAGCGCAGCCATAGATAGGTCGTCCGTTCACCTTGCTTTTCGAAAGCGTCTGCTTTAGGGCAGCATGCTGACTGGGACGGATGGCATCGAGCTCATCGAGATTCACCAGCAGATTGTTCGTCAGCGCCATCTCCTTGTCAAACTTGTTCGAGAGGTTCAGGTGGTCCAGATAGTACTGGCGCAGTTCTGGAGGCAGCAGACGAGCGAAGAAGGTAGTCTTTCCGCAGCCCTGAGCCCCAATCAGCGTGGGTACGCATTCGTTGCCATGCAGCGTGTCCATCTGTTGCCAATGAGCCACAGCCGATAGCAGCCAAGTGGCAAGAAATCCCTGCTGCTCGGAGGTAATGCCAGGCAGACGACTGAAGAGACGGGCAATGTGGTTCTGTCCGTCCCACGCAGGCAGACGCTTCAGATAGTCGCCGATGGGATTGTGGATAGGCACATCCTCAGAATGCACAAACTCCACAATCTCCGTCTTCGGACTGCCCTTTTCGCAGATGTCTTCCTTCTTGGCCCTGCGGATAATGCTGTTCAGCGCCTCCTGGGTCAGCGGACGGTAGTCTGAAGAAGGTTCCTTATCAGAACTTTCTGCAGGCTTGGTTAAGAACTCTACCTTTCCGTTCAGCACGTTGCGACGGAAGAGGTAATTGTCATTGAGAAACTGCTCGATTGCAAGCGTTGTCTCACGTGAAGCTCCAAGAGCCTCACCTTGAATGGTAAGATCCTTACTCATAGAAAAAGAATTTTTAGTGTTAAGGCGAGATTGGCTTGTAAGTGTCTCTCACAGCGTCATGCCTTTCAAGGTGCAAAGATACAACATTTTTATGTGATTTCCAAATTTTATCCCGTTTTTGGCATTACAATGCGAAATAATGCGTGCTTTTTTGGATTTAAATATAATAAGGTAGGAAAAGCATGTAAAATATCGTGTTAGGTGATGCGTTAGATGATGTGTTAGGAGGCATGTTAGGTGTTATGGCCTCACCAACCTTCTGAAAGCCCTATAAACACGGTCTTTCTCTATAAAACTAGTTAGGTGTTGCTGCCTAACTATGAAATTTTTGCGCCCTGCCTATCCAACAATTTATTCCCAGGCTGGGAACAATTCATTCCCAAGGTGGGTAATCGGCTTGCCGCTTGCTACCAAAGGGACGAAAGAACATTTCCTTTGTAACTACCTTCGAGTGCGCCTACTGGAACACTGGAGTACGCTTAGGTCCGTACTGGAGTGCGCCAGTTAAGTACTTACTATTTCCAAATACTAAGCTCTTGTTAAACAATAATACCCTTCTGTTTCACAATACTAACCTCTGTGGCTTCACTTGATAGTGAAGAGGAAGAACTGAAAGAGTTTCGTGCCAATTACGAAGAATCTATAAACAGCTCACATATACCATCGAATGAAAATAATTCGCAAAAATGCTAATTATTTGCGAATTATTTACTAACTTTGCAGCCGTCAACAACAATAAAGACAATGAACATTGAATTTGACAATACGGCTTTAGAGGAAATTTGAAATTTCGAAGCATTATGAGTAAAAAAGTATTAACCCCATTCGTTGCTACGCATCCTGGTGAAATGATTAAGGATGAATTGAAGGAACGTGGTATGACCCAGAAGCAGCTGGCAGCTGAGACTGGTATTAAGGCCTCTGTGCTCAGTGAAACCATCAATGGTAAGCGTAGCGTATCTCTCAGTGTTGCCGTAGCCTTGGAGAAGGCTCTCGACATACCTGCTGACATCTGGATGAACATGCAGACACAATATGATCTCGACTCAGCCAATATAGCGGAGCGAGATAATCAGCACGAGACAGTCGCGCTGACAATTCCTGTACGCGACCGTAATCTATTGCAAGAGTTGGTTCGCAAATTTGGCTGGGCTTGCGTATTCTGAAAGTACATACCTTTTTGACACGATAAGTCAAGACGCTTCTATGAATGTCACAGATTATCCTGACCCCATCGTGCCACACCATCACTTATCAAGAAGGTGTACTGACTATAGAGCCAGCAGCGGGAATAGAGGGAGTGTATACTGATGGTCAGGGAAATGCAGCCATCTATAACGTCAATGGCCAAAAGCTTTCGAAACCCAGAAAGGGAATTAATATCATCGACGGCAAGAAGGTTGTAGTGAAGTAGAAATCAGACCCACAGATTCCATAAGTCGTTGGAACCTCATCAAGCCCTGTTGCTTCACGGTAGCAGGGCTTTTAATGCTCAAGATTATTTGTTCGTTCGATGGTGAGTATGACGGAGATTTCGCCGGAAATACAATTTTTTGGAATTATTTCGGCGAAAAGAATTGGGGCAGGGGACGGTTCTCTGGCCCATGTTATCGATCCCGAACATACACTTTTTCTACAAAATATTTGGAACTAACCAAAAATTATCGTATATTTGCAGCCTATTCATTAACGAACTCAAAAATTACAACAACTATGGATTTTGGTAAATTATTGCTAAAACTTGTGGGACTTGCCAAGGATGCCGCTACAGACTATATTGAGAATGCCAATAAAGAGTCGCAGCCCAAGCCACAGAGCAGACCCTCGCAAAGCTATGCCTCTCCGCAACCGGAACGTGTAGAAAGAGAAAAGACCCCTGCTGAATGGAATGCGTATTTCAAGGAAATCCTGTTGAGCGAATTCCCTGCCTACACCATCCGTGAGAACGTGAAGGTGACGGATTTGGTGGGATTCGTTTCCGACGAATGCCAACTTTACACGACCCGTCCTACACAGGTCTATAAGGCTGAATGGGGACAGCCCTACACCTTTGTGCTCGAAAGCGACGGTAAAGCCAAGGGCGTGGTGATGCTCGGCAACGGCCACAGCCACGATGCCGGTGTGAAGTACCTGATAGCCAGGATGTATACCGAGAAACTGGGTATTCCCTACATCAACTTCTACACGCAGATGCCCAACGAACGGAGCTATGTCATTGGGCGCATTCGCAAGTTTATGGGCTGATATCAATTGAAAAAGGGGATGCAGCATGGCTGCGCCTGCAAAGGAGGCAGCCTTATCCGCATCTATATGTTTTGCAGGCAACAGGATAAGGTATCCTCTCGTGATCCGCAATTTTGCGGATTCAAAATCATTCCCCTTTTTCTTTTTTTACGATGGAAAGTATCTTGAACCAACTCGTCCGACAAGAGACTTGGGAGGAGTTTCTTGCCTACCGGCTGATGAAAGGTCGTTTCACCTGGCATGAGTTCAAGGATGCCGACAGCTATGTGGAACGTGAAGCGTACCTCCCGTTGGTACAGAAGATCGTGGAAGGAGAAGGCCTGGGCATTCCTAAGAAGAAGATCGTCAACAAGATGGGGACGGGGAAGAAACGCGTGGTCTATAGTTTCGCCCCCGACGAGATGGTGATACTCAAGCTCCTTGCTTTCAAACTCTACGATTACGATGCTTGTTTCGCACCCAACTGCTATGCGTTCCGCCGGGGAGTCAAGGCCAGCGACGCCATCTTCGCCATCCGCCGCGCCATCGGCAATCGTCAGATGTGGGCCTATAAACTCGACATCCACGACTACTTCAACTCTATCTCCATCGACATCCTGTTGCCAATGCTGGCAGAGATGATGGCCGACGACCAGCCTCTTTACCGTTTCTTCGAGAAGATGCTCACCGACAACCGGGTTGAATACAACGGTGAGACCATCCTTGAGTCCCATGGTGTGATGGCAGGTGTCCCCACAGCACCCTTCCTGGCCGATGTCTATCTGATGGAGGTTGACCAATATTTCCATAATGCCCAGGTCGTTTATGCCCGTTATTCCGATGATATAATCCTTTTCGCCCCCGATCGCGAAACGCTCATGGTCTATAAAAGTCAGATGGCCGGATTCCTCAGGAAATACCGACTGGAGGTCAACCCCGACAAGGAGCAGATCTATTCGCCCGACGATGCCTTCGAATTCCTGGGATTCAAGTGCCACGCCCGCGATATCGATATCTCCGAAGCTACCAAGAAGAAAATGAAGGGCAAGATACGCAGGGCTACAAAGTCGCTGATGCGCTGGAAAAACAGAAACCACATGGAGTCTGAAAAGGCGATGAAAGGACTTATCCATCATTTCAACCGCGTCTTTTTCGAGAACGATGACACGCAGACGCTTACATGGTCGAGGTGGTTCTTCCCAGTCATCAACAAGACCGACGGCCTCAGGGAGATCGACCACTACCTACAGCAGAACATCCGCTATCTTAGCACGGGGAAACACAACAAGACCAACTACAACGTTGATTACGCCCAGCTCAAACAATTAGGCTACCGCAGCTTGGTCAATGAGTACTATTCCTACCTCCGGCGAGAACCGTTAAGGTAAGTGTTTATCTGATATAGGGGGCGAAGGCGCGGTCGTAGTCGTCGCTGCCGGAGAGGCGGCCGTTGACGATGCACACCAGTTCCGCCTGCGCACGGAAGCAGAGCTTGTTATCGGCAGCACGGTAGATGTCGTGATGAAACACGTACTTGATGCCCTCTTTGGTCAATCGGAGGCACGACAAAAATTCATCGTCGGGTCTCAGAGGGATCTTAAACTGCATGGTCATACGGGCCAGCACGGCATCAACGCCCTTCTCGTGCATCTCAGCAAAACTCAGGCCGCACTGTTGCAGAAACAGGTGGCGGGTATGTTCGCAATAGTGCAGGTAGTTGGCATTGTTTACAATACCTTCGATGTCGCATTCATAGTCGCGCACCTGCATCCGGGTCTCGAAAATATACTTATCATTCATAATCGGGTGCAAAGGTAATGCTTATTTGGCAAAACGCCAAAGATTTTGTAAACTAAAACATGAGATGGTACATCCCGCCGGCAAGGGGCTTGACGACGCCCTTCATCTCGAGTTGGAAGAGCAAGGCGGTTAGTTGTCCGATGGGGATGCCGGTCTTCACGCTGAGAATGTTCAATTGCAGGTCGTTGGTCTGTTGGAGCAGACTGACGATGCGACTTTCCTCAGGCGAGAGGTCTGGAAACAAAGTTCGTTCGATGCCCTCGACTTGGGCCTGCAGGCGTAAAGCCTCGTCCTGCCACCCCATCGCCTTGACAAAGTCCTCGGCACTGGTGATCAGTCCTGCCCCGTTGTCACGTATCAGGTGGTTACAGCCCTCGCTATAGGGCATGCCGACAGCTCCTGGGAAAGCAAAGACGGCACGGTCGTAGCTTTGGGCGATGTCTGCTGTGATGAGTCCACCCCCGCGAGCAGCACTTTCTACTACGATGGTGCTATCCGTCATACCAGCCACAATACGGTTGCGACGCACGAAATTGGGTTTGTCGGCGCTGGTATTGCTCATAAACTCTGTCAGCAGTCCACCATGACTGAGCATCTGTACTGCGGTATCACGATGGCGGTAGGGATATATCTGGTCGAGGCCGTGTGCCAACACGCCTACCGTATCATAGCCACAAGCCAGAGCTTCTCTGTGCGCACAGATATCGATGCCGTATGCCAGACCGCTGACTATTAGCACCTGCGGACACATCCGTCGGAGGTCAGCCATAAAACGGTGAATCAGATCCTTGCCATATTGTGTACACTGACGGGTTCCCACGATGCTTACAATCTTTGATTGATTCAGGTCGGCGTTGCCCCGGAAATAAATAACAAGTGGTGCATCGGCACACTCGCAGAGGCGTTGGGGATAGTCGTCATCCAACGGTGTCAGCGCCCGGATCTGGTGCTCCTGCATGAATTTCAGTTCAAATTCTGTCCGTTTCATCGCCTCATCCCAGTCTTTGAGGGCTTCCTTGAGACGTGGTGAGCCGTCTTTGATGATGTCACCAATGTCATTCCGGTGTTCGTAAATCAACTGTGCACTGCCAACAGTGCGATACAGCTCCAGCGCCTGCTGGAAATTAAAGTTCGTCAGGCGCGTCAACGCCATCGCATAAAAGATTTCCTCGTTCATAACTATTCACCCCTCTTCAGATATTCATAACCAAAGCGACAGCGAAGGCATTCTTTCTTGTCGCAGTATTCTTTCTTTAGCTGAATCAGCGCTTGAGAGTCACCAGCAGTCTCAATGGGCAGGCCAACCTGTTGCCAGAGACGGGTGATGTAATTGTTTTCGGGTTTCAGTTGTTCTAAGAAGTCGAAGGCACGGTCGCATAGCACCTCCTTGCCTTGATGGCGGCCAATGGCAAAGAGCATCGGCACAGCTGTATTGATCATCAGCAGATTGAGCGAACCATATGACAGATGTTTTTCATTCTTCGAACTGGTAGAGCCGAAGGTGTAGTGCGTCTCCCAATAGGGCGTAACGTGCGAACTGAAAAGTACCTTCAGTTGGTTGATGGTCTCACACTCCAACAACTGGCTCAGTCCAGCCTTCTGCTGATAATAAAGGCTTGCTAATTGTGAGATGCGGATATGTGGGAAGTTCTGGGGCCGCAGTCTGAGGAACCGCCAGAGTTTATAATCCATCGGTTTCATCGAGAACTTATGGGCCAGGTAGAGGTATTCGTTGCGGAGCTTGGCGAAGTAACCTTCGTTAAGGGCCGTCTGCTGGTAATAATCAGGCACCGCCTCCAGATCCAAGAGTCCTGCCTTACCCATGAAGATGGCCTCTATCTGAAAGAGGTCGTCGCGATGATGAGCCACCGCATTGAGCGGCACTCCCCTGGCCCATTGCTCAAACACATCGCTGTTGATGCCGAAGCCATAGTTGCGGGCGAGGGTCACGAAATAGGCATCCTCCCACGACCCGCCACACAGTTCGACACGATGGCGGATGGCCTCCGTCTTCTGCTCTAACCGTTCCGTCTGCAGAGCCGCCATCCAGGCATGTACCTTCAACCGAGTCAGTTCAGGAATCACCTTGTAGCAAGGAGGATAGCTATCGGTCTTCAGCAGTTCCTCATAGTGCTCGCTGACGTGCTTTGGCACATCCAATTGCATCTGTGGAAGATACTCTCCTTGGGCGTTCTGCACATCGGTATCCGCTTCGCCCACCACGTGGAGCACCACATTGTTATACCGTGGGTCGCGGTCATGATGGTGCTGATACCAGTCGCTGGCCTTGTCGTGAATCTCGATATTACCCACCCAAAGCGTGCTGTTAATTTTGACTTTGGCATTAAAGAAATCTGGTCCTGCGTTCCTATTGTGCAGGCCAGGATCGATCACTTCGACGTACTTGCCGTCGGTTGTTTCCAATTCCCTCAAAGGGAACAATTTATGCTTCCACACATAATGAAGTAGTTGCTCCATAGCATTCTATTTATTGGTTTGACGCTGCAAAGATAGTACAAATCGAGCAAAAAAACAAATTTTATGAGAGTTTTTTCGAGGGTTTGTGTTTTTTTACGTAACTTTGCAGCGTTTTCGTTTAGTTTAGAGTTTAAAGTTTATAGTTTAGAGAAATGAAGATAGCTTTAATCGGCTACGGAAAGATGGGTAAGATGATTGAGCAGATTGCCATCGACCGTGGTCATGATATCGTGAGTATCATAGACATTGATAACCAGCAGGACTTCGACAGTCCTGAGTTTGCATCGGCGGATGTCGCCATTGAGTTTACTGCCCCCCAAGCCGCCTACGGCAACTATCTGAAGGCGTGGGCGAAGGGCGTGAAGGTGGTGAGCGGCTCTACGGGTTGGATGACAGAGCATGGCGACGAGGTGCGTCAGGCCTGTGCCAACGGTAAGACGCTCTTCTGGGCCTCGAACTTCAGCATCGGCGTGGCCATCTTCTCGGCCGTGAACCGCTATTTAGCGAAGATCATGAACCAGTTCCCACAGTACGATGTGGAGATGGAAGAGACCCACCATGTGCATAAGCTGGACCATCCCTCAGGCACGGCTATCACACTGGCTGAGGAGATTGTGGAAAACATTGACCGGAAGGAGACCTGGAAGGAAGATACCACTGACAAGAAATATCTGCGTGTGGATCATATCCGCCGCGGTGAGGTGCCTGGTATTCATACTATCCGTTATGACTCAGATGCAGACCTGATTACCATCACCCACGATGCACACTCTCGCAAGGGTTTTGCCTTGGGGGCTGTGCTCGCAGCGGAGTATACGAAGGAACATCAAGGATTGCTGACCATTTCAGACATGTTTAAGTTTTAGCATCGGACAAACTCGGACAAACATAGACGAATGTCTGTAAAGAAGTCCGAGATAGTCCGTTAAGTCCGATGCAAATAGAAAAAGAATCCTTGCATAAAGCTAAAAGAGGTTAAACCTTTATGTCGGCCGCAACCAGGGGCGGAGATGTGCCGTCAAAAGCATGTGATTAATAAAAACGTTATGAAGAAGGAAAAGAAAAATATGAAGGCGCAGTGGGCGAAGTTTATCGTCGTGCTGGTGTTGTATCTGTTGTTCTTGTATTGGGTGAAGTCATGGTGGGGCTTGCTGGTCATCCCATTCATCTATGATGTGTATATCACCAAGAAGATCAAGTGGCAGTGGTGGAAAGAATCGGAAGGTCCTACGAAGTGGATCATGTCGTGGGTGGACGCTCTGGTGTTTGCCCTCGTGGCCGTGTACTTCATCAACCAGTTCTTCTTTCAGAACTATGTGATTCCTTCGAGTTCGTTGGAGAAGAGCCTGCTGACGGGCGACTACCTGTTTGTGTCGAAAGTGAGCTACGGTCCCCGTATTCCGCAGACGCCGTTGACGATGCCGCTGACGCAGCACACGCTGCCCGTGATAGAAACGAAGAGCTATATCGAGTGGCCACAGTGGGATTACCGCCGTGTGGCTGGTCTGGGTCAGGTGCAGCTGAACGATATCGTGGTGTTCAACTATCCCGCTGGTGACACCCTTTGTTCAGCACCGCAGTATCAGGCGCAGGACTTCTACCGTCTGAGCTACGACATAGGCTACCGGCTCTATCCGCAGCGGCCGAATCCCGATTCGCTCGACAGCGAGGTGCGCAGGAAGTATTTTGAGACCATCTATCAGGGTGGTCGCCAATATATCAGTGAGAACTTCGCTGAGTTTGGCGATATCATCACCCGCCCTGCTGACCGTCGTGAGAACTATGTGAAGCGTTGCGTGGGTCTGCCTGGACAGACATTGCAGATAAAGGATCACATTGTTTATTTGGATGGCAAGGCCAACAAGGAGCCAGACAACGTGCAGTACACCTACATTGTAAAACTGAAGCAGCGTCTGCCCGACGAGTTGATGAAGGAGTTGGGCATCACGATGGAGGACATGATGAGTCTGAACACCCTTGGTTATATGCCGTTGACGAAGCAGGCCGTGAATGCACTAAAGCAACAGGGTTATGCCGAGAGCATCGAACTGAACCGCGAGGCCGAGGAGTGGGATATTTATCCGCTGAACGGTAACCTGCACTGGACACGCGACAACTACGGACCAGTGTGGATTCCGAAAAAAGGTGAATCCATCAATCTGAATCTCGACAATATCGCCATTTATGAGCGTCCCATCCGTACATACGAGGGCAACGACCTGATGGTGAAGGATGGTAAGATTTTCATCAATGGTGAGGTGGCCACGAAGTATACGTTTAAGATGGACTACTACTGGATGATGGGTGACAACCGTCATAACTCGCTCGACTCTCGCTATTGGGGCTTTGTGCCCGAGGATCATATCGTGGGTAAGCCTATCTTTATTTGGTGGAGCAGCGATCCTGACAGACACGGATTCAGTGGGATCAGATGGAGTAGACTCTTCCGATTTGTGGATAATATTAAGTAATTTAGAGTTGAAGGGGACGGTGAAGTTCATAGGGGCGATACTGGTGGCGCTGGTGGTGATGCTGGCGTTCCGCAGCCTTGTGATGACCGTCTGCACCGTTGATGGCAAGGGTTTGGAACCTGTGTTTCAAGAGGGAGACCGTGTGGTGGTTAACCGTTGGAGCTACGGCCTGCGCACGGGCGAGAAGGGGAGCCTTTTCGACTATGGACGCATCTGTCGTCAGGAGGTTAAGAAGGGTGATTTCATCGCCTTTGAGGATTCTTTGGGAGCGATGTTGATTTGCCGTTGTGCCGGCATCCCAGGAGATACGATAGCGGGAAAACTCGTTCCGGGTCTCGTGAACTGCGCCGATCAGGATTATTATTGGGTGGAGTCGTTGGGCAAGAACAATGCCACCGACAGTCGTCAGTTGGGCTTTATCCCAGAGGAACGTATTATCGGTCGTGCCTGTCTGATACTATATAACCACGATCCTGAGGCTGCTTTCTGGAAGGGCTATATGAAAGACCGCGTTTTGCTGTTACCATAATGAAGGCTTTACTCAGTACGACTTATTTTGGACCTATTCAGTGGTACCAGAAGCTGTATCGCAGTGAAGAGGTACAGATAGAGCAATGGGAGAGTTTCCAGAAACAGACATACCGCAACCGTTGTCTGATTGCTACCACGCAGGGCATTCAGGCGCTGACCGTTCCCGTGGAACGAAACTCTCAACTCTCCGCTCGACGGAACGTCGCTTGCTACCAACGGGACGCAAGAACTCTCAATTCTCAACTTATCAAAGATGTTCGTATTAGCGATCACGGCAACTGGCAGCATTTGCATTGGAATGCGCTGGTGAGTGCGTATGGGGAATCGCCGTTTTTTGAGTATTACCAAGATGATATACGGCCATTTTTTGAGAATAGATGGAATTATTTGCTGGATTTCAACGAAGCGATTCGCGAAAAGATGTGTGAATTGCTGGATATTCAGCCGAAGGTCGTACCCACCCCCTGCCCCTCCCAAGGGGAGGGGAGATTGGACACCCCAAATGCAGAATCTGTCCCTGAAGGTAATCAACCTCCCCTCCCCTTGGGAGGGGTAGGGGGTGGGTATGATTTCCGCTCTGTAATCCGCCCCAAGCATCCGATAGAGGATCCGGATTTTGAGCCCAAACCTTACTATCAGGTGTATCAGCAGAAGCATGGCTTTCTGCCCAACCTCTCCGTTCTCGACCTGCTCTTTAATATGGGTCCGGAGGGTATTTTCTATCTCTGAGACATCAAATGAAACAAATTGAAAAACTATTAGAACGAGGCCGATAATGTGTTTCGCGATTTATGTCTATCTTTGCACCCGACTAAATCGCCGACAACAATGAAAAAATCTTTTTTGCTGACCCTCTGTTTCATGTCATGTCTCATTGCGATGGGACAGACGCAACAGTTCTTCACCTCCGATAAACTATCGAGCAATCGTGTGCTGGCCATCTGTCAGGACAAGACCGGCTATATCTGGGTGGGAACGGAATACGGTCTGAACAAATACGACGGCTATCGTTTTACCAACTATCTGAACGAAGCATCGAACCCCAATTCCATCAGCAGCAATATCATTTCGTTTCTTTTCTCGGATGCTGACGACAATCTCTGGGTGGGTACGCAGTTAGGACTGGATCGTTATCACCGTGACAAAGATCAGTTTGAGCATGTCAAGTTGGAGGGTGCCAAAGCCCTGCCGCGTATTAACGATATCGTGCAGGAAGACGAGGGCCACTTGTTGGTGGGAACGGCTGGTTATGGTCTCTACCGCCTGGATGTCAAAACGCTGAAGTCGGAGAAACTGGAGGGTTATGCCAAGGGCGATAAGGACTATTACAGCCACATCTTCATTGACGGCGAGGGCGCTTTCTGGAAATCAGGCCATGGCAGTAGTATCGAGCGCAGGGTGCCCACCGGAAAGATTCAGTCGTTTGAGTCGCCCTATGGCACGGTCACGAGTTTTGCAGAATACGAAGGCGGTGTGCTGATGGCCTGTATCCATGGCCTGCTCTATTACCGCGACGGGCAGATGTACGACCACTATTTCGACTTGTCGGAGATTGGCGGTAATGAACAGTTCTTCCGTACTGCCATCACCGACCGCCACGACAACCTGTTTGTGGGTACGATAGGCAGAGGTCTGTGTTGGATACCTCGTGGTGAGCACAAACTCAGGAAATACGACTACCAGAGTGCGACGTTCGACTTGAGCACATCGAATATATGGGCCCTGTTCGAAGACAACCAGAACAACCTTTGGGTGGGCTGTCAGAACCGCGGTCTGCTTATGCTGCCACAGCAGGAACCACTCTTCCGTAGCTGGAAGTTTGCCGATCTGCACATGGCTACCGGCGGTACGCTCACCTCTGTCTGTGCTGGTGAGAACGGTATCATCTGGTGTGCTGTGCAGAACAACGGTATCTTTGGTATGGACGAGAAGGGAAGGGTGGTGGCCCATCCTGCTTCGCCGGAAGGTACCTATCTCATCTATCGCGACAAGGCTGGCAGCTATTGGATAGGCACCAATGGTGCTCTCTATGCCTATAATCCTCTGACGGGTGCTGCCCAGCAAAAGGCCTCGTTCAGCAATGGCTTCATCAACGCTATGGTTGACGACGGCAAGGGGCATCTGATGTTCTCGCTCTTCGGCGAGGGGATGTGCGTCTATGACATCGCATCGGGTGGACTGAAGAAGTTTTCCATGCGTGATGAGGAATCACCACGTGGACGACTGCATAACGACTGGGTTTCGAACCTTTATACCGACAGTCGTGGGATTATATGGATCTGTACCGCCTCGGGCATTAACTGCTATGACCCTGTTGGCGACCATTTCCATCCATACGGCTGGGATGTCCTGCTCGACTACAACGCCATACAGACGGTGTGCGAGACCCGCGACCACCGTTTCCTGATAGGTACCATTACTGGACTCTATATCTATGATGGCAAGAAGAAAGAGGCTGTGCCTTTCGAGGGGGCAGAGGTACTCAGCAACAAGGTGGTAGGCGGTATCGTCGAAGACCGTTTGGGCGATATCTGGTGCAGCACCACGATGGGTATCTGGCAGTATAAGCGCGACGACAAGCAGTTTGTGGGCTATCTGCATGGCAATGGTCTGGCCAGTCGCGAATATGTGAACGGCGTGGCCATGCATACCGCAGGCGACAGAATCTGGTTCGGTTTCAGCGACGGTTTGACCTCATTTGTGCCCGAGGATCTGCGTCATTATCGTCCCAGTCAGGAAAAGGTACAGTTGACAGGTTTCTATGTGGGAGATACGCCGGTGATAGGCAACAATCGCTTTGAACTCTCCTATATCGACAATACCTTTACCATGGAGTTCTCGCTGCTGAATTACTCGAATGCGGAGAATGTGATCTACGAATACCGTCTGAACGGTGCCAAGGACTGGACGCGTACAGTGACGGGCGATAATGTAGTCTCTTTCCACCACTTGCAGCCTGGCTCATACGCTATGGAGGTGCGTGCCTATGACAACGGTGTCTATACCGAGCCGCAGGTGTATCATATCATCGTCAAGGCTCCTTGGTACCAGTCCTCGTGGGCGTACCTATTATATTGCGCGTTAGCGGCAGCCATCATCGGTTTCATCGTATGGTTCTATCTCCGCAAGCGGAGTCAGCAGTTAGACGAGGATAAGATGAAGTTCCTGATCAATGCCACCCACGATATCCGCTCACCGCTGACGCTCATCATGAGTCCGCTGCACAAACTGTTGAGGAAGAACCTGGGCGATGATGTGAAGGAGGAACTGAAGACCATTGAGCATAATGCCAGCCGTATCCAGAATCTTGTGAACCAGATTCTCGACATTCGCAAAATCGACAAGCAGCAGATGAAGATACACTGTCAGGAGACCGATATTGTTCAGTATGTGGGTAATATCCTCAAGTCGTATGAGTATACGGCCCGTGAGCGGGGACTTGCGCTGACATACGCGCCCGCCGTCGATCGTTTGGACGTCTGGCTGGACCGCAACCAGTTCGACAAGGTGATTGACAACCTGATGTCGAATGCATTCAAATACACTTACGACGGAGGTGCCATTGAAGTTCGCATCGACCAGACCGACCATTATACCGCTGAGTTGAAGGTGATAGATAATGGTATGGGCATCAAGGGCGATGTCAACAAGATCTTCGAGCGTTTCTATCAGGGTAGTACCTCACGTTCGTTGCATATCGAAGGTACTGGTATCGGCCTGAACCTCTGTAAGATGATCATGTCAATGCACCACGGCACAATCACAGCCGAGAATCGTACTGACTCCTCGGGCAGTATCTTTACCGTCAGTCTGCCTTTGGGCAACAGCCATTTCACGAAGGAGGAGTTAGAGGTGCCCGCTCCCATTGAGAAGACTTCGCGAACGAAACCGCAGACCAACTACCGGATTCTTGTGGTCGACGATGATGTCGAGATAGGCCGCTATATCTCTCAGGAACTCGATTCTTATTACCGTATCACAGCTGTGACAGGTGCCCGTGAAGCCCTGCGCTGCCTGTTGAGTGCGGAGCCTGACAAACAGTTCGACCTTGTGGTGAGCGACGTGATGATGCCTGAAATGGACGGCTTCACCTTCCTCCGTATGGTGAAGACCAATATGAACATCAGTCATGTGCCAGTGGTGATGCTGACGTCGAAGGCTGATGTGGCCAATCGTCTCGAAGGTCTTGAGAAGGGTGCCGACGCCTATCTGGCCAAGCCATTCGACATGGACGAGCTGCATGTGGTGATCAATAACCTTATCAGCAAATCGCTCCATCTGAAGGGGAAGTTCTCTGGTGCCCAGCAGCAGAAGGAGAAGGTGGAGGCCAAGGAGGTGAAGGGCAACGACGAGTTGTTGATGGAACGCATCATGAAGGCCGTAAACACCCACCTATCGGACAGTGATTTCAATGTCGATATGCTGACCCGCGAGGTAGGCATCAGCCGTGCCCAGCTCCATCGCAAGATGAAGGAACTGACGGGACTGCCAGTGAGCGAATTCATTCGTAACATCCGTCTCGAACAGGCCGTGAGACTGTTGAAGGAACAGAAGATCAATGTCACACAAGTGGCCTATACCGTTGGTTTCAGCAATGTTGCACATTTCTCAACCGTGTTTCGTAAACAGTTCGGCGTCTCGCCTTCAGAGTATATTGAGCAACATAATCCGCCTGAGACAAACTGAAAACGAAATGAGATAAACACAAAAGCCGGAAACACACAATCTGTCTAACTTTGCTGCAGTTTTCATAAATTAATTAAACCATTATTATTAACTAACATCAAATTTATGAGTTTCAAAGCAAAGAAGACAGCCTTGTGCGTAGGATTATGCTTTCTCGGCATGATCTCTGCTCAGCAGGCTTCGGCAGCTACCGAATCAGTAGCTTCCGTTCAGCAGTCCAGACAGGCATCAGGACGCATCGCTGACTCTCAGGGTCCGCTGATTGGTGCGACTGTTATGGAAAAAGGTACTAACAATGGTACGGTAACCGATTTTAACGGTAACTTTACGCTCAGTGTGAAGTCGGGTGCTACACTCGTCATCTCTTACGTGGGTTATGAGTCCCAGGAAGTGAAAGCCGGCGAAAACCTGCACATCACCCTTCAGGAAGACGGTCACATCGTCAACGAGGTGGTGGTGATCGGTTATGGAACCCAGCGCCGCGAAGCAGTAACCGGTTCGGTAGCCAATATCGGTGGTGAGAAACTGAACCAGATTGCAGCCTCCAATGCCGCTCAGGCTCTGCAGGGACGTGTGGCCGGTGTGCTTATGACACAGACCAACTCTAAGCCGGGTGCTGAGATGCAGATCCGTATCCGTGGTCAGCGCTCGCTGACAGCATCTAACGACCCGCTGATCGTGCTCGATGGAATTCCCTTCATGGGTAATCTGTCGGATATCAACCCTGTCGACATCAAGTCGATGGATATCCTGAAAGACGCCTCTGCCACCGCTATTTACGGTTCGCGTGGTGCCAACGGTGTGATCATCATCACTACCGTCAAGGGTAATCAGGGTGCGCCTGCCAAGGTGACCTATAACGGCTATGTCAGCTTCAAGAAAATCTTCAAGAAGTACCCGATGATGGACGGTCCTACTTTCTCGAAATTCCGCCAGTATGCCGGTAAGTACCAGAATTCACTTGACGAGAGCGACGATATCAATACCGACTGGCAGGATCTCTATTATAAGACTGGTGTAGGTCACAGCCACGATGTGAGCGTGACAGGTGGAACTAACGGAGGCAGCTACAGCTTTGGCGCTGGCTACTATCACGATGAGTCAGTGGTTCCCACAGAGCAGTATAACCGTGTTTCTGTTCGTGGTAACTTCGATCAGATGGTGGGTAAGTGGTTCCGCTTCGGCCTGAACACCAACAACAACTATAATAAGAATGAAGGTGTTAACAATATATATAATGTATTGAGTTCAACTCCTATTTCAAGTCCATACGATAAGGAAGGCAACCTGAAGCGTTATAATGCCCTCCCTGCTGACGACCAGGTGGTTGTTACCAAGGAGACTGTGGAGCGCGACCAGGACATCTGGCTGAATGAGACCAAAGGCGTGGGTTCTTACAACACCCTTTTCGGTGAGGTCAAGTGCCCATGGGTTGAAGGTCTTAGCTATCGTATCAACATAGGTCTGAACTACCGCAGTTCTAAAAACGGAAACTTCACCGGTACAGGTGTGAACAACAAAGATCCCAATGCCGTCAACGGTGCTGGTGTTTCTGAGAACCAGACCCGTAACTGGACGGTCGAGAACCTGATTACCTTCGATCGTACCTTCGCTGAGAAGCACAATGTGAATGTGGTCGGTATGTATTCTGCCGAGCAGACCACATACGAGTCTACTGGCGGCAGTGCTCAGGATATTCCTGCTGACTTCTTCCAGTACTATGCACTCGACAAGGCCACAGGTCAGGCTAATCTCACCAACTATAACTACTGGCAGAGCGGTCTGATGTCGTGGATGGGTCGTGTGATGTATTCATACGATAATAAGTATATGGCATCTGTTGCCCTTCGTTCTGACGCTTCTTCACGTCTGGCCAAGGGTCATCAGTGGCATACTTATCCTGCTGTCAGTGCTGGTTGGAACATCGCCCGTGAAAATTTCATGGAGGATCTGAAGTGGATTGACAATCTGAAGCTCCGTGTAGGTTATGGTGAGACCTCTAACCAGAGTATCAATCCTTATTCTACCCTCGGTGGCCTGGCTGTCCGCAACTATAACTTCGGCAGTACTTACAAGGCTGGTTACTATGTGAATGCACTACCTAACCCCGAACTGGGCTGGGAGTACTCTAAAACCTGGAACTTCGGTCTCGACTTCTCTCTGTTCAATGGCCGCCTCTCTGGATCGTTTGAGTATTACATCCAGAAGACCAAGGACATCTTGCTTGACGTCTCACTGCCTTCTACCTCTGGCGTAAGCAGCTATACAGGTAACATTGGTAACACTCAGAACAAGGGCTTCGAGTTGTCTTTGAATGGTATCATCCTCGACAATAAGAACGGCTGGACCTGGGAAGCTGGTATCAACCTCTATGCCAACCGCAACAAGCTGACCAAGCTGACGGGTACTGAGCCGATTGTCCTGGCCGATGGAACTGTTCAGGAGGAGCGCGACGTGGCTAACCGTTGGTTCGTAGGCTATCCCATTGACGTCATCTACGACTATGAGTACGACGGCCTGTGGAATGCAGAAGATGTTTACGAAGTGACGCTCGCTGATGGTACCAAGACGACCAACCTGGCCATTTTGGAGCCTGGTGGCGATTTGGGTATGATCAAGGTGAAGTACAACGACGACGTGCTTGATGCTAACGGTGTTCCCACCCGTCAGATTGGCGATGACGACCGTCGCATCCAAAGCATGGAGCCCGATCTCCTCGGAGGTTTTAACACCACAGTGGGCTATAAGGGCTTCGACCTGACCGTAATTGGCGCTTTCCAGATTGGTGGTAAGCTGATTTCTGCCATCCACTCTGGTAACGGCTATCTGAACATGTTGGATGGTCGTCGTAACAACATCGACGTTGACTACTGGACAGAGGATAACACTGGTGCCAAGTATCCAAGACCTAACGGCATCCGCTCGGGTGATAACCCCAAATATGCTTCTACGCTCGGTTACTTCGATGCAGGCTACCTGAAGGTTCGTGCCATCACGCTCGGTTATAACTTCGAGAACATCAAGGCCATTAAGGATTTCGGCATCAGCCGTCTGCGCCTCTATGCTACGATTCAGAACCCGTTCGTGCTCTTCTCACCGTTTAACAACGAGAGCGGACTCGATCCTGAGACCA
>JAEEGG010009672.1_pt1 | contig 21542 bp, 23 predicted proteins | sample 9134161 | NCBI WGS metagenome assembly JAEEGG01 (sample SAMN16246543, study PRJNA631951) | gut metagenome | biome: gut microbiome; feature: rumen; material: CR-attached | host: Bos | place: Iran: Karaj | collected 2018-10
GGGATCCTTGGCCACCAGCGCGCCCAGGATGGCCACGTTGGCGCCCTTGGGGTTGCCGACTTCCTCGGCGATCTTGTTGGCGTCGCAGTAGACGACCTGGATGTCGTCCCGCTCGGCCTTGCGGTCGATGATGGAGCTGTTGATGACCAGCACGCCGCCGGGCTTCACATGGCTCTCAAACTTGTCCAGGGAAGGACGGTTCATGGCGATGATGGCGTCGGCCTTCTCCACCATGGGGGAGGCGACGGGCTCGTCGCTGACGGTGACGGAGCAGTTGGCGGTGCCGCCGCGCATCTCCGGACCGTAGGAGGGCAGCCAGGACACGTGCTTGCCTTCCAGCATGCTGGCCATGGCCAGGAACTTGCCGATCAGGAGCATGCCCTGACCGCCGAAGCCTGCAAAAATATACTGTTTCGTCATTTTGCCTCAGCCCCCTTGTCTTTATACACGCCCAGCGGGTAATACGGGATCATATTGTCCTCCAGCCACTTCATGGCTTCCACCGGGCTCAGGCCCCAGTTGGTGGGGCAGGTGGACAGAACCTCGATCATGCAGAAGCCCTTGCCCTCCAGCTGATACTGCATGGCCTTCTTGATGGCCGCCTTGGTCTTGATGATGTTGGGGGTGTTGTTCACGGCGCAGCGCTGGATGAAGTAGGCGCCGGGCACCTGGGCCAGCATCTCGGACATCTTGATGGGCGCGCCGCACCAGGCCTCGTCACGGCCGTAGGGAGAGGTGGTGGTCTTCTGGCCAACCAGGGTGGTGGGGGCCATCTGGCCGCCGGTCATGCCGTAGATGGCGTTGTTGACGAAGACGGTGACGATCTTCTCGCCGCGGTGGGCGGCGTGAACGACCTCGGCGGTGCCGATGGAGGCCAGGTCGCCGTCGCCCTGATAGGTGAAGACCAGGGTGTTGGGCTTGGCGCGCTTGATGCCGGTGGCGACGGCGGGAGCGCGGCCGTGGGCGGCCTCGTACATATCGCAGTTGAAGTAATCGTACGCAAAGACGGAGCAGCCGACAGGCGCCACGCCGACCACATTGCCGGCCTCCAGCTTGCCCTCTTTCACCAGCTCGTCGATGCTCTCAGCCACCAGGCGGTGGATGATGCCGTGGTTGCAGCCGGGGCAGTAGTGGAAGGGCTTGTCGGTCAGAAGCTGGGTTTTCTCAAATACGACAGACATTTACTTTGCCTCCTTCATTTCGAGGATCTTCTGCTTGATCTCTTCGGTGGTGGGGAACTGGCTGCCCAGGTGGCCGAAGAAGTCCACGGGCTTCTCGCCGTTGATGGCAAGCTTCACGTCCTCCAGCATCTGGCCTTCGTTGACCTCAACGTCCAGAACGGCCTTGACCCGGTCGTTGCAGACGGTCTCACGCAGCGCGTTGGTGGGGAAGGGCCACACGGAAATGGGGCGGAACAGGCCGACCTTCACGCCCTCGGCGCGAAGCTCGTCCACGGCGGACTTGACCACGCGGGAGACGGTGCCGAAGGCGGTGACGACGATCTCGGCGTCGTCGGTCTTGTAGTTCTCCCACATGACCTCGTTCTTCTCGATCTCGCGGTAGGTGGCCTGCAGGCTCTCGTTGTGGACGCTCAGAGCCTCGGTCTCGATGTACAGGGAGTTGATGACGGCGCGCTTGGCGGGATCGTCGCCGGGCTTCCAGCCGGTGGCGGCCCAGGGCTTCTTCTCGGGATCAACCTTGAAGTCCACCATCTCGGGCATTTCCACAGGCTCCATCATCTGGGCGATGATGCCGTCGGCCAGGAACAGCACGGGCACGCGGTACTTTTCCGCCTTCTCAAAGGCAAACATCATGATGTCGATGGCTTCCTGAATGGAGGCGGGGGCGTAGGTCAGCAGGTGATAGTCGCCGTTGCCGCCGCCCTTGGTGGCCTGGAAGTAGTCGCCCTGGGAAGCCTGGATGCTGCCCAGACCGGGGCCGCCGCGCATGACATTCAGGATCACGCAGGGCAGCTTGGCGCTGGCGATGTAGGAGATGCCCTCCTGCTTCAGGGAGACGCCGGGGCTGGAGGAGGAGGTGATGACACGCTCGCCGGTACCGGCGGCGCCGTACACCATGTTGATGGCCGCGACCTCGCTCTCGGCCTGCAGGAAGCAGCCGCCGATCTCGGGCATACGGGCGGACATGTACTCGGGGATCTCGGTCTGCGGGGTGATGGGGTAGCCGAAGAAGAAGCGGGCGCCGGCGCGGATGGCGGCCTCAGCGATCGCTTCGCTGCCCTTCATAAGAGTCAATGCCATGTTCTTACCTCCTTATTCCCGCTCGATCCGAATGGCCACATCGGGGCAGGTGCGCGCGCAGGACGCACAGCCGATGCAGGCTTCGGGATCGACAGGCTCTGCCGGGTGATAGCCTTTTGCGTTGAGCTTCGTCTTGGACAGCGCCAGAACGCCCTTGGGGCAAGCCCGGACGCACAGGCCGCAGCCCTTGCACAAAAGCTCATTGATCATGACTTTTACCATGATACTACCTCTTTTCTGCATGTTTTGTTGTTTTGGGGTTTTCTATGGGAACCGCAACGTGCGGGATACGACGATATTAGATTTTAGTTTCTAGTTCGTAGTTTTTAGGGACGGGAACCCATCCCGGCGCCTCGTATCCTCCGTCTTCAAAAAACTAAAAACTAAAAACTAGAAACTCCGCTCCGCGGATCAGCCCAGGCCCCGGATCCAGGAGTCCCAGTCGCGCTGCATGAAGGTGTCGATCTCCAGGGGCTTGCCGATGTACTGCGGGTCGTGGCCCTCGGCCAGGAAGGCGTCCAGAAACTCCTTTTTGCCGGAGGTGTAGGCCACGGGGATGCCGGAAAGGCGGGAGACCTCCTTGAGGATCTCATAACCGTGGCGCAGCTCCTCCGTCGAGGTGGCGGTGGCCAGGTTGGTGTTGTTGATCATGCCGGTGATCTTCAGGCGGGAATGGATCTGCATCTCCTCCTGCAGGTGCAGCACCTTCTCCACGGTGCCGGCCAGAGGCCGCCGGGTGTTCACCACGTTCAGCACCTCCAGAGCGCCGGGCTCCAGCTCCATGAAGTCCTGGTGATAGCGGCCCACGGCGGTAGCGCCCACGGCGTCGCCGCCCACGTCGAAAATGACCGTGTCCCAGTCCATGGCGAAGGCCGAGGCCACCTCGGCGGGCAGAGACAGGGTCTCGATGCCGGAGCAGGCGAAGTTGGGGGAAACCAAGCGGATCTCCTTCATCCGGGTCATTCTCCCCCGCTCGGTCAGGCGGAAGTAGGTGTTCACCATGTCCAGGTCCAGCAGCTCCGTCCGCTCGCCCGCTTCCGCGGCGCGGAAGGCGAAATTCAGCGCCAGCTCCGTCTTGCCGCTGCCGTAGTTGCCGATCAGAACCTTCATCTTTTTCATGCTTTGCGCCTCGCTTGTTCATGATTAAAAAAAGCATCATTTCTTCTCTTAGCATTGTAGCATCGGCCCTCTCCGCAGTCAAGCGACAAAATGACGATATTACCATTATTTTAAGCAACATACTGACGAAGGATTAAAAAGAATGTTTTTAAATCTATGCAAATTTCTGTTTTTTGTCTGTTTTTGCATCTACTCTATTCTCTTCGCTCCCGCATCGGCAAAAAGGCGCCCGCGCCGTTCCGATCCGGAACGGCGCGGGCGCCTTTGCTTCTACTCCTCCAGGATCTCCCCGGAGGTGACCAGCACGTTTACCTCGTTGTGCCCCACGCTGGCCACTCCCGCGCTCACGCGGACGCGGGCGGCCCCGTCGCTCCAGCGGCAGCGGAGGATCCCCGCCTCCACCGCGCAGAGCATGTCGGCGTGGCCGGCCAGGACTCCCAGGGAGCCGAAGCCGGTGGGCAGATTCACGTATTCCACCTGTTTTTCAAACACCGGCCCCTCGCCGGTGAGCACATGCAGCGCGATCTTATCCATCAGAAGCTCCCCCGTTTGGCGATCACCTCATCCAGGCTGCCGCAGAGCAGGAAGGCCTGCTCCGGCAGGTCGTCCACCTCGCCGCCCAGGATGGCCTGGAAGCCCTTGATGGTCTCCTTCAGGGGCACGTAGCGTCCCTCCATGCCGGTGAAGTTCTCCGCCACGTGGAAGGGCTGAGACAGGAAGCGCTGGATGCGCCGGGCCCGGTTCACCGTGGCCCGATCCTCCGCGCCCAGCTCGTCCATGCCCAGCACCGCGATGATGTCCTGGAGCTGGCGATAGCGCTCCAGCACCTGCTGCACGGCCCGGGCGGTCTCGTAGTGCTCCCTGCCCAGGATGCCCGGCTCCAGGATACGGGAGGAGGACTCCAGCGGATCCACCGCCGGATAGATGCCCAGCTCCGCGATGGAGCGGGAGAGCACCGTGGTGGCGTCCAGGTGGGCGAAGGCGGTGGCGGGGGCCGGGTCGGTCAGGTCGTCGGCGGGCACGTAGATGGCCTGCACCGAGGTGACGGAGCCGCTGCGGGTGGAGGTGATGCGCTCCTGCAGGTCGCCCATCTCGGTGGCCAGCGTCGGCTGGTAGCCCACGGCGGAGGGCATGCGCCCCAGCAGGGCCGAGACCTCGGAGCCCGCCTGGGTGAAGCGGAAGATATTGTCGATGAACAGCAGCACGTCCTGGCCGCTCTTGTCGCGGAAGTTCTCCGCGATGGTCAGGCCTGAAAGGGGCACCCGCAGACGGGCTCCGGGGGGCTCGTTCATCTGGCCGAAGACCAGCGCCGTCTTGTTGATGACGCCCGACTCGTTCATCTCGTGCCAGAGGTCGTTGCCCTCGCGGCTGCGCTCGCCCACGCCGGCAAAGACGGAGTAGCCGCCGTGCTCGTAGGCGATGTTGCGGATGAGCTCCATGATCAGGACGGTCTTGCCCACTCCGGCGCCGCCGAAGAGGCCGATCTTGCCGCCTCGGGCGTAGGGGGCCAGCAGATCCACCACCTTGATGCCGGTCTCCAGCAGCTCGGTGGCCGGCAGGATCTCGGTGAAGGAAGGCGCCTTGCGGTGGATGGGCAGACGCTCCGCGGTCAGCACCGGGCCCTTGCCGTCGATGGGCTCGCCGGTGACGTTGAACATGCGGCCCAGGGTGGCCTCGCCCACGGGCATGGTGATGGAGGAGCCGGTGTCCACGGCCTCCATGCCCCGGGAGATCCCGTCGGTGGTGGACAGGGCGATGCAGCGCACGTCGCCGCCGCCGATCTGCTGCACCACCTCCAGGGTCACCTTTCGCTCCGGCAGGCGGATCTCGATGGCGTTATACAGCTCCGGCAGGTTCCCGTAGGGGAAATGCACGTCCACCACCGGCCCGATCACGCGTTTTACGATTGCTTGTTCCATAGTTCCTCCTTATAAGCTCCCCTGTGCAAGGGGAGCTGTCGCGGCGCGTCTCACGCAAGCGCCGTGACTGAGGGGTTGTATGCCCACTTCCCGGAGAGGCTGCCGTACAACCCCTCCGCCCCAGTGTGCGCACTGGGGCACCTCCCCTTGCACAGGGGAGGTCATGCGGAACCCGGATTATAACGCCGCGGCGCCGCCCACGATCTCGGAGATCTCGGTGGTGATGGCGGCCTGGCGGGCGTGGTTCAGCTCCAGGGTCAGCTCCGCGATCAGCTCCTCCGTGTTGTCGGAGGCGGAGGTCATGGCGGTCATGCGGGCGGCATGCTCGCAGGTGCGGCCCTCCAGCAGAAAGGCCCGCACCGTGGTCTGCAGCACCAGCTCCGTCAGCCGATCCAGCACGGTTTCGGCGTCGGGCTCGTAGATCACCCGCCTGTCCCGCTCCCCCTCCGGGAGCTCCAGGGGCAGCAGGGTCTTCGCGCAGGGGCTCTGCTGCAGCACGGATCGGAACTGCTGATACACCAGCACGATCTCGTCCGCCCCGCCCTCCAGGTAGAGCTGCTTCAGCTCCTCCGTCAGGGCGCGGGCCTCCTCGGCGTCGGGCGTGTCGCTGATCTCGATCCGGCGATCCGCGCCGCGGATCTGATCCCGGCCCCAGCGCCCCAGGACCCAGAGCAGGCTCTCCCGATCCTGCGCGCGCAGCTCCTCCAGATAGCGCAGCAGGCTGTGGTTGTAGGTGCCGCAGAGGCCCCGGTTGCCCACCAGCAGCACATAGCAGCGCTTCCCGCCGGTCTTCCGGGGGAGGAGGAGGGGGTTCTTGACCCGCTTCCCTCTCGTCCCCATGGCGCCGAGCATATCCCGGCCCCTGTCCGCAAACTCCCGCAGCTGTCCCAGGGATATCTGGGTCTTGCGGAGCTTGGCCGCGGCCACCATCTTCATAGATCTGGTGATCTGCCGGGTGCTCTCTACACTTTTGATGCGCATGCGGATCGCACGCAGATTCGCCATACCATCACTTCCTCTTCGCCTTCCCCTCCAAGGGGAAGGTGGCATCCGCCGTCTCACGCAAGGCGGATGACGGATGAGGTGTCATATAGGATGACCACGGGCCACACCTCATCAGTCGCTTCGCGACAGCTTCCCCTCAAGGGGAAGCCTCATTTGAAGCTCTCCGTAAAGTCCCGGATGATCTCCCGCAGGCGCTGCAGCTCGTTCTTGGTCAGCTTGCGCCCGGAGAGGATGATCTCCTCCAGCTCGGGCCAGCTCTGATGCACAAAGGGCAGCAGCTCCGCCTCGAAGCGGCTCACGTCCTTCCGCTCCACGCCGTCGGCAAAGCCCTCGCTGACGGCGAAGATGCTGATCACCTGATCGGGGGCCTCCATGGGGGCGTACTGGGGCTGCTTCAGAAGCTCCGTCATCCGGTCGCCCCGGTGGAGCGTGGCCTGGGTGGCCTTGTCCAGATCGCTGCCGAACTGGGCGAAGGCGGCCAGCTCCCGATACTGGGCCAGATCCATGCGCAGCCGGCCCGCCACCTGTTTCATGGCGCCCAGCTGGGCCGAGCCGCCCACGCGGCTGACGGACAGGCCCACGTTCACCGCCGGGCGCACGCCGGAGTTGAAAAGCTCCGTCTCCAGGAAGATCTGCCCGTCGGTGATGGAGATGACGTTGGTGGGGATGTAGGCGGCGATGTCCCCCGCCTGGGTCTCGACGATGGGCAGGGCGGTCATGCTGCCGCCGCCCAGCTCGTCGCTGAGTCTGGCCGCCCGCTCCAGCAGACGGGAGTGCAGATAGAACACGTCGCCGGGGTAGGCCTCCCGTCCGGGGGGCCGGTGCAGCAGCAGGGAGATCTCCCGGTAGGCCACGGCCTGCTTGGAGAGATCGTCGTAAACGATGAGCACGTCCCGGCCCTTGTACATGAAGTATTCGCCCATGGCGGCGCCGGCGTAGGGCGCGACATAGCGCATGGGCGCGGCCTCGGAGGCGCTGGCGGAGACCACGATGCTGTAGTCCAGCGCGCCGCCCTGGCGCAGCTTTTCCACGAAGGCCGCCACGGTGGACTCCTTCTGCCCGATGGCCACGTAGATGCAGATCATGTCCTTCCCCTTCTGGTTCAGGATCGTGTCCAGGGCGATGGCGGTCTTGCCGGTCTGCCGGTCGCCGATGATCAGCTCCCGCTGGCCCCGGCCGATGGGGATCAGGGCGTCGATGGCCTTGATGCCCGTCTGCATGGGCTTGGAGACGCTCTTGCGGTCGATGACGCCGGGGGCGCGGCTCTCCAGCGGGCGGGTGTGTTCGGTGCGGATCTCGCCCGCGCCGTCGATGGGGCGGCCCAGGGCGTCCACCACCCGGCCGATGAGCGCCTCGCCCACCGGCACCTGGATGATGCGCCCGGTGCGGCGCACGGCGGCGCCCTCCTGCAGGGTCTCATAGCTGCCCAGCAGCACCACGCCCACGTTTTCCTTCTCCAGATCCATCACCACGCCGCGCAGGCCGCCGTCCAGCTCCAGCAGCTCTCCCGCCATGGCGTCGGAGATCCCGGAGACCCGGCAGATGCCGTCGGACACGCTGATGACCCGGCCGGTCTGATAGATCTCCGGCTCCGGCTTCACCAGATTCAGCTCCCGGCGCAGGGCGGCCAGGGCGTCGTCCCCCTGGTCGTCGGCCGCGGCGATCTGCTGCCGGGCCCGCTCCAGCAGGCCCGCCAGGCTTCCGTCATATACCGTGTCGCCCACCTGCAGCACCAGACCGCCGATCAGCGACTCGTTCAAAACCAGCTCCGGCTGCCCTCCGGGCAGACCGGCGCGCTCCAGGGCCCCGTTCAGCCTGCGCAGCAGCGCCTCCTCCGGCCGCGAAGCGGCGGAGAGGGTCAGCGTCAGGCTCTCGCCCTCCAGCAGGCGCATCCGGTCCCCGGGGGTGAGCCGCAGCTCCCGCTCCATCCGGGCCACGAAGCGCTCCTCCAGACGCCGGCAGGCGTCGGCATACTCCGGCTTCTGCAGCAGCAGGGCCGTCTGGGTGCAGATCTCCTCCGCGGCCCGGGCGTTCAGCTCCCGCCGGAGGGCGCGCCGGCAGCGCTCCTCCTCGCCGGCGGCGTCCCGCCGCAGCTCGTCCAGCTCCGCGGCCGTCTCCTCCGCGGCGAGGGCGCGGCTCCGCCGGGCGGCTTCTTCTCCTTCCCGGCCGATCTGCGCAAGGGCCTGCTCGCCCTCGGCGGCGATCCGGGGCAGATCCCGCAGCAGCACTTCCGCGTTCTTCGCGGCCTGCTCCGAATCCGCCAGCCCCTGGCTCACCTCGTCCCGGTGCTTCCGGAACATGGATCTGACGGTCTTCCTGCCGATGAAATAGAGGGCGAGCGCCAGGATGGCGAAGTTGATGAGCCCGTACAGGATATTCCAACCGCTCATACGCGCTCATCCTCCTCCAGCAGCCGGCGGGCCAGCAGCTCCGCCAGGGCAGGCTCCGCCGCCGCCAGGAGATCGCCCTCCTGGCGTGTCTGTGCCTGCATCTGTTCCCGGGCCTGCTGCTCGGCGGTCTTGGCGTTCTCCTTGGCCGTCCGCAGCGAATCGGCCCGTTCTTCCTCGGCCTGGGTCTCGGTCTGCTGCAGCAGGAGGCGGGCCTGTTCCCGCGCAGCCTGCTTCTCTCCCTCCAGCCGCTCATCCTCCGCCTGCAGCTTGTCCCTGGCCGCCCGCTCCTTGGCAAGGCCGGCGTCGATCCGGGCCTGGCGGGCGTCCATGTGGGCGCAGATAGGCTTATAGAGGAAGTGCCGCAGCAGGAAGAACAGCAGGAAGAAGTTGATGACAGTCCATAGCAGCTCGGAGAAATTGATGCTTAACATGGACTAGGTCCTCCCCTGCAGACGTCCGTCAGACGACAATTTTACCGACCAGCATAAAGGCCACCAGCATGGCGTAGATGGTCAGCGCTTCCATCAGGGCCAGCGCGATGACCAGCGCGCCGCGGACGCCGCCTGCGGCCTCCGGCTGACGGGCGATGGCATCCATAGCCTTGGAGGCGGTCAAGCCCTGGGCGACGGCGGTGGCGACGGCGACGATGGCCAGAAGCGCGGCCGCTGCGATTGCGATAGTTCCGTTTGCCATAGTTCGTTCCTCCTAAATATTTCAATACGATAAAGTATTTGCCGACGGATTATTCTTCCTCCTCCACGGCCTCCGACACATAGATCGACAGCAGCGTGGTGAACACCTGGGCCTGCAGCAGACAGAACAGCAGGCTCAGCACGTTCATGATCAGCGGGACGACGAGGGGGAAGATGCTGTACAGATTTTCCGTCACCGTCTCCTCGCCGCTCATGTTGCCGTAAAGACGCAGGGCCAGGGAGGCCGGACGGATGAACTGCTCGATCAGGTTCAGCGGGAGCATCAGGAAGCAGAGGTACAGGGGCTTGGCCAGGCTTGCCAGGTAGTGCTTCCAGCCCTTCTCCCGGATGCCGATGGTGTGGGTGGTGAAGAAGGCGACGACGCCCAGGCCGGCCGTCACCGACAGGCAGGCGGTGGGCACGGAAAAGCCCTTCAAATGTCCGGCGCCGGGCAGGATGCCGGAGTAGTTGCAGATGATGATGAAGATGAAGAAGGTGGCGAACACGGAGAAATACTTACGGCCGTACTTTTTGCCCAGATTCCCCTCAAAGTAGTTGCGCAGGTAGCCCACCGCGAGCTCCGCCGCGTTTTGCATGGGCCCGGGCACGTCCTTCAAATTCCGGGTGGCCAGCCAACTCAGCAGCGTCAAGACTGCGATGATGGCCCACATGGTGGTGACGGTGCCGGTCACCTCCAGCGGACCTATCGAAAATAAAGCGTTGGCGCCATGTTCCATACGATCACCTCTCAAAAAGCGGCTCACCGCCCCGATCCGGGGCAGTCCCTCCGGCTTCAGCACGTGTTTTTGTTATTATACACTATTTTCTCCGGAAAAGATAGCCCCGGTTTTTGTAAATACTCCGAAAGAATGGCCGCCGGAAGCGGGAAAGCGGACGCGAATACGGTCAGACGATTTTTTCGGATGTTTTTGATTTTTCCTCTTGACATCTGCTGTTTTATATGCTATCCTAATCAAGCTCAATTGAGCGGAACATCATATCGCGGGGTAGAGCAGCTGGTAGCTCGTCGGGCTCATAACCCGGAGGTCGTTGGTTCAAATCCTTCCCCCGCAACCACATGAAGAAACACCCGTCCGTTGGACGGGTGTTTCTTCATGCAGTCACGGGAGAATCTGAAGCAACGACCTCCGGAGGAGGTCGTTGGAAAAGCGAGGCTGCGCCGCCGGTGGCGGATGCAGCAGCCTCGCTTTTTCCGCAGCGGTCGAAAAATGCAAGGAATAGCGTAAGCCCGCAGCATTTTTCGCATCACCGCAAGGCGGGCCAAATCCTTCCCCCGCAACCACATTGGTACACAGGCTATGATACAATAGCCTGTGTACTTTTTTGCATATCTGTCCGGAAAAAACCTTGATACAATGGCAAAGCGAGACAGGTGGGTGCAATCTTGCATCTGCCTGCCTCGCTTTTTTCGTTTTGTTGGCTTTTCAAGGATTGGAGCAGTTGTAGATTTGCACCCACCCCCTATACTTTTTGGCGTTTCTGGAGATACGCCAAAAAGTTCAACAGAGTGATCCAACAAGCATTTGAAAAGGTGTGAAAGAACAGAATACCACCCTTCTCGTTTTTTGATACAGGGGAATGATATCACACGCAAAAAGCTGAGAGTATGCTTCCCAAGAGATGGAACGGGTCACCTGAATCGGTTTGCTGATTGGCTTTTCAAAGGCGGATACATCCATACAAATAGTATTGACACGGTGTCAGAATTGCGTTATACTATAAACGCTGACACAGTGTCAGCATTATAAACAGGCTTTTTCTTTTTCTGACAAAGAACAACGGAGGGACCGAACATGCCGAAAGGATCAGCCGAACTGACGAACTCCCGCAGGGAGGAAATCATCACCGCCTGCCGAAAGCTCTTCCAGTCCATGAGCTACAAAGAGATCACGATCAAGGAGATCGCGGTGGAGACCTCCTTCACCCGACCGTCGATCTATAATTACTTCGAGTCGAAGGAAGAGATCTTCCTTGCGCTTTTTCAGAAAGAGTATGAGTCTATCGCCGAGGAGTTGGACCTGCTCTGCCAGAGAAAAGAAGCGCTGTCCCTGGAAGATCTGGCTTCCGCGCTGGCACAGGCGCTTGACAAGCGCTCGATGCTGCTCAAACTGTTGAGCATGAATCTGTACGACATGGAGGAAAACGTCCGGCTGGAGCGGCTGGTCGAATTCAAGACTGCTTACCGGGATTTCATTTCCGTCGTGGATCGCTGCCTGCGGAAGTTCTGCCCCACGCTCGGCGAGCAGAGCATACATACCTTCCTGTACTCGTTCCTTCCCTTTATGTTCGGTCTGTATCCATACACGATGGCGACGGACAAGCAGAAGGCGGCTATGGAAAGAGCGGGGCTGGATTTTACGCCCGTGAGCACCTATGAACTGGCGTACGCCGGTATTCAGATCCTGTTGCGGGGTCTTCAGTAAAAATGGAGTGTGAAAACATGGAATTCAAAGAAGTCATCAAAACACGTTTCTCCTGCAGAAAGTACAGCGACAAAAAGATCGAGCGGGAAAAGCTCGACGCCATCCTGGAGGCGGGACGTCTGGCCCCCACGGCAAAGAATCTTCAGGAGCAGCACATCTATGTCGTGCAGTCCGAGGAGATGCTCGCCAGGATCGACAAGGTCACGCCCTGCCGCTACGGCGCTCCGACCGTGCTTGTCGTTGCCTTTGACAAAAACAACGTGTTCACCTATCCCGGCGAAAAGCGGGATTCCGGCGTGGAGGATGCCACCATCGTCGCCACACACATGATCCTGGCTGCCGCAGACGAAGGACTGGGCAGCTGCTGGATCAATTTCTTCGAACCTGAAAAAATGGCCGTGGAGCTCGGACTTCCGGAGAACGAAGAGATCCTGATGATGCTGGATCTGGGCTATGCCGCAGACGGTGTGAAAGCGGCCCCCGGTCACAACGCGAGAAAGCCGCTGAGCGACACGGTCTCCTGGCTCTGAGAGGAACAGACGATGGCAATCACAGTGAATCTCCGCTATACAGGGAAAAACGGCTCCGCCCGGCGTTTTGCGGAGGAAATGGCCAACAGCGGAACGGTCGCAGCCATCCGCGCCGAGGAGGGAAACCTGCGCTATGAATACTATTTGTCTCTCGACGATCCGGAGACGATCCTGCTGATCGACCAATGGCGGGATCAGGCAGCCATCGACGCGCACCACGCTTCGCCCATGATGCAGACGATCGCCGTACTGCGGGAGAAGTACGATCTGCACATGACGGTGGAGCGCTTTGTGTCCGATGAAAGCGGTTTGCCGGAGTCGGACCGAAGCTTTATCAGAGAGTAGGAGGAGCGGATATGACAAAGAAGATCACACAGACCGCCGGGCGTACACAGCTCGGGGACTTTGCGCCGACGTTCGCCCATCTCAACGACGATGTGCTGTTCGGTGAGGTGTGGAACGAGGAAGCCATCGATGTCAAGACCAAGTGCATCATCACCGTAGTTTCGCTGATGGCCTCGGGGATCACGGATTCCTCCCTCGCCTATCATCTGCAGAACGCGAAAAACAACGGCGTGACGAAAGAAGAGATCGCCGCGATCATCACCCATGCGACGATGTACGTCGGCTGGCCCAAGGGTTGGGCGGTATTCCGACAGGCTAAAGAGATCTGGAACGAGGACGCGCCTGCCGGGAGTGAAAAGGACGCCTATCAGAACAGCATCTTTTTCCCGATCGGACAGCCCAACGACGCTTACGCACAGTATTTCGTCGGGCAAAGCTATCTGGCTCCGATTTCGGCCGAGCAGGTGCCGGTGTTCAACGTGACCTTTGAGCCCGGGTGCCGCAACAACTGGCACATCCACCACGCGGCCTCGGGCGGCGGGCAGATGCTCATCGGCGTGGGCGGCCGTGGCTGGTATCAGGAGTGGGGCAAGGAAGCCGTCCCCATTCTGCCGGGAACGTGTATCAACATCCCGGCGGGCGTCAAGCATTGGCACGGTGCGGCTGCGGACAACTGGTTTTCTCATCTGGCGTTCGAAGTCAAGGGTGAGGAGACAAGCAACGAGTGGCTGGAGCCGGTATCGGATGAAGAATACACGAAGCTTTGAGGAGGACAACATGAGTAAAACACTGATTGCCTATTTTTCCGCCCAGGGCAGCACGGCGAAGCTGGCGAAGACGCTGGCTGCGGCCGCAGAGGCGGAGCTCTATGAGATCAAACCCGCCGTTCCCTATGAGAGGCGCGATTTGAATTGGATGGACAAGAAAAGCCGCACGACACTGGAGATGCAGGATCCGAACTGCCGCCCGGCGCTGGCAGATACGAACGCGCCCGTGGCAGAGTCTGACGTGATCTTCCTCGGATTCCCCATCTGGTGGTACCGCGAGCCCAGCATCATAGACAGTTTCCTGGATGCTTACGATTGGGCTGGGAAGACTGTTGTACCCTTCTTCACCTCGGGCGGGAGCGATCTCGGCGAAGGTCAGGATCGGATTGAGATGCTGGCGAAGGGGGCCAAGGTCCTGCGCGGCAGACGCTTCAACGCGAGAGCATCCGAGAGCGATCTGAAAAAGTGGATTGAAACCATGTAAGGAGGAACGGATATGAGCGTAACCAAAGTTGTTCCAGGCAAGGACGGCAACAAATACATACCCTTTGAGGAGCGCATCGGCGAAAGCTCCGTCGTCTTCTTCACCCGCGACCTGTCTGAGGATGGACTGAAAAAAGTCTATGACAAGGTCGGCTCCGTGCTGACCGGGAAGATCGCGGTCAAGCTGCACACTGGCGAAGCCGAGGGCCCGAACATCATCCCGCGCCCCTGGGTAAAGGAACTCTTTGCGTCCCGTCTGAAAGATGCGGCAATTATCGAGACCAACACCTATTACGAGGGAAGCCGTTATACCACTGAGGCGCATCGCAAGACCCTGGAGGTCAACGGCTGGACCTTCTGCCCGGTGGACATCACGGACGAGCACGGTGTGGCCGCACTGCCAGTCAAGGGCGGTAAGTGGTTCAAGGAGATGCATGTCGGTGAAAGCATGCTGAACTATGATTCGCTGCTGGTGCTCACCCATTTCAAGGGTCACATGATGGGCGGCTTCGGCGGCTCGAACAAGAATATCGGCATCGGCTGTGCGGACGGCCGCGTGGGCAAGGCGGAGATCCATACTGCCGTCGGCTCGGACGATATGTGGAGCATCTCAGAAGAAGAGCTGATGGAGCGCATCAGCGAAAGCAGCAAGGCAACCATCGACTATTTTGCCCCGCATGCCTGCTTCATCAACACCATGCGCAACATGTCCGTGGACTGCGACTGCGCTGGCCCTTACGCCGAGCCCGTAGTCACGCCGGACATCGGTATTCTGGCCTCGCTGGATATCCTCGCGGTCGATAATGCCTGCATGGATCTAATCTACAATTTACCTGATGGTGGAGGGAAGGCGCTCGTCGAGCGTGTCGAGAGCCGTCACGGCCTGCGTCAGCTGAGCTATATGAAGGAACTCGGCATGGGCAACGACCGCTACACTCTGATCGACGTCGACAACGTTGATGCTGTCATTACCGCGCGTGACGCGGTCAAGGACGTCAAGCCCGAGTGGAAACCGGACCGCTACAACACTTTCTGGGGAAGGAACAGGCACAGGTAAAGATGAAAAGACAAATTGCGCTTGTTCTGATTTTTATTCTGTCTCTCACGCTTTTCGGCTGTGGGAGCGCGCCGGCTCAAACTACTCCGACAGAGGCACCGATCCAGGAAACGCCGGAACAGCCTTTGGCACCTGTTCCGGAGCAGGAGGCGCTTCAGACTGAGACCCCTGCGGAAGAGGATCAAGGCTCAGAACACGACAGTGTGCTTGTGCTTTATTTTTCCGCAACCGGCACGACAAAGGACGTCGCGGAGAAGATCTCCGGCCTCTTAGGAGCGGACATCGCTGAGATCGTGCCTGCAGAGCCCTATACCTCCGAAGACCTGAACTACAATGACCGCACGACCCGCGCCTCGGTGGAGCAGAACACTCCTGATATCCGCCCGGAGATTGCCAATGAGATTTCACTGGCGGGCTACGAAACCATTTATCTCGGCTACCCCATCTGGTGGGGACAGGCCCCGCGGATCATGAGCACCTTTGTCGAGAGCCATGACTTTACCGGGATCACCGTGATTCCGTTCTGCACCTCTGGAAGCAGCGACATCGGCCAGAGCGACGATACGCTGGCCGAGCAGGCCGGAAGCGGCAACTGGCTGCAGGGCAGACGCTTTTCGGGAAACGTATCGAAGGATGAACTGCAGATGTGGATCGATGAAACGGGAGGAACAGGCATGGAAAAAACGCTGAGGCTGGTTATCGGGGATACCGAGGTGTCCGTCGCGTGGGAGGACAGCGAATCTGTTGGTGCGCTGAAAGAACTTGTGAAGGATGAACCGCTGAGGGTGCAGATGTCCATGTACGGCGGCTTTGAACAGGTGGGCTCTCTCGGGACAGACCTGCCCCGGAACGACAGCCAGACGACCACACAGGCCGGGGATATCGTACTGTACGCCGGCAATCAGATCGTGATCTTTTATGGCACCAACTCCTGGGCTTACACGAGGCTGGGAAGGATCACGGATCGATCTGCGGCAGAGCTGGCGGATATGCTGGGCAGCGGCGATGTGACCGTTACATTGTCTTGGGAATAACAGGAGGAGAACATGAAGAAAGTACTGATCGTATCCACAAGTCCCCGGGTGAACAGCAACTCGGAGGCACTGGCCACGGCTTTTGCCGAGGGTGCGAAAGCCGCAGGGCATGAAGTTGAGCAGATTTCTCTTCGTGGAAAAACAGTCAACTTCTGCCGCGGCTGCTTTGTCTGCCAGGAGAAGCAGCGCTGCGTGATCCACGACGACGCGGACGAAATCTGTCAAAAGGCGCTGCGCGCCGACGTGCTGGTTTTCGCCACGCCGATCTACTACTACGAGATGTCCGGCCAGCTCAAGACCCTGCTCGACCGGCTCAATCCGCTTTTCCCCAGCGATTACGCTTTCCGCGACGTGTATATGTTGACCTCAGCCGCGGAGGACGAGGAGCATGTGCCGCAGCGGGCGGTCAGCGGTCTGGAGGGTTGGATCGAGTGCTTTGAGCGGGCCCGTCTCGCCGGGACGGTCTTTATGGGCGGCGTCACGGCCGCCGGGGAAAACCCGGGGCATCCCGCCCTGGAGCAGGCATATCAAATGGGAAAAATTGTTTGAGTCATAACGCATTCTCCTTCACTCTTTTAGGAGAAACCCGTGCGCTTTCTGCCTGAAAACATAGGTTTTGCAACGTTTTTGAAATGTGCTTGCTCAAGTGCGTTATTCACGCTCTGTCCACAATAAGTGGACGCTTTGTTACAAAGCGTCCACTTGCTTTTTTTCTTCATGCGCTTTTTATATTGCAGAATCATTTTCAAGAGTCATTTTTCATGCAATAGCCTCACTAAACAAAGAAGAGGAAACAGTGCATGAAGACTATTCCCTTATCCTCGTATATCTTTAGCGCGGTTGTTTTTCCATCCCGCGCGCCGAGGCGGTATCGGCCGGGAAAACCGGATTGTCCTTTACTCTCTGCCGCCGCGCGGGTATAATGAACCGTACGGTAATAAGGACAAAGTGAACGAAAACCCGGCCAAGGCAATCACGATGAAAAAGAAGAAGCCGCATATCGACCGCGGCGTCTGCATCCACTGCTTCTGCTGCCAGGAATTCTGCCCGAAGGGCGCGATGCGCCAGGGCCGGCACGCGATCATGAAAATCCTGGGAAAATAGTTTTCGGCATTAAGCTTCCCTTAAGGTTCGCGCGCTATCCTGTCCTCAGAACAAACAAGGAGGGCAAACGCCATGAAGAAAATATTAGCAGTTATCCTGTCGGCAGCCCTGCTGCTGACGACCCTGACGGCCTGCGGCGGCACGGCCACCCAGGCGACGGAAGAGAGCACGGCAGCCCAGACCGAAACGGTTGAAGCCGCTGCCGCAACCGAAACGACCGAAGCGGCGGAGGCGGTCGAAAGCACAGGCGCCGACGCGCCCGGCGGTATGCCTCCCGGCAATCCGCCCGACGGCAACGGCGGCCCCGGCGGGACGCCTCCCGGCGATCCGCCTGACGGAAACGGCGGCCCCGGCGGCACGCCTCCCGGGGGCTTTGGCGGCGGCCCGGGCGGAAGCAGCAGCGCGGATATCGACTACGCGGGCGCTGTTACCATCACTTCCGGCGACAGCCAGACCGGCCAGAGCTATACCAGCAGCACCGCCGACGAGAGCGCGCTTCTGATCAGCACTTCCGATGAAGTCGCGATCACCGATCCCACAGTCACCAAGTCCGGCGATTCCGACGGCGGCGACAGCTGCAACTTCTACGGCCTGAACGCAGCCGTGCTTGTGAAAGACGGGACGACAACGACCATTACCGGCGGCACGGTCACGTCCGACGCCGACGGCGCCAACGGCGTCTTCTGCTACGGCGGCAACGGCGGACAGAACGGAGCTTCCGGCGACGGGACCACGCTGTATATCTACGACACCACCATCGTTACCACCGGCGACGGCTCGGGCGGCATCATGACCACGGGCGGCGGCGTGACCTACGCCTACGATCTGGACGTGACCACCTCCGGCCGCTCCAGCGCGCCGATCCGTACAGACCGCGGCGGCGGCACCGTCGTGGTGGACGGCGGGACCTATACCTCCAACGGGCTTGGCTCCCCGGCCATCTACTCCACGGCGGATATCACGGTCTCCAACGCCACGCTGACTTCCAATCTTTCCGAGGGCGTGTGCATCGAGGGCTTGAACTCCATCACGCTCGTCGACTGCGACCTGACGGCCAACAACACCCAGCGCAACAGCAACGCCACTTTCCTGGATACGATCATGATCTACCAGTCCATGTCCGGCGATGCGGCCAGCGGCACCAGTCACTTCACGATGACGGGCGGCAGCCTCACCAGCAAGAGCGGCCACATCTTCCACGTGACCAACACCAACGCAGTCATCACCCTCAAGGGCGTCACGATCGTCAACGATGACGCGGACAACATCCTGCTCTCCGTCTGCGCGGACGGCTGGAGCGGCGGCAGCAATATCGCCACGCTCAAGGCCATTGCCCAGAAGCTCGTCGGCGCGATCAAGGTCGGCAGTGATTCGAGCCTGACGCTGGAGCTGACGGACGGCTCGAGCTTTGAGGGCAGCATCGACGGCAGCATCGTCAACGCCAAGGGCGAGACCGTCTCCACCGAGGTCGGCACCGTTTCCGTCACGCTGGACGGCACCAGCACCTGGACGCTGACCGGCGACAGCTATGTGACCGAATTCAACGGCGACGCAGCCAACATCATCTCCAACGGCTACACCCTGTATGTGAACGGCGTAGCCCTGACCGGGACCAACTGAAAAGAGCAAGGCGGGAAAACATGAAAAAGTATTTGAAGGGCATCTCGCTTATCCTCTCGATCCTGATGATCGTCAGCCTCTGCGCCTGTGGAGGCTCAGCAACGGCAGACGCAACCGGCTCGGAGACTCCTGTGTCCCAGAGCACAGAAACAACCGTTGTTACAGCAGAGAGCGGTGACAAAGAAGCCATCGAGGCTGCGCTGGATCTCAGGAACATCGGTGCGACCTGGACTTATTCCGAGAACGCCGACGCCTGGACGATGAGTCCCGTTACTGCAGTCACCAACGCAGAACTGCCTGACTACCAGGGCGTGTCCGTCTCTGTACCGGGCGCTTACGTCAAAGGCATTGACACTGATGGCGACGGAGTGGCCGATGTGACCTCGGGCTCTGCCAGCGGCAGCCTGGTCATCGATTACGACGCCACGGTCACCAGCACCAACGGGCAGATCTATACCGCGGCTACCGCTCCCGTGATCGTCAATACCGGCGCGGCGGGCTACTCCGCTCAGTCCAACCAGACCGCAGGCACCACCTATGCCGCCGAAGGCTACATCAATGTGGCCTGCGGCAACCGCGGCAAACAGAGCACACTGTCTGACGGTACTTACACCGGTGACGCGCCTTCTTGTCTGGTTGATCAGAAGAACGCCGTGCGTTTCGTGAAATACAACATCCTGCTTGGTAATCTCCCCGGCAGTGTGGACTACTTCGTCTCCACAGGCGGTTCGGGCGGCGGTGCGCATGCCACGATGCTGGCAGCCACCTCCAACAATCCTGACTTCTATCCTTATGAAGCCGCAGCGGGCGCTGTGGGAGTCTACGTCAATGCAGACGGCAGCTACAGCACAACCGTCACGGTGAACGGTGAAGAGGTCGAACTCTCCGACGGACTTTGGGGCTGCATGGCATACAGTGCCATCACCTCGCTGGCCGAAGCGGATATGACCCTGGCTTTTGAGTACTATCTTGACAGCACCTACAGCTTTAACACCGACTTCCAGAAACAACTGGCGGAGTACCTGGCGGCTGAGTACATGGAGTACATCAATGCCAAAGGGCTGACTGTTAACGAAGCGGACGTTGGCTTTGATCTTGACGGTGACGGAGCACTTACCAGTACCGTGGCACTGACGATCGAATATGACGCAGACGGGCATGCCGATACCAACGGTTATTACGGCAGCTACCTGGATCTGTATCTGGCTGAGTTTGAGCAGAGCCTGCAGGCCTACATCGACCGCCTGGCCTATGCAGAGGACTGGACCTGGTTTGACGCAGACGGCTATGCGCTCACCGACAGCGAAGTCGCGGCCATGACGGATACAGACCGTGCCGAAGCCTTCCTCAACGGCTGGTATGCAAAAGGCAGTACCGGCAGCGGAAGCAGTATGGGCACTATGTCGGGCGGCCCCGGTGGAGATTCCGCAGGCGGACCTCCCTCCGGCAGTCCTCCTGACGGAGCAGGTCCCGGCGGAGATTCTACGGGCGGACCTCCCGATATGGGCGGCGGTATGACGCAGGAGGTCGGCACCCCCGATGCGGGCACGACCCAGTCGGCCGGCAGCGGTACGGACAGCGCAAACTACAGCTCCTTTGACGAGATGCTGGCTGCCTATGAGGCTGACGTTGCCGAGATCGAAGCTGGCGATGTCTACGGCAACAACATTGTGGAGCTGTACGATCCCCTCAATTATATAGGCGCGGAGGAAACAGACGGCCCGACCTGGGCGCGTATCCTGATGGGCGCTTCCGAGGGCGACATCTCCATGCTCAATTCCCTCAATATCCAGATCGCCTGGCTCAATGCCGGAACGGACGCAGAGATCGAGTGGCAGTGGAACGGCGGCCATGTCCCCTCTGAGATCTTCGGAGATTCCCTTGCACTCTATGTAGATACCATGTACGGCAAGTATGTGGACGGCGCTGTGGAGATCACCAAGGCAGCCGCCACCGGCCAAAGCTCCAACGGTACGGCGACAGAAGCAACCGGTACGGACCTCACCGGCTGGGTCAGCTTTGATGATGACGGCACCTTGACCATGACGCTCTCCGGAGCGGCCGCCTATCGCACGTCCGGTGCAGCCAAAGCCATCCCCGGCTTCGATGTGATGGACTACGGACAGGAAGATTATGTCTTCGGCAGCTCGACCGCCGACGCCCGGCACTGGGACAAATATGTGCTGAAGGTGTTCCAGGAGCACGCGGAAACCTTAGCCTCGCTATTTAACAAATAGTCAAAAAGCATATCTTCAAAACTATCAAGGGCAGGAGCTGCGGCTCCTGCCCTTGATAGCAAAAAGACCCGGAGTCACCGGTACGAACGTACAGATGATTCCGGGTCAGGTGTTGTTATCGGGGAGGTATTCAACTACATCATGTAAATCGCATTGAAGGATTTTACAGAGCGCATCCAGCGTATTTGTCGAAACGGATTCGCCGGCTTTCAAACGCCGGATCGTGGAGCTGCTGATCTGGCCTTTGACCTGCAGCGTATAGGTGGTAGCTCCCGTTCTTGCCATGGTGCGCCACAATGGGGCGTAGGAGATCAAACAGCATCCCTCACTTTCCTCTTGCATTGTCACCATTATTGCCTATAATGATAACGATGTGTTATAGGCAATAATGCCTATAAAGGGGAGTGGAGATACAGATGGAGCTTCATGGCTACGCTTACTTCGTGGAGAGACCTCGCAGAATAGAGGATCTGATGGTGCCGCACCTGGTAGAAAAGGAGCGACCTTATCAAACCCCAGCATCTTTTCGTCTGAT
>JAEEGG010009678.1_pt1 | contig 21535 bp, 20 predicted proteins | sample 9134161 | NCBI WGS metagenome assembly JAEEGG01 (sample SAMN16246543, study PRJNA631951) | gut metagenome | biome: gut microbiome; feature: rumen; material: CR-attached | host: Bos | place: Iran: Karaj | collected 2018-10
CCGCAAAAAGAAGCCAGCCGATTCGACTGGCTTTTTTATTTCCTGAAATAACTGAAATGCACGTTGCCGTACTTGCGTTCCTTGACGAAGTGCGGGTGATCCTTGAAAGCAAAGGTTCCGGGATGCTCCAGCACAAGCATAGCTCCATCATTGAGGATGTCCGCTCCAAAAACCTTGTCGGGGATGCCTTCAAGATTGTCTATCGCATAAGGTGGATCCGCAAAGACGAAATCGAATTTCTTCGTGCATATAGATAGGAAGTCAAAGACATTGTGATGGACAACCTGCATCCCTTTTATTCCGAGAGCCGCGGCAGTCTGTTTGATGAATCGGGCATTGGCCGGATTCATCTCGACCGAAATGATGTCAGGGCAGCCTCTGGATGCCGCCTCATATGAAATGCTGCCTGTGCCGGAAAAAAGGTCAAGCATCGAGATGCTCTCGAAATCCAGCTCATTGACCAGTGTGTTGAACAGGCCTTCCTTTGCGAAATCAGTGGTAGGCCTTGCCGCGTAATTGGCAGGCGGCAATATGGACTTGCCCTTCAGTCTGCCCCCGATTATCCTCATAGAACCTCCACCCCTTTAAAGTAAGAGAACAGGAGTTCCTGGTTGTCATAGGCAACCGTCCCAGTGTAGTACAAAGTAGTCATCTGGGGATTGATCTGCAGGTCGTGCATAGCCGCGAAGATGAAATACAGTGCAGTAGTGAAATCTTTCGCCTCATATGAATTGGCCAGAAGAAGTTTCTCCCCTGCACCGATGACTAGATGCAGCACTGAATCCTTGATGCAGAACAGTACTTTGTTGTAATCGGCGATTCCGCCAAGCTTGCATAGCAGGTCATAAATAACCGGCTTGCCCCCATCCAGACTGGGTACAAAAAGCAGAACTGCCTCAAAATCGGGCAGTTCTACATATTCTATTGTCTCCAAAGGAGAGACCCCAACCACTTGTGACAGAACCTGTACGTCGCCGTTGAAGAACTCTCGCGGAACGAGCGTGTATTTCTCCACTACTCCCAGTTACCGGCGTTGTTGTTAGGGTTGTCGATGCTGCCGACCTGGAGTCCGGGATAACGGCCCTGGTCAGTCCTCTCGAAATTGAGGTTTACGAGAAGCTGATGATCCATGCCTTTGAGAAGTGAGTTGTAAGGGATGTCGGCCTCGAAAAGAGGAACGTTCACACCTGAAACCACCTTGACATCTGACTTCATGATAACCGGGTCGCCGCCTGAATAAGGGATGGTGCGAAGATTGTCGGGATTGAAACCATTCCTGTCATTGAAAAGGGTGTCACGAACCGGAAGTTTCATAACCTCACGTCTTACACGTTTCTGGGCAACGGCCAGAGAGTCATCCATAGAACCGATCTGCTTGATGATGGTCATCTCGCCGTTCCTGTAGAAGTCAACGAGAGAGTCCATTGAAGGAGCATAATGGTTGTACACGTTCTTGTAAGCAACCTGGAGAGTACGGATATCCTTCAGGATAGTGATAGCGTCAGCTTCTCTGGCGGCTCTTTCTTTGTTGAACTGTACGGGTTGCTGAATGCTCTTTACGATCAGATACGCCAATGCGATGATGATCAACGGGCAAATGACGAAAGTAAGAAGTTTTCTCATGTTATTGTTATATTTATTTTTTACTAATAATCCGTGCTTACACAGAGATTCTAATCTGATTTACAAAAGTAAAAATAATATTTAGTCCTTGCAATATATTTTTATTTTTGCAGAAAATAATTTTTCAGAGGTGAAGACACTTAAAAATTCGGAACTACTATGGAGTTCAATCAGCTCTGGCAAAAGCATAGTCCTGGTTGGCCACGCTAACCCTGATGGAGATGCAATAGGCTCTGTATCTGCGATGTACCATTTTCTAAAGCAGCTCGGGAAGCAGGCCTGCATGATCGTTCCGAACAGTTTCCCGGATTTTTTGTCCTGCCTTGATCCAGATACCGATTCCTTCATCATATACAAGAACGAGACTGAGGTCTGCAAGCAGAAAATCTCCAACTCGGACCTGATAATCTGTCTCGATATGAGCGGTCCGGGACGTATCGATGATATGGCCGAGGCAATCTTCAAGGACAGCTCAGCAAGAAAGATTCTGATAGACCACCACCTGAACCCCGTGGTCGAGGCTTTCGATATCGTTATTTCGGACACCGAAGTGTCATCCACCTGCGAACTGTTGTTGTCGCTGATATTGGAGTCTTCAGCCATCGACGGGGACATCTCGAGACTCAACCTGGACTGCGCCACCTCGATCGCTGCAGGATTCCTCACCGACACCAACAATTTCGCGAACTCGATTTTCCCGGCCACACTGGAGCGTTTTTCACAGTTGCTGAAACGCGGCGTAGACAGAGACCGTCTCTACAATGAGATATTCTGTTCATACTCTGCCTCCAGGATGGAGCTGATGGGGCACCTCCTGTCCAAAAAGATGACCCTGATACACGATGGCACCGTGGCGTTCATCATCCTGGACAAGGCAGAAAAGGAAAAATATGCTTTCCGCACGGGAGACTCCGAGGGTTTTGTCAACCTGCCTCTCAAGATTCGCAAGGTTTGTATGTCAGCCCTGCTCACTGAAGACGACGGGTTCGTTAAAGTATCCCTGCGTTCAAAAGGAGATCTCGATGTGAACTGCTTCGCAAGGGAATACTGCAACGGTGGCGGCCACCGCAATGCATCCGGAGGAAGGTTGTACATCAGCATCGACGAAACGCCTGACTATTTCACCAATAGCATAGAGGAATATTTCAAAAAGGCATAGCTTTTGCTAAATTTGCGTTTTGTATCATGAAGAAACCGGTCCTCCTCTCAGCTTTGGCCCTGATGGCAGCAATCGTATCAGCTTGCACGCTGAACGACAAACTTGCCTTGTGCGTCACCCAGGAAGAGGCCATCGAGAAATACATAGCAGATAAATTTGCCGATTCAACTGTCACGGTCACCGAATCCGGAATCTCCAGAATCCTTATGGTGCCCGGAAGCGGAGCGGCAGCCAAGCCCGGAGACAGCGTGATCGTATTATACCAGGGATATACCTTCAACAATGGCCCCAAGACACAGTTCACGGAAGGCATCACCAAAACGAAACTTGGCGACGGCCTTCTGATCAAAGGACTTGACGAAGGTATCGTCGGCATGTCTCTGTCAGAGGAAGCATTTATTCTCTTTTCGGCCAGGAACGGATTCTTCAACGAATCAGTCGGAGCCGTAGCGCCTATGACTCCTCTCATCTATTACGTCAAACTTGAAGACATCTACAAATAATATGAAGAAGTCCTTGTCCTTCACACTCATCGGAGCAGTCGTTGCAGCAATGCTCGCATCGTGCGAGGTCGCTCCCGTCGACGATGCCACAAGCCAGCAGAAAACAGTAAGGGACGCCTGGGTAAGGGTCAACTACGGCAAAGACTATGTAGCCCTGACCGAGTCCGGAATTTACATCCTCGAAGAAACTCCGGGTACCGGCGCTAAGGTGAAGGACTCCACGTACTGCTTCGTGCACTATTCTACAAGAAGCCTCGACGGCACATATCTGACGACTTCCGATCCTGAAGTGGCCAAGAGGAATCTGGGAACTTACAGCGACACCCTCTACTGGTGCCCTGAAATATGGAGGATAGCAAGTTATACCGAGAACGACGGAGTCCGTGAACTGCTGTCGATGATGAAAACAGGCGGCAAGCTCAAGGCCATCGTCGCTCCCGAACTGTCTGCGATAACTTACCCCAAGGACATGCACGTAATCACGCAGACGAGCATTAAGGAATTCAAGGAGAACACCATCTACGAGATTTCTCTCGAGAAAACGGTTGATGATATTACGAAATATGAAATCGACCTGCTCGAGGCATATGCCGACAAATACTGGAACGGCCTGGATTCGACGTTGAGAGGATACTATTTCAAGAAACTGAAAGAGAACCCCGCGGAAGGAGATACTCTTTATGATGGCGCTTCGGTAGACGTATACTATTCCGGCCACATAATTGACGGCATAACCGACAATTTCCTGTTCGACACCAACGTTGCCGACACAGCCAGAATATACAGGAAATACAACAAGGACAAACAATACAATGCCCTGTCCGTCACTTTCAAGAAAGATCCGGAAGAGTCCATCTCTTCAAACTCGCTTGTGGACGGATTCGCAAGGGCAATGTCTGAATTCAAATATGGGGAAGAGGGCGTCGTATTCTTCTCTTCAGGATTCGGATATAAAGATGAAGGCAGCGGCGAAATTCCTGCCTACTGCCCTCTTGTCTTCTACATCAGGACTGCCGCCAAGAAATAGCGGGTTTCTCCCTTTTATCAGAAATTAGGACGCAGAGCGTATCTGGTATAGAAATCTTCCACGATATTCACTGCTGCTGACACCGTGTCAACCACTTTGAACAGCTGCATCTCGTCGGCGCCGATGTTGCCTTCTTCGACCATCGCAGTAGAAATCCAGTCTATCATTCCCTGCCAGTATGATTTCCCTACCAGAATGATGGGGAAGTTGGCAAGTTTCTGTGTCTGAACCAGCGTCAGCGCCTCGAAAAACTCGTCGAGCGTGCCGAAACCTCCGGGCATTACGATGAACCCCTGGGCATAGCGTGTGAAAATGGTCTTGCGGGTGAAGAAATACTGGAAATCGATACACTTGTCCCTGTCGATGTAGGGGTTGCTGGTCTGTTCCATCGGAAGAACGATATTCAGTCCCACGCTCTTTCCGCCACCTCTGGAAGCTCCCTTGTTGCCGGCTTCCATAATTCCGGGGCCGCCTCCGGTGATGACACCGAATCCACGCTGGGTCAGCTCATATGCGATCTCCTCAGCCATTATGTAATACTTGTTGTCGGGAGCAGTACGCGCCGAGCCGAAAATGGCCACGCAGGGGCCGATTGCGGACATTTTCTCATAACCGTTCGCAAATTCGCCCATTATCTTGAAAATGGACCAGGCGTCCTCGGCCTTGGTCTCGCTCCAGTTCTTTTGAACGAAACTCTTACGGATCCTTTCCTTTTCTTCCTTTGTAAGCATAGCTGTATTATTTTAGTTTTTTATACTTGAATCGTTTCGGTTCCACGTCGCCCAGACGGCGTTTCTTGTTTTCTTCATATTCAGAATAGGTGCCTTCGAAGAAATAGACGTTGCTGTCGCCTTCGAATGCCAGGATATGGGTTGCTATACGGTCCAGGAACCAGCGGTCGTGGGAGATGACTACAGCACAGCCGGCAAAGTTCTCGAGACCTTCCTCCAGGGCACGGATGGTGTTCACGTCCACGTCGTTTGTGGGCTCGTCGAGCAGCAGCACGTTCGCACCTTCCTTAAGCGTAAGTGCCAGGTGGAGACGGTTGCGTTCACCGCCCGAGAGTATGCCGCACTTCTTCTGCTGGTCCGCTCCTGAGAAATTGAAACGGGATATATATGCCCTTGCATTGACTTCCTTGTTGCCGAGGTACACATACTCGGAATCGCCCGCTACCGTTTCGTAAATGGTCTTGTCGGGATCGATCTTCTTGTGCTGCTGGTCCACATACGCAAGCTGCACGGTCTCCCCTATTTCGAAGCTTCCGCTGTCCGGGGTTTCGAGGCCCATTATAAGACGGAACAGTGTTGTCTTGCCGGCGCCATTGGGACCGATGACGCCCACTATGCCTGCAGGAGGCAGCTTGAATGTAAGGTGTTCGAACAGCAGCTTGTCGCCATAGGCCTTGCTGACATCGTTGAATTCGATGACCTTGTTGCCGAGACGGGGACCGTTGGGAATATAGATTTCGAGTTTTTCTTCCTGCTGCTTCGTCTCTTCGTTCAGCAGTTTCTCATATGCGCCCAGACGGGCCTTGGATTTGGCCTGGCGGGCCTTGGGTGCCATACGCACCCACTCCAGTTCACGTTCCAGGGTCTTGGCCCGCTTGCTCTGCTGTTTTTCTTCCAGGGCCAGGCGGGCTGTCTTCTGCTCCAGCCAGCTGGAATAGTTGCCTTTCCAGGGAATGCCTTCTCCCCTGTCGAGCTCCAGTATCCATCCGGCGACGTTGTCAAGGAAATAACGGTCATGAGTAACAGCTATCACCGTTCCCTTGTACTGGCGCAGATGGGCTTCGAGCCACTGGATACTTTCAGTATCAAGATGGTTGGTGGGCTCGTCGAGCAGCAGCACATCCGGCTCCTGCAGCAACAGGCGGCAGAGAGCCACCCTGCGCCGTTCTCCGCCGGAGAGGTTGGCCGTCAGGGCGTCGGGATCAGGACACTGAAGGGCGTCCATCGCACGCTCCAGCTTGCTGTCAATATCCCAGCCGCCAAGGTGTTCTATCAGTTCAGTCAGTTCACCCTGCCTTTGGATCAGAGCGTTCATCTGATCGTCGTCCATCGGCTCGGCAAACTTCATATTCACCTCCTCGTATTCTTTCAGCGCGTCCATAACCTCCTGGACACCTTCCTGCACTACCTCACGCACGGTTTTGCTGTCGTTAATCAGAGGTTCCTGCTCGAGATATCCTACGCTGTAGCCTGGAGCCCACACGACTTCGCCCTGATAGGATTTCTCAATGCCTGCGATGATCTTCATCAAAGTGGACTTACCTGCACCGTTCATACCCACGATGCCGATTTTGGCACCATAGAAGAACGAAAGGTAGATGTCCTTGAGGATTACCTTGTTGTTATGAGGCAGGATCTTGCCCACCCCGTTCATCGAGAATATTATCTTTTCATCCATAGCGGTTAAGGTGTCACTTGCCAAGCATACTGATGATTATATCCACGCAGCCTTCTATTCCGAAGCGGCTGCTGTTGAGACAGAGGTCGTAACTGCCGCTGTCTCCCCATTCCTTGAATGTATAATAGTTGTAGTAGGAAGCGCGGCGGCGTTCACCCTGAAAGATGAGCTTCTCTGCTTCCTTGGCAGCAAGGCCACGTTTCTCCACGATTCTTGCCACACGGTCTTCAATGTCGGCCGTAATGAACACGCTCAGCATCCCTTCCCTGTCGCGGAGCACATAATCGGCACAACGACCGACAAAGATGCCGGAGCCCTCGTCGGCAAGCTGGCGTATGATGTCGCTCTGTGTCTTGAACAGGTCATCTTCGGAGATTGCGCTGTCAGGACTGTAGCTTCTCGTGTCTACATAGTTGCTGCTGCGCTGCCCGAAGAAACGGGCGAAACGGCTCTTTGATGCCGGGACTTCGTCGGTCTTTTCGAAGACATCCGGAGCAAGACCGCTTTCTTCGGCGGCTATCTCTATAAGTTCCTTGTCATAGACCTTGATGCCAAGACGGTCGGCAAGCATATGCGCTATCTCCAGGCCACCGGCACCAATCCTCCTTCCGAGAGTGATGATGATCTGTCTTTCCATGGCTGATTATTCTAAGATGGCTTTTTCTTCTGTACCGAAGGATTTCATCAATCGGGATATCATCAATAACGCGATCAAGGCAGCTACGGTGTCAGAAGCCGGCATGCTCCACCACACTCCGTCGGTACCCCAAAGACGGGGGAAAACAATCAAGAATGGCAGCAGGAAGAGCAGCTGCCTGCTGAGTGACAGAAAGATGGCCTTGCGTGCATAACCGATGCTCTGGAAAAAACTGGTCACTACTATCTGGTAACCGACTATCGGGAACACCGCTACGATGATTCTGAGGGCGTGTGCAGACAGATCCCGGAGCTCAGGATCCCTGGTGAAGAGAGACACCATTGCATTGGGCGCCAGTTCTCCGACCAGGAACGCGAGGGTGGTTGTGGCAGTCGCGCATATGATGGTAAGGGTCAGGACCTTCTTGACCCTGGGATACAGCTTCGCGCCGTAATTGTAGCCCGCAATGGGCTGCATGCCTTGCGTAAAGCCCATATTGAGCATTATGAACAGGAATACTATACGGTTCACGATACCGTAGGCTCCGATAGCCATATCTCCGCCGTGGAACTGAAGCTGACGGTTGATGAGGATCACCACGAAGCAGGAAGCGACGTTCATCAGGAACGGAGCCATACCGATTGACAGGGATCGTTCCGCAATCTTTATATCGAAATGGAACACTTCCCTGCTGAAATGGACGACGTGCTCCTTGTCTGTCAGCATCTTCAGTATCCAGAGCAGGGAAACGACCTGTGCCAGGATGGTGGCAATCGCCGCACCCCGGATGCCCATATCCAGACCGAAAATGAATATGGGATCAAGGACAGTATTGAGTCCCACTGCGAGCAGGGTGGCCGCCATTGCTTTCTTGGGCAGGCCGCTGGCACGCACCACTCCATTCAGGCCGTGATACAGATGGGAGATCACATTGCCGGCAAGGATGATTACCATATACTCGCGTGCATACGGAATCGTAGCTTCACTGGCTCCGAAGAAATAGAGTATAGGGTCGAGAAAGACAAGTCCCAGTATGGTCACCAGGAGTCCTATCCCGACATTCAGCATCACCACGTTTCCCAGGACCCTGTTGGCCATATAGTAGTTCTTCTGGCCAAGCAGCATCGAGATGAGGGTGACGGCGCCCACTCCGACCAGGGTTCCGAAGGCAGTGGACAAGTTCATCAGGGGAAAGGTGACGGCCAGGCCGGCGATGGCCATAGGACCGACTCCCTGCCCGATAAAGATGCTGTCGACCATATTGTAGAGGCTGGCCGCAGCCATAGCCACAATGGCCGGCATGGCATACTGCTTGAGCAGTTTGCCCACGTTCTCGGTTCCCAGTTCGGTAGGGATCATTTATTTCGATTTGGCGGTAAGTGCTGCCAGCGCGATTGAGTTCAGTTTTGTGTCGATGCTGTCGGCACGGCTTGAAAGCACGCACGGAGCTGCAGCACCTGCCACGATGGCAGCCTGCTTGACACCCGTCATCAACTGTGAGTTGCTCTTGTAGAACACGTTCGCAGACTCTATGTTGGGGAAGACGAGGCAGTCAGCGTCACCGGCCACTTCGCTCTTGAGTTTCTTGATGGCAACAGCCTCGGGGCTGAGAGCCACGTCGAGGGCCAGAGGACCGTCACCGATGCAGCCTTTAATCTGGCCGCGGTCGCACTTCTTGCTGAGGATTGCTGCATCAACGCAGGCCTGCATACCTTCCATCATCTGCTCTGTGGCGGCGATGAAAGCAACCTTGGGAGTCTGGATGCCGAAAGCCTTGGCTGTAGCCACCAGATACTTGGTGATGGCTTCCTTCTGCTTGAGGTCGGGAGCGGGAATGACGGCCATGTCACCGAGAATGATGAACTTGGGATAGTTCGGGTTCTGAAGCACGCTGACGTGGCTCAGGACAGCCTTGGGAGGCAGAAGTCCGCGCTCCTTGTTGAGGATGCCGCGCATATATTTGTCAGTGCTGCAGAGGCCTTTCATAAGAATGTCTCCTTTGCCCTCGTTGATGAGGTCGATGGCCTGGGCGATGCTTGCCAGCTCGTCCTTGTTGTCCACTATTTCAAAAGCAGCCATATCGATGCCTTCCTTCTCGCAGACATCCTTTATCATATCGGCGTCACCTACGAGTGTGGCATCGACGATGCCGAGCGAGCAGGCCTTGAACGCTGCGGTTATAGTATGGTCGTCAACAGCCCAGGCTGCAACAAGTCTTTTTTTAGGTTTCGAGCGCAGAGCCTCGAACATTTGGTCGAAATTGGTTATCATATCTGTAAATTATTAATTGTTGTCATTTTCATTCTGCGCGGCCTTTTCCTTAAGGGCGTTCACGATGTTCATCGTATCTGTGGCGATGACAAGTTCCTCGTTTGTGGTCACTGCCATAACCTTGACTTTTGAAGTCGGCTTGCTGAGCACTACGTCCACTCCCCTGGTGCCGTTGTTTTTCTCGAAGTCAAAATCGACGCCCAGATATTCAAGTCCGGTGCATACAAGTTCGCGCACCCTGTCGGAATTCTCACCGATGCCGCCGGTGAACACTATCATATCGACTCCGTTGAGGACAGCAGCATAGGCACCGATATATTTCTTGATGTCGTATGCAAGCTTTGCAAGGGCCAGTTTTGCGCGGTTGTATCCTGATTTCTCTGCATCCACGAGGTCGCGGCAGTCAGAAGAGAAACCACTGAGGCCCTGCAGGCCGCTCTGTTTGTTCACCAGATTGTTGATGCCGGCTGCGTCGAGGCCTTCTTTCTCCATCAGGAAAGTGACCACTCCGATATCAAGGTTTCCGCTGCGGGTTCCCATCGTAACGCCTTCAACCGGGGTAAAGCCCATCGAAGTGTCGACCGAACGGCCGCAGTCGATGGCAGTAATCGAGCTTCCGTTGCCGAGGTGGCAGGTGATGAGCTTGGATTTGTCAAGACGCATACCTGCAAGCCTGCAGGCCTTTTCCGCCACGTACTTGTGGCTGGTGCCGTGGAAACCGAAACGGCGGATCTTATATTTCTCGTAATATGAATAGTCGAGAGCATACATATATGCATAGTCCGGCATACTCTGGTGGAATGAAGTGTCGAAGACTGCCACCTGGGGAACGCCTGGCATCAGTTCTGCCATCGCCTTGATGCCAGTGAGGTTGGCCGGGTTGTGGAGCGGCGCCAGCTCGCAGCATTTCTCGATCTTATCGATCACATCGTCGTCGACTGCCACGCTTCTGAAGAAATATTCTCCTCCGTGTGCCACACGATGTCCTACCGCATCAATCTGGGACAGACTGTACAGCACTCCGTATACGGGATCTGTCAGGATATCGAGAACGCTCTTGATGCCCTCGGTGTGATTGGCTATCGCTTTCTCAACCTTGTAGTCTTCCCTTTCGTCGACCTTATGGGTATGGCAGGCATTCGGGCTGCCGATCCGCTCTACAAGGCCTTTCGCAAGAAGGGTATTCTCATTGGCACCCATCTCGAGCACCTGATATTTCAAAGAGGAACTTCCACAGTTCAGAACAAGAATCTTCATACTGTCAAAATATTATCATTAATCCTTCAAATTTAACAAAAATAAATGATAACTTCGTCGGCAGAGGAGGTTGAAATGGGGAAAGGTAGGGACATTATTTTCTATGCGCTTGCATACATACTGGGGGACGTGCTCTGGCAGGTCCTTCTGTCTTCTTCAGGCATCATTCCGGATATAATCCTTGCGGCTCTTCTCGCCGCGGCATCCTGCTTCTGCATCGTCACTCTCAGCGGAAGAGGTTCGGACTCCGCCCCGGCAGGAATCATTATTCTGTGCTTCGCGCTGCTCGGAGCGTCCGGTGCAGCCGTCGGAGGCATCCGGAGCGAAGGGATGTCCATCATCGAAAAGGCCGCACAGATCAAGACCGCAATATCCAGGTTGCTGGACGGCATGACCGGGGACGGCAATGCCGCCGAAGTCGCCATTGCCAAAGCACTGGCAATCGGCGACAAGACGATGATCGATTCGGCCCTCAGGAACAAGTACAAAGCCAGCGGCGCGATGCACCTGCTGGCCCTGAGCGGACTTCACGTGGGTGTAGTATATGCCTTTCTGAGAGCGGTCCTGTCAATCATCGGAAACAGTCCTGCAGCAAGAATCATAAAAAGCATAGCGGTGCTCACCGTCCTCTGGGCATTTGCCTTTGTCTCAGGACTCAGCAGTTCTATCTGCCGTGCCGTCACGATGATAACCGTCTACGAAGCAGGGAGTTTCATCGGAGCAGGCCGCGACATGCTCCACTCTCTGGCAATCAGCGCCCTGCTGATATGCATCGTAGATCCCGACGCCCCGTTCGGCATAGGGTTCCAGCTTTCATACAGTGCTGTGCTGGGAATACATTTCATATTTCCCAGACTGAAGGCGCTTCTGAATTACCGCACTCCCCTGCTCGGTTACATATGGAACACACTGTGTCTTTCCATCAGCTGCCAGGCCGCTACAGCGCCTCTGTCTTATCTTTATTTCGGCACTTTTCCCAAATATTTCATGGTCACGAACCTGCTGGCCATACCCCTCAGTTCAGCGGCGATGTGGCTGCTTCCTATAACGATTGCCGCCCGGAACATCCCTCTGATAGGAGTACCTGGCGGCAGGGTTCTGCTGGGAATACTCAAGACCCTGAACGGGGTCATAAGCATCATAGCATCGTTATGAAGCCTTATTCTGCAGCAGGTCGATCGTTGGCTTTTGTTACGTTTATTGTACGACCCATATGTTCGGTGCCGTTGAGAGCTTCGATAGCTCTCTCTGCATCTGCATCATCCATTTCTACAAAACCATATCCGCGAGAACGGCGGGTTTCTTTGTTTACGATGATTCTGGCTGATGTTACTGTTCCGAACGGGGTGAAAAGCTCGATAAGATTTTCTCTTCTGGCCTTAAAACTCAGGCCATAAACGAAAATGGTCATATTTGTTAAACATTAATAGGTTAAAGTGGTATATCAAAGATAGCACAAATCCGACTAAAAATGTAACAAAATATGAAATTAAATGACACTGCTGTCGCTTCCGTCGAAGCAATGGGTGCATATACAACTCTTGTCGAGTCCTACGGCTTTAACCAGGTTGTCGATGGTGTTGAACTTGAGAGTATTCATCTTCAGTTCCTTACGGATGGAGTCCACCATCGCATTATACTTGTCGCTGCCATACATCGCATATTCGTCGAGATTCTTGTCGTGGCTGCCCTCAAGGTTCTTGATCACCCTGCGCGAAATGAATTCAAGGGGTGACTTCGATGCGGAGTAATTGAGGAAGGGACAAGGGAAGATCAGCGGAGGGCAACTGATGCGGATATGCACTTCACGAGAACCGTGACTCTTGAATGCCTGCACATTGTCGCGCAACTGGGTGCCACGGACAATCGAGTCGTCGCAGAACGCTATGCTGCGGCCTCTCATTATGGAGTAATTGGGAATGAGCTTCATCTTTGCCACGACATCCCTCATACTCTGGTCCGAAGGCATAAAGCTGCGGGGCCAGGTCGGGGTATATTTGACCACTGCATTACGGTACGGTATTCCGCGTCCCTGGGCATAGCCCAGCGCCATACAGGTTCCAGAATCCGGAATGGAAGACACTATATCGACCGGCGTGTCATCCTGCTGTCCCATAAGATGGCCGAGATTGTAGCGGACATCGTCCACATTGACGCCTTCGTAAGTGGCTGAGGGGTAGCCGTAATATATCCAGAGGAAAGAGCAGATGTGGAGCCTGCCCCTGGGCTTCAGAATCTGCTTGAAGCCGTCCGCAGTGATAAGGACAGCTTCGCCGGGGCCCAGTTCATAGCACTTCTCATATCCCAGATTGCAGAAACTGAAATCTTCATTTGCCACCGCATATGCATCCTCCTTCTTACCGATGACTAGAGGCGTGCGGCCATTGAAATCCCTGGCGGCTATTATACCTTCCTGTGTCAGAAGCAGCAGTGTGCAGGAACCGTAGACTTTATGGTGCATATAGTCGATTCCTTCGGCAAAAGTCGCCCCCTCGGTGATAAGGTGACACACAAGCTCAGTGGCATTTGTTGTGCCATCACTCATTTCCGTAAAGTTCTTGCCCGAGTCAAGCACCTGCTGCTCGAGAGAGGCGATATTGCTGATTTTGGAAACGGTAACGGCGGCGAATCTGCCCAGATGAGAACTCATCACTATCGGCTGCGATTCGTTGTCGCTGATGACGCCGATGCCGCTGTTGCCTTCGAACTTGTAGAGCTCGGATTCGAATTTGACTCTGAAATAAGATTGTTTGAGACTGTGGATGGACCGCACGAAGGAACCGTCAGGGTTGATACCCGCCATGCCGCCTCTTTTTGTTCCCAGATGTGAATGATAGTCAGTCCCGTAGAACAGGTCAGTCACACATTTTCTTTTGGAAATGACTCCGAAAAGACCCCCCATTGTAATAGTTTTAGTTTAAAAAGGAAGGCTGCCGTTCGGGCAGCCTTCCATATTGAAGTGTTGATTTATTCGCCTTTCAGGAAGTTGTTGTACTTCTCGTAAGCTGACTGATAGTTTGCGCCTTTGTCCCTGAATCTGTAGTAGATATTCTTCAGGTAATCAGCGATGGCTGTCTTGATGTCGTTGTCCTTAGCCATTTCGAATGCTTTCTCGAAGGGCTCAATAGCTTTCTCAAGATAACCGTTGAGTTCATCCACGAGTTTTGCATACTTGGCGTCGTCCAGTTCGAGGCTGGCCTTCTCCTGAGTCTCGACAGCGCGGTCGTAGAAGAGGAGACCTTTGTTGAGGACACCGTAGATGTAGCTGGGATCCACAGCGCTTGACTTGTCATACAGCTCGAGAGCCTTGTCGTAGTCACCGAGTTTCTTGTATGCGTCGCCTTCTACATAGTAGAGAGAAGCGTTGGTAGGATCGTTTGCCTGTGCGTTGTGAAGAAGGGTGAACAGTTTGTCGGGCTCAGTACCGGTCTCAAGATAGTGGTTGATGAGGCCGACGAGGATTGCCTGGCTGTTGGGGAATTTTGCGAAACCTTCTTCAAGAGTCTTCATTGCTGTTTCAGCATCACCTTCTGCCTTGTAAAGGTCAGCAAGGTTAGAGAATACGTTACCTTCATTGAAGTATCCCTTGTCCATGCAGGCTTTGTACTTCTGGATAGCCAGTGCCCTGTTTCCAGACAAAGCTGCCATAAGGCCGGCGTTGTAAGCGCTGAGTGAATCGAATGAGTTGAGGATCTTGCCAGCTGAAACTGAAGCGGCCTTGTCGAAGAGCTTGCTTGCCTCGGCAGCATTGCCTGACAGGTAGGTATTCACGGCCTCAGTGTACATATTGTCGTGAATCACATTTGCCTTTTCTGCATAGGCCTTGTTGGTAGCAGCCTTGGGATCGAGTGAATAAGCTTTTTCAAGAGCCTCGATAGCTTTGTCAAGGGGATTGTCGACAACGGGTTTGGTGATTACCCAGAAATCGAGGACACCGTCCCTGTAGTAGAGGTCCTTGTTGTCATATGAAACGACTTCGTATTCAGTTCCTTCAGCACCGGTCTTGTTGCTGATGCCTGTGGCTTTCTGGCCTTTCAGGAACACATTCACATCATTTGATGAGCTACCTGCAAGGATATTCTGTGCGGGAGCGTCATAAGCTTTCACATATGCATCGCTGAGTGCGGTCCAGGTAGCTGCCTTTGCTGCCTTGCCGGCATTCTGAGAGGCTGCGATAGCCTTATCCAGTGCTTTCTTGGCATCTACCACTGCCTTTGCTTCAGATGCGTTGGTACCTGCGCCGATAGCCGCAGAGATAGTGTTTCCACCACCCTGAGGACGGGCTCCACCGGGGGCGCCGCCGCGCATTCCACCGCCGCCACCCATAGGGGGCTGCGCCATTGTCATCATCGAAATTGAAGATGCAAGAACAAAAAGGAGAATCTTTTTCATTTTAGTGTAGATTAGTTGTTATTCTGTTTGTGTTTGCTGATTGTCTGTGCTCGGTTCTGAATCTGCAGCCTGTTCTGCCGTAGCATTGTCTTCGCTCTTGCTCACCACGCAGACAGCTGCGATGCTGTCGTTTTCCCTGATGTTTATCAGTTTGACTCCCTGAGTCGCCCTGCCTGCCACCTTGATGTCCGAAACCGCCATCCTTATGGTGATGCCTGACTTGTTGATGATCATCAGGTCGTTGTCGTCGGTCACATCCTTTATGGCTATCAGCGGGCCTGTCTTTTCAGTTATGTTAATGGTCTTTACTCCCTTTCCTCCCCTGTTGGTAATTCGGTAGTCCATTATCCTCGATCTCTTGCCGAATCCGTTCTCGCTGACTACCAGTACCTGCGGCAGGTTCTCTTCCGGAATGTCACCTTCAACACAAATCATGCCAACGACTTCATCACCTTCTGAAAGGCTTATTCCACGCACTCCTGTGGCCGTTCTGCCGATAGCGCGGGCCTTGCTCTCGTGGAAGCTGCAGAGGTATCCGTCGCGGCCGGCAAGCTGCACGTAGCTGTTGCCGTTGGTCAGTCTGGCCTCGATCAGGGCGTCTCCCTCACGGATATTAACCGCGATGACACCATTGGCACGGGGACGGGAGTATGCCTCCAGGGAGGTCTTCTTGATGATGCCGGACTTGGTGGCGAGAATTACGTAATGGCTGTCGACATACTCCTTGTCGTCGAACGACTTGACGTTGATGTATGCCTGCACGACATCCTCCGGTTCTATGTTGATCACGTTCTGGATGGCGCGGCCCTTCGATGCCTTGGTGCCCTCAGGAATTTCGTATACTTTGAGCCAGTAGCACTTGCCGTTCTTGGTGAAGAACATCATCGTGCTGTGCATATTGGCTACATATATATGTTCTATGAAATCTTCTTCACGTGTGGTGCTGCCCTTCGATCCGATGCCGCCACGGTTCTGAAGACGGTACTCGGTCAGAGGGGTGCGTTTGATATAGCCCAGATGGGATATGGTGATGACCACGTCTTCGTCGGCATAGAAGTCTTCAGGGTTGAAGTCTTCAGCGCTGGGAGCTATCTCGGTGCGGCGGTCGTCGCCGTATTTGGCGATGAGGTCCTGCATCTCGTCCTTGATGATGCCAAACTGCAGGCTCTCGTCCGCAAGGATGGCCTGAAGGTGGTGGATCAGAGCTTCGAGATCATCGTACTGGGCCTGGAGCTTGTCTCTCTCGAGACCAGTTAACTGACGCAGACGCATCTCGACTATGGCATCGGCCTGCGGCTCGGTGAAACCGAACTTCTCCATCAGGCCGTCGCGTGCTTCCTGAACTGTCTTGGATGCACGGATATGCTCGATGATGAGGTCGATGATGTCAAGTGCCTTCAGCAGACCTTCTAGGATATGGGCCTTCTTCTGGGCTGCGTCAAGGTCGAAGCGGGTCCTGCGGAGAACCACTTCGTGGCGGTGGCGCACGAAATATTTGATGAGGTCCTTGAGGTTGAGCAGCTTCGGGCGGCCGTCCACAAGGGCGATGTTGTTGACGGAGAAGCTGGCCTGCAGCTGTGTGTACTTGAACAGGGTGTTCAGCACTACGTTGGCCACGGCTCCCATCTTCAATTTTATGACGATGCGCATACCCTTGCGGTCGCTCTCGTCATTGATGTATGAAATTCCGTCGATCTTCTTGGCCTCCACAAGCTCGGCAATCTTCTCGATCAGTTCTTTCTTGTTGATCTGATAAGGAATCTCTGAAACCACAATGGTCTCGCGGCCGCTTTCAGAAACCTCTATGTCAGTCCTGGAACGGACTACGATCCTTCCGCGTCCGGTCTCGAATGCGTCACGGATTCCTGAAAGGCCCTGGATGATGCCTCCGGTGGGGAAGTCGGGGCCCTTGACGTGCTCCATCAGGCCTTCGACAGTTATGTCGGGATCGTCTATATAGGCGCAGATTGCGTTGCAGACTTCAGTGAGGTTGTGCGGAGCCATATTTGTGGCCATACCGACAGCGATGCCGGCGGCGCCGTTAAGCAGCAGAAGCGGAGCCTTCGCGGGAAGCACAGTGGGTTCCTGCAGGGACTCATCAAAGTTCGGCATGAAGTCGACGGTGTCTTTATCGAGGTCTTCAAGCACTTCTTCGGCCAGTTTTTCCAGTTTGGCCTCAGTATAACGCATTGCAGCGACCGGGTCGCCGTCTACGCTTCCGAAGTTACCCTGTCCGAAGACAAGGGGATATCTCATATTCCAGGGCTGCGCAAGGCGGGCCATGGCGTCATATACGCTGGAATCACCGTGAGGGTGATATTTACCGAGAACCTCACCTACGATACGGGCGGACTTCTTGGTGCTTCCGCTTGAGCCGACGCCCAACCCTTCCATTCCGAACAGCACACGCCTGTGAACGGGCTTCATACCGTCCCGGACATCCGGGAGGGCACGTGAAACTATCACCGACATAGAATAGTCTATGTAGGCGCTTTTCATCTCCGACTCAACGCTAATTGGAATCAGGCGCTCGGTGGGTTCTTCTACAATGTTGTTTTCTTCAAAATCCATCTAAAAACTTCTCTTCAAATATCGGGTAAAGATACGAAAATATTTATAAGGGGCAAGAAGAATCTATCAACAGATTCTAAGAACTTTCATACCTTTACACCATGACTTTCGCAGACGAATTCGCCGGATTCATAGCCGCCCAGGGAATATCCTGCAGCAGAGAGGATTTGCTTTTTTCTTTTCCCGAGAAGGGAATAGACATAAGGCTTGTCCCCATCGACGGATTCGAGCGTCCGGAACGCAAGAAAGGAACCATTTATCTTTATGAGGACAGATGGCGGACATCTGGGCAGTATATCAGGGAAAGGATACTGGCGCATCTTGGCATTTACAGAAAGGTTTTCGCAAGAAAATGCGATATAAAGCGGATAGACGCCGTCTCGGCCGCCGCATTCCTTGACTGCCACCACAGCTACGGCACCGCAAAGGCAAAATATAAATACGGTATGTTCCTGGGCAGCGAACTCGTGGCCGTGTCGCTGTTCTCATCCCCCCGCACCATTCCCAGGGACATCGAAGGCAGGCAGGTGCCGCTGCGCTCTTTCGAATGGGTGCGCTACGCCAGCCTTTCCGGCAGCCGCATTTCCGGCGGGATGAGCCGAATGCTTGTCCGTTTCGTCGAAGACACCAATCCGGATGAAGTGATGACCTATGCCGACCTGGAGTGGTCAGACGGCTCGGTCTATTCACGGATGGGGTTCCACGAGGCAGGGCTTCGTGAACCGGTGACCTTCTGGGTCAATCCCGTCACTTTTGCCCGGGAGCGCACGCCCGACTGCGGAGGAGTAAAAATCAGAAACTTCGGCAGCCTGAAATACTTGAAACAATATATAAAACCATAATTATGAAAAAGTTCTTCATTGCTTTACTTGCGGTTTCCGCATTATTCTGCACATATGACGCGATGGCCCAGGAAGCCGACCCCTGGGACAGCTCCCAGGTTTTTGCAGTCCGCGACACACAGACCCTCGCACTTGATTTCTATTTTCCCCAGCATCAGCAGAAGTCAGACTCGCTCAGGCCGTGCATGATATTCGTCTATGGCGGAGGCTTCGTTGACAACAACCAGCGCAGCCCCTTCTACACAAAGTTCTGCCGCGCTATGGCCGAAGCGGGATATGTGACGGTTGCAAGCGACTACCGTCTCGGCCTCAGGGATTTCCACGGTGGAAGCATACTCAAGATGATGGAGCCTGTCCGCAATTCCATCGACATCGCCACAGAAGACCTTTTTGCTGCGATTGACTATATCCTCCGCAACGCCGAAGCGCTGCGCATCGACAAGGACAGGATAATACTCTGCGGCAGCAGCGCCGGCGCCATTTCCGTGCTTCAGGCCAACTATGAACTGAGCAACCGCACCCCGATGACGGCCGCAATGCCAGCCGACTTCCGCATTGCCGGCGTGATTTCTTTCTCGGGAGGAGTCTTCTCAAGCAAGGGCGAATGCAAATACGAAGTCCACGACCCCGCCCCCACATTCTTTATGCACGGCGACGCCGACAGGCTGGTACCCTACAACAAGATACAGATCTTCCGTCTTGGAATGTTCGGCAGCAAGCCGCTGGCTGCAGGTTTCAAGGATGCCGGATATCCTTACTGCTTCGCCACTTTCATCAACCATTCGCACGAGGTCGCAGGGTTCCAGATGGAGCAGTTCGACGCAGTGATGTGGTTCATCGACAACTATATTGACAAGGGATGCAACTGGCAGATCGATATGGAGATAAACAATATGGACCACAAGATCGGCAAGGTTTACGCAAATCCCCAGCAAGCCTATTCGAGCGGATTCTGATGCCGGATGATAGGTTTCTTCAATTTTATTTCATAAATTTGAGTGATTATTTGCGAATTTTCTGATTATAAAATTCACTATATGACTAACACAAAAGCTACAAATTTCAGGTGGGTGATATGCTCCATGCTGTTCCTGGCGACAACGGTCAATTATCTGGACCGTCAGGTGCTCTCACTGACCTACGATGAATTCATCAAGCCGGAATTCCACTGGACTGATGCAAACTACGGTACAATCACCAGCTTCTTCTCTATCTTCTATGCGCTCGTCAGCCTCTTCGCCGGCAAGTTCATCGACTGGATGGGAACGAAGAAGGGCTACCTGATCGCCATCGGAGTATGGTCATTCGGTGCCGTCCTGCACGCCGCCTGCGGTTGGGCCACCACCCTTTTCGTTGACGGTGTCGACAGCGTTGCAGCCCTCAGGGCAGTTGAAGCCGGAAGCAACGTCGCGCTAGCCATATCGACGGTATCCGTCTACATGTTCCTGTTCTGTCGAGGCATATTGGCCCTTGGTGAGTCCGGAAACTTCCCGGCCGCCATCAAGACGACTGCCGAATATTTCCCGAAGAAGGACAGGGCTTTCGCGACTTCTATTTTCAACGCCGGTGCATCTGTAGGCGCTCTCGCAGCTCCTCTCTGCATCCCCGCTCTCGCAAAGAACCTCGGATGGGAAATGGCATTCATCATCATCGGTGCCATCGGTTTCGTATGGATGTTCTTCTGGGCATGGCTCTACAATAAGCCTGAAAAGAGCAAATACGTGAATGCCGCCGAGCTCGAGTATATACACCAGGATGACGCTGAAGAAAAAGCCGAAGCTGCAAAAGCCGCCGCTGCCGCGAAAGAAGAGAAATCAATTTCTTTCCTGCAGTGCTTCAAATACAAACAGACCTGGAGCTTCATCACCGGCAAGTTCTTTACTGACGGTGTATGGTGGTTCTTCCTGTTCTGGGCTCCTTCATATTTTGCAAACCAGTTCGGAATCAAAGCATCCAGCCCTAAAGGCCAGGCTCTCATCTTCACTCTTTACGCAATCGTTACAGTAGTTTCCATCTTTGGAGGATATCTGCCGAAACTGTTCGTAGAGAAGAAAGGAATGCACCCTTATCCCGGCCGTATGCTCGCTATGCTGATTTTTGCCTTCTTCCCCATCGCTGCGCTCTTTGCCCAGCCTCTCGGACAGATCAGCCCCTGGTGGCCGGCTATCCTCATCGGTCTGGCAGGTGCTGGACACCAGGCTTGGTCAGCAAACCTCTACTCTACCATCGGTGATATGTTCCCGAAAGGTGCCATCGCATCGATCACAGGTATCGGCACCATGGCCGGAGGTATTGGTTCAATGATTGTCCAGAAAGTTGCAGGTAACCTCTTCACATATGCAGAAAACGCCGGTTCAGCCTTCACCTTCCTCGGCTTCGAAGGCAAGCCCGCAGGATATTTCGTAATCTTCTGCTACTGCGCCGTCGCTTATCTGATTGGATGGATCATAATGAAATCTCTCGTTCCGAAGTACAAACCTATCGAGGTATAGCCTTCATAGGTAAATGCGAAAAAGGCAGCCGATTCGGTTGCCTTTTTTATTAGGACTATCCCGTCGCGTCGCGACGCAGGGGTCCGGGGGCAGAGCCCCGTAGAAACTGTGCTCCCGGAGCACAAAAAAACGACAGCGAATCGCTGCCGTTTTTTTCGTGCTCCCTCAGGGTCTCGAACCCTGGACCCCAACATTAAGAGTGTCGTGCTCTACCAACTGAGCTAAGGAAGCATTCCCGATTGGGATTGCAAAGGTAGTCAACTTTTTCTAAGTTGCAACCTCAATTTTAAAACTTTTCTAAATTTGTAGCAGAAGATTTAAGAAAAGATGGATTTTACCAAGATACTTCAGA
>JAEEGG010009679.1_pt1 | contig 21535 bp, 17 predicted proteins | sample 9134161 | NCBI WGS metagenome assembly JAEEGG01 (sample SAMN16246543, study PRJNA631951) | gut metagenome | biome: gut microbiome; feature: rumen; material: CR-attached | host: Bos | place: Iran: Karaj | collected 2018-10
GGAGACGGAGCAGTGGTTTCTGACCGAACCGCTCTTCTTCACCGTCTATTGTTCGCACCGGCTGACCATCAATCCCAATATGTTGTGCGCCCTGCGTTCTGGACAGGGACGTATTGAATACAACCCGGAACTAATTGACCCAATGCCTGACCATCAGTTGAGGGCCTTGCTGAGCGTGGAGATGATTCGCATACTGCTGAAGCACCCCTACTCCCGTCAGCCACTGGGTTGTCCGGGCATAGCGCTGAAGATGGCGAGTGACATGGTCATTGCGCCTGCCTATAATCTGACTTGGGCAGGTCTGACACATCCCCACGATTTCGATTTGCCCACAGGACAGCACTTTGAGTGGTATGCCAACCGACTGAGCGCGATGGGAATCCACAAGGATGGACCAGCACCCAGCGAAGGAGATTCCAGTACTGATGGTGAAAAAGGAGAAGGTAGTTCAGCTTCTTCTTCGGCGGAAACTTCTGAGAAGCAAGGCGAAGATTCAGCAGGTGGCGATAGAAGCCTCACCCCCACCCCCGGCCTCACCCCTACCCCCTCTCCAAAGGGCGAGGGGAACTTTAAGGGCGAGGGGAGTGATTACCAGAGAGAGAATGAAAAACAGGGCGAAAGTGGGCAAGAAGGTGAAAACGGACAACAAGAGGCTTCCGACTACACTTCATTGTGGGAAGAAGATGCATTCATGGGCCAGCAGATTACGGACATCATCCATAGCACCACACAATGGGGTAGTCTGCCACTAAACATGGTGGAACTTATCCAGAAAGCCGCCGAAGGTAAGATTGACTATCGTAATGCCTTGCGTGCTTTCCGCAGTTCCATTCTCTCGCAGAAACGTCACCTCACCCGCATGTATCCCAGCCGGCGCTTTGGCTTCGAGCAGATGGGCAGCCGCTATGAATTCACTACCCGCCTACTGGTGGCCATCGACACGAGCGGGTCGGTAGGTTCAGACGAGTTAGGACGTTACTATCGCATCATCACCACCTTCTTCAAATATGGTATTCAGGAGATAGATGTGCTGATGTTCGATTTCGATGTACAAGGAGAGCCCGTTACCCTGAAAGAAGCACAGAAGAACAAACAGACATTTGAGGTGAAGGGACGTGGCGGCACAAACTTTCAGGCTCCCGTCAATTATGTGGCAGAGCACCCCGGCTACGACGGCCTTATCATCATGACTGATGGTTATGCCCCCGTTCCCTCTGTACCTGCCTTTCTGAAAACAAAACTTCTTTGGGTCATTGACAACGAACCATCCTACAAGCAACACTACGATGCGTTGCGCAAAACGGGACGTGTCTGTCTAATAGAATTATAAAACTCTTTGTGATAATAATAGCACATATTATGAAAAAGATTTTAGCACATAGCGAGAAAGACGCACAGAAGCGTCGCGCTGCATTTGAAGAACGTTACGCAGTCTTTAGCGGGCATCACTTAAGCCTTGAAGGAATCAAGCGAAAAGTGAATCCCAATCTAGAGATTAAGTATCTCTGTTATTATTTGGGTGAGTCAAATAAATTCAGCGGGAAGCCTAACCCTATCGTTTGTCTGGCTGATGGTAAGTTCTCATTTTCGGGACAAGGCATTCGAGAAGCCTTAAAGAAAATGGGAGCCGACTTGAGCCAGTTCAAGATGGAGGTGCAGGAAACAGCAAGAGATGCAGATGGCCAATCACGTCTGGTCGCATACAAAAAACGTAAGAATGTCTATACCCAGACCTGCACACTTACCTACAAGGGCATTGAAATGGAAATTACTCGATGGTATGTCAAGGATTCGCCCTTCGGGTTGTTCGAGATTATGCCAGCCAAGCAGATGTTGTGCTATGTTTCCGAACATTTTAAACGGGACGAACGCTTTAATCTGTTCGTCCTTCGCGACGATGAGTTCTACTTGCTGGATCTGCCGACATTGCTGATGGATCTCGCGCTTGAATATCAATTGCGTGAAGAAGAAATCATCTTTCATGCAAAGCAACAGCGCATTTCCACAATGCAAACGTCCGTCCTCGACGAAGACCATATCATGCTCGATGCTATCGATGAAGCTACAGTGGAAAGAATCATTAAGGAGAGTGAACAAAAAGGATTGGATAAGGAAGAGACTTTTAAAGTGCTTGTCGACCCCTGGATGGAGGCCATTCACGATTATCTTGCACAGATGACCAGCAAATATAAAGATTTCGTTTATATGTTCAATCTGGAAATAGAGCCTGGTGTTAATGGTTATTCGTCATCTCTTTTTACACGCACTGGTAAATACAATACTGGAACAGGAATTGCACCCCAGGTCCCCTTCAAGAAGCTTTGCGAGGAAAGACAACTGGAAGTCAGCTATACGTTTTCTAAAAACCCATGTTTGAGTTGTCCTGTCAGACGCCAAACCGTTGCTTGTTTCACCGTTGAAGACTCAGAAATCATCATTGACGAGGTTTTATACGATCAGCTTTGGCACAAAGATCAACTAATCATCTACCCCAATGCCAAAGACCGACGCTTCCAACTGCAAATATCAGGTTCTATTGGTCTTCATGCGTTGGTAGGTTACCTCAAACAAATGCCTGCTCTTTGCCAGCAGATGAATAAATTTGCAGAATCTTTGAATTTTTGACAAAACATTACTATATTACGATAAACAATCATTTCAAAACAATTAGATTATGGCAAACATTTGTGTTACCAATTATGTCATCGAGGGCGAGAAGACGGAGCTTGATGCATTGTATGAGAAAATGAAGAAACTGCAGGACGGTGGAGCCCCAGTGGAGTATGCAACAGGATTAGGTCTGCTGGTCGAAGCTTTGGGTAAAGACCCCAATGAAGTGATGTGCCGCGGTGGATGGACAGAACTCGAACGCTCGGGTGACATCCTGCGCACGACCTTCGAGACAGCCTGGACACCCTGTTTTGAGGTGATTCAACTGTTGAAAAGCGTATATCCCTCGCTCCGCATCTACTACAAAGCCGAAGAGCCGGCCAATGGCGTCTATCTGAAAAACGATACCGATGGCAAGTACTTCCCTGAAACAGAAGCCGACGGCGCCCCCTTCGTCTTGATGACCGAGGAACAAGAGCAACTGCAAGCCCGTCTCATCCGCTGTATTAAAGATGGTAGCATAGGAATTAAGGTAAGCAAAGATAATGAAAAAGGCTGAATTGGAAAAAGTCATCGTCAGTTCGTTCCCCATTTACGAACTGTTGCAGATTCGCATCGAGGGACATCGGTATCCTCGCCGGCGAATCTGTCAGCAGCGGTTAGGTTTCTTCGACACGAAGGAACATGCCGAGGAAGCCATGCTTTCAACTATCGAGTTTCAGAAGAAGGTTCACACTTCCATCCCGTCTGCTACAGCGTGTTCCGGCCAACCCATCCCGTTCCTGAGAAAAAATTGCAACCCAGCTAAGGGCAAATCTGGAAGAATACCACACTTAAAAAATAATTTGTTTCTTCCTGTTTTTAATATCACAATATCACTATTTAGTAATATGCTGAATACCTGGTGGTTGCGCGTGATATTGCAATATCACTCAATATCACATGTCATTTGTCGTCATACGATAAAACCAATTTCATTATTATTTGGACGTGTGACATGCTGTGATGTTCAATATCACTCTATTTCTTGTTAGGTATCAGATAATTGTATAAGCCGTGATATTGTGATAATGATTTCATAAAAAACAATATGGAAATCGGTTTCACTCCTTCACTAGCCTGAAAACCATTAGTATTCAGAATCATGCAGGTGAAACCGCGGTTTCACTTCGGTTTCATCCTTCCTACGGATGTCATCTCCCTATTCCTCGGTATGCAAAATATGCCTGGTTGAAGAGTGATTAGGCCCTAATCACTCAGCAAAAACCTATCTTTTACCCACCCCTCTCCGAAATGAAGGGATGGATTCATAAGTGATTGTGGGTGAAACCGAAATGAAACCGCGGTTTCACCCGTATCAAACTGAACGTTAGGGGCTTACAAGCTAGTGAAGGTGTGAAACCGATTTGCATGGTTGTTGAATCAAATAATCTTTATTTTTGCAGCAGAATTTGATCCCGTTGGATTGAATATCCCTGTAGGCTGGCGCCTGCCATCCTACAAAATCTTAAAAGGCTCCAAAGAATTTAAAGGCAAGTTTTATTCTTTGAAACCTTTTAATCTTTCGTGATCCCGTTGGGATTCAAACCCAAGACCTTCAGAACCGGAATCTGACGCTCTATTCAGCTAAGCTACGGGACCGGTGGTTGTAAAAGTTGTGCAAAGGTACGCAAAAAAAATGAAAAAGGAGACGTGAACGGTGAAAAGTTTGGAGAATTATAATCTTTTAATGATTAGCGGAGTGTGCATTTTGTTAGTGGAAATCAAGAAAATGCTATCATTTTGCAAAAATAATCGGCAATTTTGCTTGCGTTTTAACATAAAATCTGTACCTTTGCATGCGCAAATCGCTAAAATGTAAATTGTCAAGCATCAAATAGTAAATTGTAAATCGTCAAATTGTAAATACTAAAGATGAGTCAACTGATAAAACCAAAAGGATACCAGTCGCTGCTGGACATGAAGCAGACGGAGCAGGGCATTAAACTGATTAAGGAGTTCTTTCAACAGAACCTCTCGACGGAGCTGAGACTTCGCCGTGTGACGGCTCCGCTGTTTGTGCTGCAGGGCTTGGGTATTAACGACGACCTGAATGGCGTGGAGCGTGCTGTGACGTTTCCCATCAAGGACTTGGGCGATGCCCGTGCCGAAGTGGTGCATTCGCTGGCAAAGTGGAAGCGCCTGTCGCTGGCTGAATATCATATAGAGCCGGGCTACGGCATCTATACGGACATGAATGCTATCCGTGCTGACGAGGAGTTGGACAACCTGCATTCGCTGTATGTTGACCAGTGGGACTGGGAGGCTGTGATTACGAAGGAGCAGCGGACGGTAGCGTTCCTGAAGAATGTGGTGGAGCGCATCTATGCTGCCATTCGCAGAACGGAGTACCTGACTTGTGAGACGTACCCGCAGATTAAGCCTTTCCTGCCGGAGAAGATTCACTTTATCCATGCTGAGGAGCTGCTGAAGATGTATCCTGACAAGACGCCGAAGGAGCGTGAGGATGCTATCTGTGAGAAGTATGGTGCGGTATTTATTATAGGTATCGGCGGTAAGTTGTCGAACGGTGAGAAGCACGACGGTCGTGCTCCTGACTATGACGACTGGACAACGGTGGGCGAGAACGGCTTGGAGGGTCTGAATGGCGACATTCTGATATGGTATCCGGTGCTGGAGCGCTCGTTCGAGCTGTCGTCGATGGGTATTCGTGTCGATAAGGAGGCGTTGCTCCGTCAGTTGGCCATAGAGGGCAAGGAGGAGCGCAAGACGCTGTATTTCCACCAGAAGCTGCTGAACGATGAGTTGCCGCTGTCTATCGGTGGCGGTATCGGTCAGAGTCGTCTGTGTATGGTGCTGCTGCACAAGGGTCACATCGGCGAGATTCAGGCTTCTATCTGGCCTGACGAAATGCGGACCGAGTGCAAGAAGTTAGGAATGACGTTGATTTAGTTTACGGTTTACAGTTTACGGTTTACAGTTTACGGTTTACAGTTTACAGTTTACAGTTTACTGTTTACAGTTTACGGTTTACAGTTACGGTTAGGCTAATTCAAGGTTAAGGAATTCCCTCAATTTTGCGATTGAGGGATTTTCTTTTTCCATCTCTTCGTATTGCTCGCGACGGGAGAGGATGCGCTCCTTTTCGTGCTTCTCGGCAATGCGCATGGAGAAGGTGATACTCTTATTGTGAAGGTAGAGTTTGAGGGTGTTGACGATGCTGCCCTTGATTTCTTCCATCTGCTCCATGGCGACTTGGTTGTCAACGACGACTTCTATGGTAGGGAACTCCGTGATGACGGGGTTCATGTTCTTCATGCGGTTGGCAATGCCGCTGAGCTTCTGGGGCATGCGGTTGCACATGGACATCCACTGCAGCTCCAGGTCTTGCTGGGTGAACTGTTGCTGTTCGTCCTTGGCAGCGGCGTTGGGGTCGTTGGGATCCAGCGTGCCCGGTATGATGTGCATCTTACGCTGCTCACTGTTGTTGCGGAGATTTTTCCATGAGAAGCTGACAGCCGACTTCAGCTGCGGTCGGCCTGCCGACTGGGCAGTGGGCTGAGAGGTTGGCTTGGAGCTTTTGGGATTCTGAGAGTTTTGAGAGTCTTGAGAGTTCTGGGAACTTTGGGGTGATGCAACAGGCTCAGCCGCAGCTACCTGTGGGGCTGCTTTCTTGGGCTGAGACTGTTGTATCAAGTGCTTAAACAGGGATTTCAGTCTTCTGGGCTTACGCCCACTGGCTGGCCCCTCGTCAGGCTGTGTGATTTGTGCAATCTCGATGAGTGTCAACTCTACCAGCAGGCGCTTGTTGCTGGACTGCCGATAGTTGATGTCGCACTGGTTCATGAGTTGCAGTGCCTTATATAAGAAAGGTATCTGACAACGCTGTGCCTGTTGCTCGTAGCGCTGGCGCTGCTGGTCGCTGACTTCCAGCAAGGGCAGTGTCTGCGGATCGCGAGCCATCAGCACATTACGAACGTGCTTGGCAAGTCCCTGGATGAGCAGTCCGCCGTCGAAACCCTTGCAGAGCACGGAGTTGAGCAGCACCATGATTTCCATGGCTTTGTTCGCTAAGGCGAGATCGACGATTTGGAAATAGTTCTCTGCATCGAGCACGTTGAGGTCTTCGATGACCTTCTGGTAGGTGATGTTGCCCTGGCAGAATGATACTGCCTGGTCGAAGATGCTCAATGCGTCGCGCATGCCTCCATCGGCCTTCTCGGCAATGACTGCCAGCGCCTCTTCCTCGTAGGTGATGCCCTCACGCTCAGCCACAGACTTCAGGTGGTCGATGGTGTTGCGAACGGTCATGCGCTCGAAGTCGTAAATCTGGCAGCGGCTCAGGATGGTCGGCAGAATCTTGTGCTTCTCGGTCGTGGCCAAAATGAAGATAACGTGTGCGGGCGGTTCCTCCAAGGTCTTCAGGAAGGCGTTGAAGGCTGCCGTTGACAGCATGTGAACCTCGTCGATGATAAACACCTTGTACTTGCCGACCTGTGGCGGGATGCGGGTCTGCTCCATGAGTGTCTTGATGTGCTCTACGGAGTTGTTCGACGCAGCGTCCAGCTCGAAGATGTTGTACGAGCGCTGTTCGTTGAAGGCCTCGCAGCTTTCGCAGTGGCCGCAGGCTTCGCCTTCGTCGGTCGGCGTCAAACAGTTGATAGCTTTGGCGAAGATACGTGCACAGGTGGTCTTGCCGACGCCACGCGGTCCGCAGAACAGGTAGGCATGTGCCAGCTTTCCGCTCTTCACGGCATTCTTCAGCGTGGTGGTCAGCGCCTGCTGTCCTACCACCGTGTCGAACGATGTAGGCCTGTATTTTCGCGCTGAAACAATGTATTCTTCCATGTGTTATAGTATAATTTGTTGCAAAGGTACAAAATAAATTAAAGATTAAACGATGAAAGATGATTTTTTTTTATTATCTTTGCACTCGAAATCAGAAAAAAGCATGAAGAAGATTAAAGAGTTTTACCTCAGACTTTACCTCCGACTCAATCAAATCAAGGGTCTGAAGTACATCGTAGTAGCGGTCCTGGCCGTTGTGTTTATTGGTTTTGTCGATGAGGATAGCGTGTGGCATCATGTAAAAAACACGCAGTATATCAACCACTTGCAGACGGAAATAGACAAATACACGGAGTTGAATCGTCGCAACAAGGCCCAGATAGACATGCTGGACAAAGACCCCAAGGCCATCCAGAAGATAGCCCGTGAGCGCTATTTTATGAAGGCTGACGACGAGGACATCTTTGTGCTGACTGACGACAGTCAGGAATATACTTTTGCCGATGCCGATGAGAGCGTTGAATAAGTGGGAGACAGTGCTGCTCCTGGTGGGCGGCTTGCTGATGGTCGTCGGTTCGGGAGCTTACGTCTTCATGCAGTCGTGGGGACCCTACGCCTTTGCCGTGGGCAGCGTGCTGTTTGTTGCCATGCAGATACGGCAGAAGTATGAAGGTACTGATTTCACGGTGCGCCGTCTGCGCCACATCCTGCTGCTGAGTGACGTGCTGTTCCTTGTGGCAGCCTTCTTGATGTTTGCCAACCAGACGAACTTTTTGGGGTTGAACATGCTCGACTATGTGAAATATATCCATAACAACTGGGTCGTTGTGTTGATGGTGGCAGCCATCTTACAGCTCTATGCAAGCCATCGAATAGCCAACGAACTGGAGAAACACGCAAAAAAACGCTAAATATTTGCGCAAATGTTTTAAATTGCGCAAATATTTTTTCTATTCTCAATATATCGTAGTACATTTGCACGTAGAAAAATGCAATGTCAATGAACAAAATTATATCTCTGTTTGTCGCTGCACTTGTCTTCACCTCCTGTGCGAAGACTTTTAATGTGCAAGGCTCGTCTTCCATTTCAGCACTGGATGGAAGTAAACTATATCTGAAAGCACTGAAAGACGGTGAAATGAAAACCATCGACTCTTGTGACGTGGTGCATGGAAAGTTCCATTTCACGGGTTTGCTGGACACCATCTGCATGGCTAATCTCTATATGGGCGACGAAGGCATCATGCCCGTCGTCTTGGAAGAGGGCGACATCATCGTGAAGCTGGACAATGCCACACAGAGTGTCAGCGGTACGCCGATGAACGATAGCCTTTACAAGTTTATCGATCAGCACAGTCAGGTAACCAACCGCATGAACGAGCTCTCTCACCGCCAGAGTCAGATGTTGCTCGACGGCATCGATGAAGACGAGATTGACCGCCTGCTGAACAAGGAGGCTGCCCAGATAGCCAAGGAGGAGGACGAGCTGGTGACGAAGTTCATTATCAACAACTTCGATAACGTGCTGGGTCCCGGTGTCTTTATGATGGTCACGAGCCAGTATCGCTTTCCTATCCTGACACCGCAGATTGAGGATATCATGTCGAAGGCTACCGATAAGTTCAAGAACGACTCTTATGTGAGCGACTACTATCAGGCTGCCCAGGAGAACGAAGCGCGCATGAACGGTATGACCGATGCAGCGCAGCCGACTTCCGCTCAGCCGGCTCCCCAGCCAGTAGCTCCTCTGACGAATGTTCCGAAGCAATAAGTCCTATGCCTAACCCTTCTGCCGGTAGAACCATTATCCACGGAGGCCGTCTCGTCAACGAAGGTCGCGTAATGGATGGCACCGTCGTCATAGAGGGCGGCAAGATAACCGAGGTGCTGACCTCACACTTTTCACCCCTTCCTTCTGATGATGTGATTGATGCCAAGGGCTGTTTTGTACTGCCCGGCGTCATTGATGACCATGTGCATTTCCGTGAGCCGGGACTGACGCAGAAGGCGGATATCGATACGGAAAGTATGGCTGCAGCAGCCGGTGGCGTCACCAGCTACTTCGACATGCCGAACACCGTGCCCCAGACGACCACCCTTCAGACGCTGGAGGAGAAGTTTCAGTTGGCAGCGCGCAAGAGCCACGTCAACTATTCGTTTTTCTTCGGGGCTACGAACGACAACGTCGATAGCTTTTCGCAGTTGGATGCCTCACGCATTCCTGGCATCAAACTCTTTATGGGTTCCTCGACAGGCAACATGCTGGTTGACGGTCAGCAGGCGCTGGAGCGCATCTTCTCGACGTGTAAGCTACCGCTGATGGTGCATTGCGAGGATACCGCCATCATTCAGCGAAACATGGCGGAAGCGCAAGGAGCATGGGGCGACGACCCTCCCGTTTCGTTGCATGCCATGATACGCAGCGAGGAGGCTTGCCTGTCATCGACACAGAAAGCCGTTGCCTTGGCGAAGAAGTACGGCACCCGACTTCATGTCGCTCACGTCTCGACAGCTGAGGAACTGGAACTCTTCGAACCTTATACTGTTCGTGGCGATGCTGTCGCCACACCCGTCACTGCCGAGGCTTGTGTGGGTTATCTGTACTTTACACAGTTAGACCACGAACGACTCGGTGCAAAGATAAAAGTCAATCCCGCCATCAAGACTCCCGTTGATCAGTTCATGCTGCGCCAGTCGCTGAGCGACGGTCGTATCAGCGTTATTGGAACCGACCATGCACCGCATCTTTTGGAACAGAAGCAGGGCGGCTGCATAAAGGCTGCCAGCGGCATGCCGATGGTGCAGTTCTCGTTGGTTACCATGTTGGAACTGGTTGATGAAGGTGTTCTTTCCATAGCCCGCCTGGTAGAGCTGATGTGTCACAATCCTGCCCGTCTGTTTGGCGTGGAGCATCGCGGTTTCCTGCGCCCAGGCTATCAGGCTGATGTCGTGCTGGTGCGTCCCCGTTCACCATGGATGGTAACGAAGGACGTGATTCTGAGCCGTTGCGGCTGGAGTCCTATGGAGGGCCATGAGTATCAGTGGCGCGTAGAGCGTACGCTGTGCAATGGTCATACCGTTTATTGCGACGGTCAGGTAGATACCTCCTATACAGGAGAAGAGATAGTCTTTCAGCATAAGTTGTAGCGTTAAATAGTTTGATGATATGATTGCCCGTTACGCTATCCCCTTCTTTTTCGTGATGACACTGGTCGTAGCACCCGTGGTCTTCGCCTTGCTCAGTCGATGGCTGCTTCCTAAATATTGGAAGAGAGTCGCGTGCGCGTGTACCTTATTAATATATATATTAGTAGGCTACGGAACATTCGTGGAGTATCCTAACTTCAAGGTTCGCCATGTGGAGTATGTTTCCGCCGACCTGCCCGAGGCATTCGACGGCTATCGCATCGTGATGTTTTCCGATGCTCATGTAGGGACGATGACCGGTCTTTTCGACGGTTTGCTGCAACGGGCCGTTGACAGTATCAATGCACAGCGTGCCGATGCCATTGTCTTTGTTGGCGACCTGGAAAACATTCATCCCGACGAGCTGAAACCACAGCTGGCTACACTCAGCCAGTTGAAGGCGAAAGACGGCGTCTTTAGTGTCCTTGGCAATCACGACTATCCCACCTATCTCGACTGCGATGAGGCTATGAAAAAGCAATGTCTCCAGCAGACAACAGCGTTGGAACGCCAGACGGGGTGGCAACTGCTGCTCAACGAGCATCGGGTCATCCTCCGACCTAAGAAAGGCGTGGTGGCACAACAGCGTAGCGACTCTGACAGCATTGTTATTGCTGGTATGGAGAACTGGGGAAAGGTGAAGCGCATGCCGCGGCGTGGCGATGTGAAGAAAACACTGGAGGGAATCGACTGTCAAACGTTTGCCGGTGAAGGTCAGTGCGTTGGCGTTCCCTTTATTCTCATGCTGCAGCACGATCCCACTTGCTGGCGCAAGCATATCCTTCCCGAGAGTCATGCACAGCTGACGCTGAGCGGACATACCCACGGCGGACAGTTCTCGCTGTTTGGCTGGTCGCCGGCAACCTTTTCCTATACCGAATGGGGAGGCATGGCCTACGAAGGACCTCGTGCCATCTACGTGTCGGTAGGTCTTGGCGCCTTGATACCTTTCCGCCTGAATATGACTGGCGAGATAGTGGTCGTTACGTTGAGGAAGAGGTGAGATGTAAGATGTTAGATGTAAGATGTAAGAAGTAAGATGTAAGAAGAACCATGAAATATTTGTATCGCATTTATCAATTGTTGGTGGCTGTGCCCGTGACCATCCTGATGACCATCCTTACTGCCATTGAGGTAGGACTGGGAACAACCTTTGGCAACGGCCACTTCTGGGGTTATTATCCGGGACGTTGGTGGGCTCGAGTGATTACACGCGCCTTCTTGCTGCCAGTTAAAGTGGAGGGTAGGGAACACCTGGAGCCTAACCAGTCGTACGTCTTTGTGGCTAATCATCAGGGAGCTTTCGACATCTTCCTCATCTACGGCTTCTTGGGTCGTAACTTCAAGTGGATGATGAAGTACCAGATTAACAAGATTCCCTTTGTGGGCTATGCCTGTCGCAAATCGCACCAGATTATGGTCGATAAGCGTGGAGTGGGGAAGGTGCGCCAGACTTACGAGTCTGCCCGCCACATCTTGGAAACGGGAAACTGTTCGGTGGTCGTGTTTCCGGAGGGTGCCCGCAGTTTTACGGGTCACATGGGATTATTCAAAAAGGGCGCCTTCGCACTGGCTGATGAGTTGCAGTTGCCGGTTGTTCCACTGACCATCAACGGGTCGTTCGACGTGATGCCTCGCACGAAGGACTGGCACTTTGCCACGTGGCATCCTCTGTCGCTGACCATTCATCAGCCCGTCTATCCTATCGGACAAGGAACGCAGAACGTGCAGGCAACGATGAGCCAAGCCTACGACAGCGTCATGTCAGCCCTTGAACCTCAGTACCAGGGCTATGTAGAGAATCCAGACCAATAGGGTTTTAAGAAAGGTGTGGGTACTTGCGCATCCAGCCGTCCCACCGCAATCGCATGACGCCGAAGAATGCTTCTCCGAAGATGCCACCCGACATCTTGCTGACACCCTCGCGGCGGTTGACAAAGATAACCGGCACTTCCTTGATTTTAAAGCCAATCTTATAAGCGGTGAATTTCATCTCAATCTGGAAGGCATAGCCCTTGAAGCGAATCTTGTCCAGTTCGATGGTTTGCAACACACGGCGCTTGTAGCACTTGAAACCGGCGGTCGTGTCGTGAACCTGGAAGCCTGTCACCAAGCGGACATACTTCGAGGCGAAGTAAGACATGAGGACGCGCCCGATGGGCCAGTTGACGACATTGACGCCCGACACGTAGCGTGAGCCGATGGCCACGTCGTAGCCCTCGTCAGCACAAGCCGAATAGAGGCGGGGCAGGTCGTTGGGGTCGTGGCTGAAGTCGGCATCCATCTCGAAGATGTACTGGTAGTCGCGCTCCAGGGCCCACTTGAAGCCTTTGATGTAAGCGGTTCCCAATCCCAGTTTTCCACTGCGCTCCTCGAGGAACAGCCGGTCGGCAAATTCCTCCTGTGCCATCATGCCCTTGACGATGGCTGCCGTACCGTCGGGTGAACCGTCGTCGATAATCAGAATGTGGAAACACTTCTCCAAGCCGAAGACGGCGCGGATAATCTTCTCGATGTTCTCCTTCTCGTTATACGTAGGAATGATGACGATGCTGTCGCTCTGGTGTGTCATAATGAATGCTGTGTCTTAAAAACGCATGCAAAGTTAGTGATTTTTTCTGCAAATAGCAATATATAATGCAAAAATTGATACTTTTTAAGTCATAATCCTTTCTTGGACGATGCTGATTTCATAAATTCTTTGTACCTTTGCACCTCAAAGATGAAGATACAAGAATTGCTGCAACGCTATGGTGCATCGTCGCAAGTCGGTGCCTTGGCAAAAGTGTTAGGGGAAAAAGAGGTGAAGACCATTTTCCTCGAGGGACTATTGTGCTCGTCGGCACCGATGGTGTTTGCAAGCCTCTCCCAAAGGAAAGGAAATGGTAGCGATTCTCTTCTCTTTATTCTTCAGGACGCTGACGAGGCGGGCTATTTCTACCACGACTTAGTGCAACTATTAGGCGATAGGCAAGTACTTTTCCTGCCGTCCAGCTATCGGCGTGCCGTCAAGTACGGACAGCGCGATGCTGCCAGCGAGATACTGCGCACGGAAGTGCTGTCGAGACTCTCTTCTCTCCCCTCATCTTCCACCTCTCACCTCTATATCGTCTCCTATCCTGAGGCGGTTGCCGAACTGGTGGTCTCGAAGAAACAGTTTGACGACCGCACGCTCATCTTGCAGCAAGGCGATAGCATCGACGTGGATCAGACGGCGCAGCAGTTGCGCGACTTAGGATTCCAAGAGGTTGACTATGTCTATGAACCCGGACAGTTTGCCTTGCGAGGCAGTATTCTTGACGTCTATTCGTATAGTAGCGAGTTGCCTTTCCGTATCGACCTTTTCGGCGATGACATTGATTCTATCCGTACTTTTGAGGTGGAGACCCAGCTGTCGAAGGACAAGTGTCAGCAGGTGTCGATAGTGCCTGAGATGGCAGTGATAGAGGAGAAGGTGCCTTTCCTCTCCTTCCTGCCCGACGATACCACGGTGGTGTTCCGTAATTTCCAGTTTGTCTGCGACTCGGTGGCTCGCATCTATGAGGAAGGCTTCTCCAAGCAGGCGCTGACAGAACGCTTGGAGGGTGCTACCGAACAAGAGCAGCACGACATCATGCTGGAAATGAAGAAGGAGGCACAGCTGGTCAGCGGTCAGCAATTCTTGCGCGACGTCCTTCGCTTTCGGCATGTCATCCTGCGAGCCGACAAGGAGGCAGAAAGCAGGGATGAGCGTACGGCGACCATTCGCTTTGACATCTCGCCGCAGCCCCAGTTCCACAAGAACTTCGAACTGCTGCAGCAGTCGTTGAACCAATATCTTGACGCGGGCTATCAGCTATGCATCCTTGCCGACAGCAAGAAGCAACTGGAACGTCTGCGCGACATCTTCAGTGGCGAGAGCGATAGGGTAGAGATTAGCGGTGAGAGAGGAGCTGTGCTTTTCGATGCTGTCGAAAAGACCCTCCACGAAGGTTTTGCCGACAATAGCCTGAAGTTGTGCGTCTTTACCGACCATCAAATATTCGACCGTTTCCACAAATACAGCCTGCGCTCCGACAGAGCCCGTGGTGGCAAGGTAGCGCTGACACTCAAGGAGATTCAGCAGTTCGAGATTGGCGACTACGTAGTGCATATCGACCACGGCGTCGGAAAGTTCGGCGGTCTGGTGCGCATGCCTCAGGGTGACGGCTATCAGGAGATGATTAAGATCATCTACGACGGCGGAGGTTCCATCTATGTATCGATACATTCTTTATATAAGGTGTCGAAGTACAAGGCGCAAGACGGGGGGCAACCGCCACGGCTGTCGCATTTGGGAACTGGTCAGTGGGAACGCATGAAGGAGCGCACCAAGGCAAAGCTGAAGGATATTGCCCGCGACCTCATCAAACTCTATGCGGCCCGCCGTAGGGAACGAGGCTTCGCCTTCTCGGCAGACACCTTCATGCAACAGGAGCTGGAGGCCAGTTTCCTGTATGAAGATACGCCCGACCAGCTGAAAGCAACTAACGATGTGAAGGCCGATATGGAGAAGGCACAGCCCATGGACCGCTTGGTTTGCGGCGATGTGGGATTTGGCAAAACCGAAGTGGCGGTGCGTGCGGCGTTCAAGGCGGCTTGCGACTCTAAGCAGGTAGCGGTGCTGGTGCCTACTACCGTACTGGCGTATCAGCACTACCAGACTTTCTCCAACCGACTGAAGAACTTGCCGGTCAGAGTGGATTATCTCTCCAGGGCTCGCACGACGAAACAGACCACAGCCATCCTGAAGGATTTGGCCGACGGCAAGATAGATATTCTTATCGGTACGCATAAGCTCATCGGGAAAACGGTGAAGTTCAAAGACTTGGGATTGCTGATTATTGATGAGGAACAGAAATTCGGTGTCTCTACCAAAGAGAAGTTGCGCCAGATGAAAACCAATGTCGATACGCTGACGATGACGGCAACACCTATTCCGCGAACCCTACAGTTCTCGCTGGTGGGAGCCCGTGACCTCAGCATCATCCAGACACCGCCTCCCAACCGCTATCCCATCCAGACGGAGATTCACACCTTCGGACCGGAAGTGATAGCCGACGCCATTAATTTCGAAATGTCGCGCAACGGTCAGGTGTATTTCGTCAATCCGCGCATCAACGACCTGCAGCGCCTGAAGGAGATGATAGAAAAATATGTTCCTGACGTGCGCATTGCCATTGGTCATGGACAGATGAAGCCTGAAGAACTGGAGAAGATTATCTTTGACTTCATCAACTACGACTATGACGTGCTGCTTTCTACCACTATCGTAGAGAACGGTATCGATATTCCTAATGCGAATACTATTATTATCAATGGTGCCCACCACTTCGGACTCTCCGACCTGCATCAGATGCGTGGTCGTGTAGGTCGAGGCAACCGCAAGGCGTTCTGTTACCTGTTGGCACCGCCCTTGGCAGCTCTTCCCGTGGAGAGCCGCCGACGCTTGGAGGCTTTGGAGAACTTCAGCGACTTGGGCAGCGGTATTCATATTGCCATGCAGGATTTGGACATCCGTGGTGCCGGCAATCTGCTGGGTGCCGAACAGTCGGGTTTCATCGCAGACTTAGGCTACGAGACGTATGTCAAGATATTACAGCAGGCGGTGGTGGAGCTGAGGAATGAAAAGACCGATGCCCAGCCTCTCCCAGTGAGGGAGGGGGTGGAGGAGGGCCTCTGGGTCTCCGACTGTGCGTTGGAGAGCGACCTTGAGCTGTACTTCCCTGACCAGTACGTGCCCAGCGACTCTGAGCGCATGTTGTTGTACCGGGAACTGGACAGTCTCCATACCGATGAACAGGTGGCAGCCTATCGTACGAGACTCATCGACCGTTTCGGTCCTGTGCCTCATGTGGGAGAGGAACTGATGCGCGTCGTCTCTCTTCGTTGTCTGGGGAAATCGATGGGTTGTGAAAAGGTAATCCTCAAACAGTCGCGCATGACGCTTGTCTTCGTCAGTCAGGACAGCAGTCCTTTCTATCAGAGCAGTACCTTCGACCGTATTCTTTCTTTTGTAGCACATCACCCGCGTCGCTGCCAGTTCCGTGAGATAAACGGGCGTCGCTCTATGGTGGTCAGCGATGTTCCTACTATCGATGCTGCCGTACAACTGTTAGCCTCCATCTGACATATTGGCGCATGTTTACGACAAAATGTCAGTAAACTATACATTGGCATTGTAGTTGCATATTCTTAGGTGAGAGCCGCAAGGCAATCGAAAAAGAATTAACATGTACAACTATTTAAAAGTATAATTAGGAGGTAACGATTATGATGCCAATGATGAGAAGTAACAACTGGATTCCTACAGTGTTCAACGATTTGTTCTACAATGACTATATGCCGAAGGCTAATTGCACGGCACCTGCCATCAATGTGAAAGAATCAGATAAGGCTTATACCGTAGAGCTGGCTGCTCCAGGTATGAAGAAGGAAGACTTCAATGTTCACATCAACGACGAGGGTAACCTGGTAGTGAAGATGGAACACAAGGAGGAGCAGAAGGAGGAAGACAAGAACGCACGCTATCTGCGCCGTGAGTTCAGCTACTCGAAGTACGAGCAGACGCTGATTCTGCCGGACGACGTAAAGAAGGAGGATATCTCTGCCAAGGTGGAGAACGGCGTGCTGACCGTAGAACTGCCGAAGCAGGTAGAAGAGAAGGTGAAACTCAGTCGTCAGATTGACATTATCTAAAAAAGGAGGAAACAGTAAGCCCCGCCGACTGGCGGGGCTTGTTGTTTGTATAGCTTATTGTTCGTCGAGTGCTTTCAGGTTCTCTGCTATCATCTCGTCAGTGACGGTGTAGTTTTGCAGATCGCCCTTGATGAACGATTCATACGACGGCATGTCGATGAGGCCATGACCGGAAAGGTTGAAGAGGATGACTTTCTCCTCGCCCGTCTCCTTGCACTTCTTGGCCTCACGGATGGTGGCAGCAATAGCGTGACAACTTTCGGGAGCAGGGATAATGCCTTCGGTGCGTGCGAAGAGCATGCCGGATTCGAAGGTCTCGAGTTGAGGAATATCGACACCGTGCATCAGTCCGTCCTTGATGAGCTGGCTGACAATCATTCCGGCACCATGATAGCGCAGACCGCCAGCATGGATGTTCGAGGGCTTGAAGTTGTGACCCAGCGTGAACATGGGCAACAGGGGCGTATAGCCTGCCTCGTCACCGAAGTCGTAGCGGAACTGACCACGGGTCAGCTTCGGACAACTGTCGGGTTCGGCAGCGATAAACTCGGTCTTCTTGCCGTCTTTCAGGTTGTGGCGCATGAAGGGGAAGGCTATGCCACCGAAATTGGAACCGCCGCCAAAGCAGGCAATGACCATGTCGGGATATTCGCCTGCCATCTGCATCTGCTTCTCGGCTTCCAGACCGATGATGCTCTGGTGCAGTGCCACGTGGTTCAGTACGGAACCTAAGGTGTATTTGCAGTTTGGAGTGGTCGTTGCCAACTCAACAGCCTCACTGATAGCCGTTCCTAAAGAACCCGTGTGCAGCGGGTCACGAGTCAGGATGTCCTTACCGGCACGGGTGGACATCGATGGCGAACCTTCGACGACAGCACCGAAAGTGCGCATGATGCTCGAACGGTAAGGTTTCTGCTGCATGGTAATCTTCACCTGATAAACGGCACAGTCAAGACCATAGATCTTGGCTGCGTAGCTGAGGGCGGCACCCCACTGACCGGCACCCGTCTCGGTAGTAACGTTGGTTGTGCCTTCCTGCTTGGCATAATAGCACTGGGGCAGGGCAGAGTTAATCTTATGAGAGCCTAATGGATTGGTACTCTCGTTCTTGAAATAGATGTGGGCAGGTGTATCGAGGGCTTCTTCCAGACCATAGGCACGAACCAACGGAGTAGAACGATAGAACTTGTATTTGTCCAGCACTTCCTCTGGAATGTCTATCCACGCATGCTCCGTGTCTAACTCCTGCACACAGCATTCACGGGGAAAGATGTGTGCCAAATCGTCAACACCTAACGGCTGCTTGGTGGCTGGATGAATAGGCGGCATGGGCTTGTTGGGCATGTCGGCCTGAATGTTGTACCACTGTGTGGGAATCTCGCTCTCTTGGAGAATGAATTTTTTCTGTCTTGACATAATGTTAAATGTTTAGAATTGTGTAATTCCGACTGCAAAGATACGAATAATTCTTCATTCTTCATTCTTCATTCTTCTTTTTTTTGTACCTTTGCACCCAATTATGCCAATTATAGCTGTCGTTGTTATCTATTTCTCGCTATTGATGGTCATCAGCCGATGGACGGGAAGAAAAGCTACGAACGATGCCTTCTATCGTGGAGAGCGCCGTTCGCCGTGGTATATGGTGGCTTTCGGAATGGTCGGAGCCTCTATCTCTGGAATCACTTTCGTGTCGGTTCCCGGTATGGTAACCAGCATTGGCATGACTTATCTGCAGACATGTATGGGCTTCATCGTTGGCTATGTGGTCATAGCTTTCGTATTGTTGCCGCTCTACTACAGGCTGAATCTGACGACTATTTACAGTTATCTGGGGCAGCGTATCGGACGGAGGGCGTACAAGACGGGTGCCTCGTTTTTCCTGCTAAGCAAGATGACGGGAGCTGCCGTTCGTTTTTATGTGGTTTGCTGGATACTGATGACAACCGGTCTTGGAACAACTGGTTACGAAGGGGCAGTACAGAACGGAGGGTTGTTTGCTCTTGTCGTCGTTGTGATGACGGGACTTATCTGGCTCTATACCCGACAGGGCGGTATCAAGACGCTGGTGTGGACGGATGTACTCCAGACCGCCTGTCTGTTCGGAGCACTCCTCCTTATTATATATAAGGTAATAGGCGATATGGGCATGACGATGGGGGAGGCGGCAGCGATGATTCGTGATAGCGAACTGTCGAAAGTCTTCGTGATGGACGACTGGGTGTCGAAGCAAAATTTCTGGAAACAGTTCCTGAGTGGTGCGTTTATTGCCATTGTGATGACGGGTCTGGACCAAGACATGATGCAGAAAAACCTGACGTGCCGCTCGCTACGTGATGCTCAGAAGGATATGTGTACCTATGGCATGGCTTTCCTTCCTGCCAACCTGCTATTCCTTTCGTTAGGGGTGCTGCTTACTGTCTGGTATCAGCGTCAAGGCCTGTCTGTGCCTGCCGGTGACGACCTGCTGCCGCAATATATTTCTCTTACCTCTTATCTCTCACCTCTCACTTCTTGCATTTTCATCCTTGGCATGGTGGCGGCGGCATTCTCCAGTGCGGATTCTGCCTTGACGGCGCTGACTACCAGCTATTGTGTCGATATCTGTGAACGGGCTGACGACGAACGTTTGCGTCGTCGCATACATCTCGTCATGGCAGTAGTCTTTGTGATTTTCATCCTGTTGTTCAGGGTTCTTAATTCTACAAGTGTCATTGATGCCATCTATATTCTCTGTTCCTACACTTATGGACCTTTATTAGGACTCTTTGCTTTTGGACTGCTCACCCGTCGTACGACTAATGACCGGATGGTACCCTATATCTGCATTGCCTCGCCGGTGGTCTGCTATCTTTTGGACGTGCTGCTTGGACATTGGACGGGTTATCGTTTCGGCTACGAACTCCTAATGTTGAATGGTCTTCTTACCTTCTGCGGCTTGTGGGCAATGTCCAAAAAAGAGTAAAGTGACTACTTCATTTCTCTCACCTTCAAGAAATATTCCTTTGGCTGAACGCCCATAACGCGTTTGAAGGAGGTGGCAAAGTACTTGGGGTCTTTAAATCCTACCTGATAAGCAATATCGCTGACGCGCAGGTCAGGATTTGCTTTTGCCAGTTGACAGGCTTTCTTGATGCGGATGTCGCGAACGAAATTAGTGATATTCTTGCCTGTCAAAGCCCTAATCTTATTATATAAAGTGCTGACACTGCTGCCCATATCTGCAGCAAAAGCCTCACGGTCATAGTCACTGTCGGACATGTGCTCATGGATGCAACGGGTGGCACGCTTCAAATATTCCTGGTCGGCAGAGACGTAAGCCTGTTGGATAATGGCGTCCAACGGGTTCTCGCCTTCTTTGTAGCCTTCGGGTAGTTCGATGGTAGGCACATGCAACTCGACGTTGCTGGGAATATGAAAAGCTGTCGATGTGGCGCCGCTGGTGTTCGCCAACTGGAAGGCGTCTTTCTTGATAGGTAGTACAATGACGATGGTGTTGCCTTGTCCTTCGTAGTAGCTGGCGTTAATGGTTCCTTGATGCATATATACTAACTGATGAACCATGAGAAGACACATGTTGGTAAGCTTTGGACCATTGTCCCTTACGCGGAAATTGATATGGTCGTAGCTCGGATTAGTATCGACATCTATCGCAATTTTTCCCTCTTTGACGGCATGTTTTCCCATTTCGGATAAAAGAAGAAGAACTATCTTGTCTGTTTTCTCTGTGTCTATCCAGCCCATCATCGTTTCTGGTGTGCATTTAATGGAGAAGTCAATCCCTTTATCTTCCATATAAGGGATGAATTGACTAGAGATGTCTCTCATATATTCCATGATATCATTATTGCTCACCTGCAATTGCTGGCTTTCCAAGAGCAATGCTTTCTCATGATCGCTCTTTTGACGCAGTTTTAGCTTGCCACAGTAGATGAGCAATAGGGCAATAATGCTAATCAGAACAATATTAGTAATACTCATATCGGATTAAATGACGGTGCAAATATATGAAATTTCTTCATAATTAGGTTGAATATTGAATGAAAAGATGTTAAATGGGACAATTTTAGTTTAAAATTCGTGATTTATAGTTGATAAAACGTGTAAATATCGAAATTTAAACCATAAATAATATTATGTGAACCCCCCTCTCCCTATTTTGATATATCTTTGCAGCGTAGAAAGAGATTTTTAATGGTTAAGGTTTATGGTTGATTAATTTAGTTTTTCTTAGAAG